>Ga0169931_10014335_pt1 | contig 10740 bp, 9 predicted proteins | sample Kivu_15m_20L_FD_129675 | JGI IMG/M metagenome (GOLD analysis project Ga0169931, IMG submission 129675) | Freshwater microbial communities from Lake Kivu, Western Province, Rwanda to study Microbial Dark Matter (Phase II) - Kivu_15m_20L... | ecosystem: Environmental > Aquatic > Freshwater > Lake ... | reverse complement strand
TGCCCGCGTCCGAAGGCTTGGCCGCGGGACATGCCAAGAAGGACAGAAGGCCGCTCATGCGCTCGGAACGGGCGATCGTGAACCTTGCGTGCATGGCCGAGCACAGGGGTGCGGATTGCGGATTGCGGATTGCGGATCAAAACGGATCAGCCCGGAAACTCCGGAAAATCGGCGGAGATTCGCCGACGCTTATTGCTTTCCATCCGATCCATCATGCCTCGCAGGCTATCGCCCCCAAGCGGGCACGCAAGAAAAAATAAGGGCTATTCCAGTTAAAAAATCGGGCTGTTCCAGACGGAAATGATCCCACAGCAGGAAACGCCCCGCACGAGCCGCTAGGGCTCACCCTGAGAAAAAGATGTCAATTTGACATCGAATCAAAAATACGACTCGCCCATCCACTCCGCCAGTTGGTCCAGCAGTTCGCGGTGGTTGCCGCCGTGGAAGCGCCATTCGCACTCCTTGAGGAACCAGTAGAGGTTGTCGCGTTTGATGCCGTTGAAGCGGATAAGGTAGCGCTTGGTTTGCCACCAGAAGTTCTTGATGTCGTCGAAAGTGCCGAGGTCCGAGGAGAGCACGTTGGCGTAGCGGAAATTCGCGACATCGAGCATTTCGCCGAGGTGCTTGCTGCGGGTGAAGACGATGCCGTCGGGCGTGATTTCCTCGAGGTGGTCGGGCAGTTTGGCCGGATCGCGGATGATGTCCGCGTGGATGGCGGTGCGGATCACGCCGGAGTCTTTGTCTTTGATCAGTCCGAAGACCGGCACGCGCTTGGCGGCATCCCATTGGCGGACCGGTGCCTCCTCCTCATGAAAGCAATGGTCGTTGACCGGATGATGCGGACTCATGCGATAGTTGGGTACCTTCGAGGCGATGAGCCGACGCAGCCGACGATAAAAATCCGCCGAGGTCTTCGGATTCACACCGATCACTTCCGATGCGGCGCGCGCGGTCGCGCCGGTGACGAACAGCATCAGCAAATCCCGTTGCTTCTCGGGTTTGAGTCGGCTTTTGCGCTCGTACATGGAACGATGCTCTCAGGTTCGTCGACAACGACGGGCGGGTCATTGCCCGGATCGTAAGATGGCGCATGCTCCGCCCAGCACGACTGCTTGGCAACCCTTTTCCAGCGCCGGAGTTCGGGGCTGTCCCTCTTGTTCTCAGAAACTCGTGCGCAGCGCGAGCAGCCAGGTGAGGGTGTCGAACGCACCCGTCGGCGTGTCCATCCGCTGCCATTCGAGCCCAAACTGCACCTTGGTGAAATCATCACAAAAATGATGATTGAGCCCGGCGTAGAGCGAGTGGTGCGAATCGCCGTAGGCGTGGTTGAGATCCGGGGTGCTTGGCGCGCGATCGTACGGAACACTGACGCGAAGCCCCTCGGGCGATGACGCGACCGCGCACTGGTACTGGCCCACGAGCTGCAGTTTGCGTCCGACGATCCAGCGGTACGGGGTGAGCACGAATCCGTGGAACGCGCCGCGGCGCACGGAGTCCTCGTGCATCGCGGCACCGCCGTTGTCGCCGACGATCAGGTCACCCCGGACGCCCCATTCCCCTGCATCGTATTCGCCGTGCCACGATGTCGCCCATCGGTACGAGAGGAACGAGTCCTCGCGTCGTGCGTCGGCGTCGTTCCATGCCAGATCGACTCCGAGGTTGAGGCGATCGTTGATCCGGCGGGCGGCGCTGCCCAGCCAGACCAGTCCGTCCTGCCAACCGCTGAGCGATTCGTTGTCCGCACCGTCCTGGGTCGATGAAAACATCGCGCCCGACCAGATCCATCGGCCGCGGCTGGCGGTGATGCTCACCCCGGTGGGCCGCGCGCTTTCGTAGATCTTCTTGACGATCGCCGAGCGCTCGACCGTGAGCAGATGGTTGGACGACACGCGGGTTTCCTGACCGGCGATGAACTTGTGGCGGCCGTAATCGACGCGCCATTCGTCGAATGGCCCGCGGCCGAGCACTTCGCCGAGATCCAGCCCGACGAGTGCCTCGTGAAATCCCGCGAATCCCCAATCGAGCGATCCTCCCTCCAGGCGCTGGTCGTCGACCAGATTGACCGTCGTCTTGAGATTCATCACTTGGAGGAATGTCGATTCAAGGCCGATGCGCAACCGCCGGTAATCGTCGTAGGACTCGCGGAAATCCGCTCCATCGACATCGGTGCCGTGCACCAGGCCGAGTTGATACTGGAATTTCCCATGGAATCGCAGTGACTGCAGCCAGGGATGATCCGGATCGTCTTGGACGCGTGCGGGTTCTACGCGCAACCAGTCGCACCAGAGACCGGTCGATGCCGCAGTTGCGGCCCGTGCGTCGATGATCCCAATCCCCGCGACGACTGCGACGCACCATGCGGATTTCACGAGGCGTCGCATGATCGTCCGGAGCAAGAGAAAAGAGAAAAGAGAAAACATTCAACACCCCGCGATCGACCGACCGCGAGGCCGGGCAGCCGACGCGCAACGATTCGTCGCTTGCCGAGGGGATGTCACGCGTCAATTGACCGCCTGTCGACGTCGGCGAGAGCGGCGTTGGGGGGATGTCGCACAACGGAATCGCGCGCTTCCGGCTTTCCCAATGGGCGGCGATCCGGCAGCTTGGGCGCGCAATGAACCCACCCAGCAACTCCTACGCCCTGATCCTCGCCGGAGGATCGGGCACCCGCTTCTGGCCGTTGAGCCGCGACCGCAAGCCCAAGCAACTGCTCGACCTCCTCGGCACCGGCACGCTGCTCGCCCATGCGATCCGCCGACTCGACGGCGTTGTGCCCAATGAGCGCATCCTGATCCTCACCAACGAAAAACAACTCGATGCCGTGCGCGCGAACGCCGAGGGCATTCCGGCGGAAAACATCTTCGCCGAGCCGGCCAAGCGCGACACCGGTCCGGCCGTGGCGCTGGGTGTCGGACTGGTCGCGGCGCGCGATCCGGACGCCGTGATGCTCGTGCTGCCCGCCGACCAATTGATCCGCGACGCCGATGCATTCCGGTCGGTGATGCACGACGCGCTGGCGGTGGCCGGAGGGTCCGACGGATTGGTCACCATCGGCATCCAGCCCACCTGGCCCTGCCCGTCGTACGGATACATCGAGCGCGGCGCGCCGGTGGAAACAAGCGTGACGACGCAACACGCGGCGCACGAGGTGGTCCGCTTCCGCGAGAAACCCGACATCGACACCGCGCGCGGATTTCTCACGCAAGGCGGGTTCAGTTGGAATGCCGGCATGTTCGTGTGGTCGCTGCCGGTCGTGCGCGCGCAACTGGCGAAACACGCGCCGGACCTCGCCGCGTTCGTCGACCGCCTGTGCGCGGCCGACGACGTCCGCGCCACCGTGGCCGAGGCATTCCCCGGACTGCACGCGAGATCGATCGACTATGCGTTGATGGAAAAAGCCGACCGCGTGCTCAACATCGAGGCGACCTTCGATTGGGACGACGTCGGGTCGTGGATCTCGGTCGCCGCCTATCTCGAGGCCCAAGGCGATGACAACCGCGCCAACACCGCGATCACTGAAGTCGATTCGCGCCGCAACATCGTCTTCAACAATCGCCCGTCGAGCCGCGTCGCCCTGCTCGGCGTCGAAGATTTGATCGTCGTGCAGACCGAAGACGCGCTGCTGGTCGCCAATCGGCATCAGGCGGATGCGATCAAAAAACTCTCCGACTTGTTGCCCAAGGAATTGTTGTGAACAACGCGATGTCGAGCCCGAGGTCATCCGATCCGCATCCGGCACTCGGTGTCGACTACGGAGAGGCGCGCATCGGCATCGCCGCGACCGATGCCTGCGGCATTCTCGCCCACCCGGTCGAAACGATCGACCGGGCGAAGACCGATCCGGTCGCGCGCATCGCGGCGCTGGTTGCCGCGCGCGGCATCCGCACGCTGGTCGTCGGCCTGCCGCTGCGCATGGACGGCAGCGAAGGCACCGCCGCCGCGAAGGCCAGGGCATTCGGCGCGCGGCTGCAACACGCGCTGCCGCAACTGCCGCTCGTCTTCATCGACGAAACGCTTAGCACCGTGAGCGCCGACGAAAAGCTGCGCGAAGCGGGCGTGCGCGCCAAAGACCGGCGGCAATCGATCGACCAAGTCGCCGCCGTCGAGATCCTCAACACCTGGATGGGCGGATGAACGCGACCGCCCGCGTCGGTAGGCGGATGATTCAATGCCGGCGCGCGCTCTCTTCGAGAAACACCTCGGCAAGCCGGAAACAGCGGCGTGCGAGTTCTTTGGCATCCTGATCGCCGATCAGCGCGACCCCTTCCTCACTCACCTCGGCGAGATAGATCTGCCAGGCATGCGCCGCGGCGATGCCACGATCGACCTTCGATGCGGCAGGCAGCGACGGATTGCCGCTGGAAGGAGGCGGCGATGCCGTTTCGCGCGCGACCTCCTGCCGGTGATTCCTTGTCTTGGACTTGACCGCCGACGGCTGGCGCGTTTCCTCCGGCACCGGTCGCGGAGCGGTTTCCGCGGAATCGAATTCGGGAAAGGCGACGCGTTTCGGCGCCTGCACCTCCTGTAGCGGATTGCCGTGCTGTCCGTCCTGCGCCGCACGCACCTTGCCGCGGCCCTTGGATTGACCGCGCGTGTTGCGCTTGACCGATGGGGGCTTCGCCGCATCGTCCGGCTTTCCTTTTGCTCTGTTGTTCATGATTCGATTTGCCGGGGGAAATGCAAATCTCACACGACCGCCGACTGAAAGTCGAGAACAACGCGAAACGCGATCAGGCGTGCGGGACACCGACAAGATTCACGGCTCGTCGACATTCTCGTCCATCACCTCCTCATCCTCCGGGACGATCAACTCATCACCCGCGGGAAGTTCCGCGGGGATCGCGCGCGGCGCTTCCTCCGCCATCACCGCGTCGCTCATCGGCGAACCATCCGGCGCGATGGTTTCATCCGACTCCTCGACCACGACCAGCGCTTTGCGCGGCGGCTCGATCGCCTCCTTGATGTCGTCGCGAACGCCTTGGAAAAACCCGCGCACCATCGGCGCGGCCATGCGTCCGCCCGAAACGCGCTCGCCCGGCCGACCTTCGTAAAGCACCACGAAGGCATAGCGCGGATTGTCACGCGGCAGAAATCCGGCGAACCACGCGAGCCGCTGGTTTTTGGATTTCGGCCCCCACTGCGCGGTGCCGGTCTTGCCGCACAAGGTCGTGAACCCGAGCCCCGCGCTGCGGCCGGTGCCGTACCCGGTGTTCACCACGTCGGACATCCCCTTGCGGACGATGTCGACGGTGAGAGGGTCGAGCCCGAGCGAATTCCGGCGGTCGGGCAGCGGGGCCTCGATCACGCGGCCGCGCGGATCCTGCACCTGGCGCACCAATCGCAACTTCGGCAGCACGTCGCCATTGGCGATGCCCGCCATTGCCTGGGCCACCTGCAATGGCGAGGCAAGCAAGGCCCCTTGCCCGATCGACAGGTTGGCCGTGTCGCCCGCGAGGATCCGACGTTTGTGATGACGCAGCATCCAGTCGTCGGTGGGCACCAGTCCGCCGGTCTCCCCCACCAATGGCAACCCGGTGGACTCGCCGAATCCAAGCCGCCGCGCGAGCCCGAGAAACGAGGAGGAGCCGATGTCGATGCCCACCCGGTAAAACCAGGTGTTGCAGGATCTTGCGATCGCGCGTTTCACATCGATCGGTCCCTCGGGCGCGCGCGACCAGTTGTTGAACACGGTACGACCGATCGCAATCGCCGCCGGACAATCGATCAGCGTGTTCTCGGTGACGTGGCCGTCGCGCAACGCGGCCAGCGCGACCACCGGCTTGAATGATGAAGCAGGCGGATAGGCCGATTGGAACGCGCGACCGTACAACGGTGTCGCCGGATCCTCCGAAAGCGCTTTGAAGTCCGCCTCGCTGATGCCGGGAATGAAGCGGTTGAGATCGAAGGACGGACGCGACGCGAGCACCAACACCTCGCCGGTGGCGATGTCGATGACGACAAACGCGCCGCGCCGACATCCCTTGCGCAGGATGTCCTCGGCGAGTTTCTGCCACTTCAAGTCGAGCGTCGTGACCACCGTGCCCCCGGGCCGCGGACGCCGCACCTGTTCCTCGAGCAACTTGTTGCCGAACTCGTCGAAAAGCAGCTTCTTCACCCCGTGTTCGCCCACCAAGCGCGCGTCGTGGAGTTTTTCCAATCCCGCCCGGCCCTCGGATTCCTCCCACAGCGGTTCGTTGAATTGGATTGGCCCGGTGGGCAAACGCCCGACGCTGCCGGTGTAGCCGATGATGTGCGCCGCGCACTCGCCGTGCGGGTAGTGGCGGCGGTACACCGGATGCAACTGGACGCCGGCAGGCAACTGCGCCTCGATGCGACGCGCCTCCTTTTCGTCGATCTGCCCGCTGACGAGCAACGGCAGCCAGCGGCGATGGCGGTAGTGATCGTACAATTCGTCGTCGGACTTGGCGGCAATCCCGCCGACGATCGACGGGATCGATTGCAGCCGCGCGCGCGCCCAGGAAACGACGAAGTCGCGGTCGGCCTGCTCGAACTGTTGGAACTGCAACGCGACTTGATACGCGATGATGTTTTGTGCCAGCGGTTCGCCGTCGCGATCGGTGATCATGCCTCGCGGCGCGGGAATGCGCAACGTGATCGTGCGCGCGTCGCGGCGGGTGGTGATCGATCCATCGGCCGCGCCGCGCGTGGGAACGGCGGCAGCGGCAGCGGGCTCGGCCGCCTCTTGCGCCCGAACCATGCTGCCCATCGCCAGCCAGACGGCCAGCAGGCAGGCAGGACCGGTCGATCGCGGCGGATGCGGAGCGCTCATCGTTGCTCGCGCACGCTAAGCCGACACCCCCCGCAGGCGCAACGCCGGATTGCCGCACCGTCCTTGCGGTTCCGCTCCGGCCGTGCATCATGGCGTGGATGATCGATTGGAACATCGTGACGGTGTCGCTCGTCCTCGCGCTACTGCTGGTCTGGAATCTCGAGTTCGTCGCAACCCTGCTCGACCTCCGGGCCTTTCCCGCCACGGTGCCCGGCGAGCTGCGCAACGTGATGGACGACAGCAAACTCGCCCGGGCGCGCGAGTATCTGCTTGCCCGCTCGCGCTTCGACATCGTGCGCTCGCTGGCTTCGTTGTTCCTGTTGCTCACCTTCTGGCTGGCGGGCGGCTTCGGTTGGCTCGACACCGTCGCGCGCGCAGCGGACCTCGGCCCCGTCGCCACCGGACTCGTGTTCATCGCAGCCGTCGTCGCCGGTCAGTCGCTCGTCTCACTGCCGTTCTCGATCTACGACACGTTTGTCATCGAGAACCGGTTCGGGTTCAATCGCACCACGCCCGCCGTCTTCGCGGCGGACCGCCTCAAGGGCATCGCGCTGATGGCGGTGGTCGGCCTGCCGCCGATGGCCGCGGTGCTGTGGTGCTTTCATCAGGTCGAACACGCGTGGCTCTGGGCGTGGCTCGCGGTGTCCGTCTTCCAGCTGCTGCTCGCCTGGCTCGCCCCGGCGGTGATCCTGCCGCTGTTCAACAAATTCACGCCAATGCCCGACGGCGCGCTCAAGGAGGCGATCCGCGATCTCGGAACGCGCTGCGGATTTCCCCTCGCGTCGGTGTCGGTGATGGATGGCTCGAAGCGCTCGACCAAGGCGAACGCGTTCTTCACCGGCTTCGGCCGTCACCGCCGGATCGCGCTGTACGACACGCTGGTGGACACGTGCACACAGGACGAACTGCTCGGTGTGCTCGCGCATGAAATCGGTCATCATCGCTGCGGCCACATCCGCCAGCGGATCGCGGCAGGCCTGCTGCAAACCGCGGTGATCTTCTTCCTCCTCGGCATCGCGACCGATCCGCAGGGCGGTTTCGCCCGGCTGTTGTTCGACGCGTTCGGTGTGCGCGACATCTCGCCCCACGCCGGGCTGGTGCTCTTCGCGATCCTGCTCGGCCCGGTCTCGCGCGTGCTCGATGTCGCACTCAACGCGTGGTCGCGCCGGCACGAGTACGAAGCGGATGCCTATGCGGCGACCGCCACCGGCGACGCCGCACCGCTGGCCTCGGCGCTGCGCAACATGACCGCCGACCACCTCGCACACCCGTCGCCCGCCGCGCTGCGGGTGTGGCTCGACCATTCGCATCCTCCGCTGCTCGCCAGACTGCGCGCGCTCGGCCAAGGCGATTAAATCCGCCACCCCAGCCTCCACCCGCGTCATGCACATTCCCACGCTGATCTCCCGCAAGCGCGACGGTGCCGAGTTGTCGCCCGACGACATCCGCGCGCTCATCGACGGCTACACCTCCGGCTCGGTGCCCGACTATCAGATGTCGGCCTTCGCCATGGCGGTCTTCTTCTCGGGCATGACGCCGGTCGAAACCGCCGCGCTCACCCGGGCGATGATGGAAAGCGGCGACCGCTTCGACCATCCGCCGGGCCCACCGGTGGTCGACAAGCATTCCACCGGCGGCATCGGCGACAAGGTTTCACTCATCCTCGCGCCGCTCGTCGCCTGCGCGGGATGCCGCATCCCGATGGTCTCCGGCCGCGGACTCGGCATCACCGGCGGCACACTCGACAAACTCGAGTCGATCCCGGGATTCCAAGTGCGCATCGGCATGGACGAGGCCGCCGCGCAACTCGCGCGCCTCGGCGTCGTCATGATGGGCCAGACCGACCGCTTCTGCCCGGCCGACCGCAAACTCTACGCGCTGCGCGACGTCACCGGCACCGTGCCGTCGATCCCGCTGATCACTGCCTCGATCATGTCGAAAAAACTCGCCGAGTCACCCGATCGTCTGGTGCTCGATGTGAAGTACGGCACCGGCGCATTCATGAAAACCGAGGACGAGGCGTGCCAACTCGCCGCGGCGATGCAGGCGGTGGGCGCGGAAATGAACGTCGAGACACACGCGATGCTCAACCCGATGAACGAGCCGACCGGACGCGCCGTCGGCAACGCGCTCGAAGTGAGCGAGGCACTCGAATGCCTCGACGGCGGCGGCCCCGCCGACTTGCGCGAACTCACGCTGCAACTCGCCGCGACCATCACGCGCCAAACACCCGCGCAACTCGCGGCATGGCTCGACGACGGCAGCGCGCGCCGCAGGTTCGACGAACTCGTCGCCGCACAAGGCGGCAATCCCGCCGACCTGCCGCGCCTCGCCGAACTGCACCGCGCCCCGGTGATTCGCGAACTGCCCGCGGCGGCAAGCGGCGTGCTGACCAAAGCCGACGCCGGCGTGATCGGCCAAACCGCGCTGCAACTCGGCGCGGGTCGCGCGCTCGCCAGCGATGCCGTCGATCCCGCCGTGGGCATCGACCACCTCGTCAAGACCGGCGAATCCGTGCAGGCCGGACACGCGTTGTGCCGCATCCACGCCCGCAGCGAGGCCGATGCCGAGATGGCCGCGTCGATGCTCGGCTGTGCCTTCGACATCCGCGCGGACTGAACGATTTTCCCGATTGCCAAGGGTCCGGACCGGGATGTAAATTCCCCCCGCCGCTTGGCGGACCGCATGGCGAAAATCGCCAGCCACACAGCCTCATAGTGTAATGGTAACACACCGGATTTTGATTCCGTATTTCTAGGTTCGAATCCTAGTGAGGCTACTCCACCACCCCGCAGGCATCGCAGGCGCAGCCGCCAGGTGGAATGTCACGGAAGAGCGGGGCGCAATTCCGCGGCAGCGCATCCGCATCCATGGCAGGGCTGGTCATCCCTACTTCGCGCGGTGCGCTTCGAAGGACAAGCCTCGACCGGCCGAGACACTGAACTCATGAAACCACAGATGGCACAGAGTTCACAGATGGATGAATCCGATCTGCATCCGTGTACATCCTGTTCATCCGTGGTTCTCTCTTTCTGAAGATGAGTCGGACGAGCGGGCCGCTCGTCCCTACCTTTTGGCCAAGGGATGCTGCCGCGCGGCAATTGAGGCGCACCTCCGCGGCAGCGCATCCGCATTCAAGGTAGGGTTGGTCGGCCGCGACCGGCCCACTCTACCGCAGACCAGACGTGCATCGCCCGGCACAATGATCCGCCCGCGCGGTAGACGGTTTCCAGCGAGACGCTGGAAACGACACGCGGGACGCGTGTGCTCCCAAGCCCGATTGGGCGCATCCGATCGCACCTGAGCCGCTCAAGCCGTGCGGCGGCGGCGCAGGAGCAACGCGGCACCAAACAAGCCGAGCACGGAGGTAGTCGGCTCTGGAATGGGTGCGCCGCCAATGTTCACGGTCACCGACTCACCGCCGGAGAAGTTATAGACATAAGAGCCATTGTTCACCAGATCCATCTCGGCCAAGGTGCGATTGTCCATTTGCCAGGTCGCGCTCATTTCGGTGCCCGCCACGTAGTTTTGATCGAGAAAGATATTCGCGTCGCCATTAAGCACCCGAATGGTGAATGCCGTGAAACCGGTGGCGCCGGCGGTGAGCGCGAATCCCTCCCGCTCGACCCAGAACGGCGCACAGCCGGTCGATCGAGGCCATCGGCAGCAGACGACGGAGGAAAAACGGTCAGGATTTTCAGCCTGACTACACTTCAGTTGATGAATTGGTCACTACCACCCGATCCGGGTAATTCCGGTGACTTGATCAAAATGGCAATCGCGGCTGATGACCGGCAACTTGTGTTGGCGAGCGATGGCAGCGATCTAGAGATCGTTCATCGGGATGGGTGTTCCAGCTGACGTGAGCTGGAGGCGGATTTTCGCATAGTGACGGGTGGTGGTTTCATCGACTGCGAGGATTGTGGTCGTGGCGAGCGCTTCAACCAACC
>Ga0169931_10014334_pt1 | contig 10740 bp, 10 predicted proteins | sample Kivu_15m_20L_FD_129675 | JGI IMG/M metagenome (GOLD analysis project Ga0169931, IMG submission 129675) | Freshwater microbial communities from Lake Kivu, Western Province, Rwanda to study Microbial Dark Matter (Phase II) - Kivu_15m_20L... | ecosystem: Environmental > Aquatic > Freshwater > Lake... | reverse complement strand
GCGCTTTCACCATCCGTTATTATGAAAATCTGTTAATTGTTGTTATAAAAGAAATATTTTTACTCTTTTAATCCATTTTCTTTTTCCGTATTCAGCTATAAAATTTTCGACTGCCACTTCAATGCTATCAAGTACTTTAATATTTATTTTAGAATTTACAATCTCCTTGGGCGCTATTAGTTTGAATTTTGTCTATTTCTTGGTAAAGCTCCATTTTGGGGAAATTCAAAGTTTTGAAAACAGTGATATTCTCAAGATTTTGAATATTGAATGATTTCTGATTCCCTTTTAAAATAATCCCTATTTGATCCTTAGGGTTAAATAAAAACTAAAAAATTATTACTAAAATATACCTTTTGTCTAATTAAATGTCTAAGTGATTCAATTGCGAATTGCAAACGTGTTTGAGATTCGTCATATTTTTTATTCATTGAGATATTTGTGTCAATTATGAAAAATATTCCTTCCTTTAAATTAAATTTAATTTTTGTATATAATTACCTTTCCTGCCATTTAAAAATTTGAAAAGACTTTTTATTAAAATATTATATACATTCAAAATATTTGATCGAATAATAAATTCATGTAATTAATTATTAACTTAATCGACTAAAAATACATACAGTATTAATTAGCTCTTTAGGTTTAAAAAGTCTTACAAATTACTGTATTAAGATTATAACTATTATTTTCTTTTTTTTAAAATAATTTAATATTATATTATAATATTTATTTAATGGACACCAACTCAGGCAGTGAGGTAATTATGATTCATAAAATTGTGTATAGCAAATTATTGGAAATACTCTTTTCCATAAAATATTGAGAAAAGAAATAAAATCAACTCCAGTTTACGAAGATGGAAAAGTTTATGCTTTTAAAGATATTAACCCTCAAGCTCCAGTTCATGTCCTGATTATTCCAAAAGATCTCCAAGGATTGAACAAACTATCAAATGCCAAGGAAGAAAACGTAGCTGTCCTTGGATACTTACTTTATGCAGCTTCAGTAATTGCCAAAAATCTTAATTTAGATAATGGATATAGAATAGTAATTAACAGTGGTGATGATGCAGGTAAATATAAAATTATTAAAAATCGCTTTAAATCTTTTATAGGCCAAACTGTTGATTATATTCATGTTCATTTATTAGGAGGAGCAAAATTTGGATGGCCACCAGGAACAAATTTCTAAATTAGTTGGAAAATTAAGTACTATTTATGCAATTATTTAAATAATCAACTTTTATCATTATGATAAATTAAATTTAGAACAGTTTATAAGATTAATTTTAAAATTAACAATATAATTAAATCGCTAAAAATTGATTCCTTTTTCCGCATCCATGTCACTATATAAATTTTCTACGAGTGACTTGGCAATATTTGAGTCTTTTGGATCTATATCTATTGCAGTATTAAAATGAGCCAAGGCCTTAGTAAATTCCTTTTTTATTTTATATATCTTTCCTATTAATATATGAATAGGTGCTTCTTTCGGCATTTTTTCATTAAGATCACATAGTATTTTAAGAGCTTCATCGAATTTCTTTTTGTTTATTAAAATATTTGCTTTTTGGTATCTTATCATTGGGTTACTGCTATCTAATTTTTCTGCCTTGTTTAAAAATATTTCTGCTTTGGCTAATTCTTTGTTATGTTGATAAGCAGAGGCCAAATAAAAATTAATAATTGCAGATTTTTCATTTATTTCTAAAGCTTTTCTAAAAAATTTAATAGCATCAGAATAATTTTGTTCTTTGAGGCAGATGTGTCCCAACCCCCACCAAGCATTAAAATGTCTACATAATTAAATAAATTTAAATACCTATCATCAAAAGCTATTGCTTGCGAATAACACTGCTTAGCTTGATTAAAACTTTCATTTTCAACGTATTCATGGCCTGAAAGAGTATAAGCATAAGCGTATGTAGGGTTTAATTGAGTAGCACGATTGAAAAATTTAATTGCGATTTCATGTTCTTTCTGAAGTGAATAGCAGTTTCCCAATACAATCCATGTCTCAAGCGCAAAATGCGATTGTTCAAGGGCATGGTTAGCCAAATTACATAACTGATATTGATCTTTTAAATGCCATAGACAAGAGCTATAGTAATCGTAACCTTCGAGGCGTGAAGGATCTACTTTCAAACATTCTTTAAAGACTTTGTCACAGTCTTTATACTTTCCCATCTCAAAATAGCATCTGCCTAAAGTGGAAAGAACCAAACCGCTTTTTTGATGATTGGGAGGAAGTCCTTTGATCATTTGAATAGCTTCTTCTGAATTATAAGTGCTGACAAATTTAAAAATATCAGCATAATGTTTTAGCAGTTGAGAAACATCGTTGAAAATTGTAACAGCTTCGTTTCTTTTGTAAGGATTTTGATTAGGATTGATGAATACACCATTAATTTGATTATTATAAATTGAATTGCAATTGATGTTATTAGAATTATGGTTATTTACAGGTATTAAATAATTAGAATTGTTATTGAATTCATTTAGCTGGATATTATTCAGTAGATTATTATTGTTATGATGAAATGATTCTTCAGTATTTGTCTTGTTCGATGCATGTAGAATATTCCTTAAATTGTTAGGAGTGAATTCATTTGTATTAGATATTACCCCTGACTGATATACATTAAATGGGCGTATGTTTGAATCTGGGAAAGCATTTTTTATTTCTATTGAAGAGCTATTATTATTATAAATTTCTGAGCTTTTATTGAATTCTAAGGCAATATTATGAGGAGAACTTGAATAAGTAAAAGGTTTCATATGTTCCTTATTTTTCAATAACGGATGATTATAATTCATATTTTGATAATCTAACTCATTTTTCTCTTTGTTTAGAACAGGTGTCATATTACTATTAGCATTGAGATTATTACCTGAAAACATATTATTATTTAGTTTAATACTGTTTGAATTGACTATGCCATGATATATCGATTCTTGTCCTCTCATTCTAACAACTTCGTTTTCATCATGGAAATTTGAATTATTAGTGTTAATTATGTTAAATCTGTTAGGCTGCTTATTTTTCTGGTTTAGTGTGTTACCTGAATTAGCATTGAGACATTTATTCTCAATTGAATTAAATTTGTTGTTAAAATTATTATAATTATCAGGAGATAGAGAAAAATCTTTTGGTTGATGAGTTGAGCAAAGAAGATTGTTTTGTGATATATTTTGTGTATTATTTCCCTTGTTAACTTGATACTTTTTATTGAAGTTGAGAATTTTAGGGTTTAACTCAGAAAATATTTTAGCTGTGTCTATTTTATTTGGACAAAGTTTACTTAATTTTTCATAAGAGCACCACATAAAGGGATCTAATTCTAGAGATTTTCTAAAAGCGCTAATAGCATCAGCCGAACGATTCTATTTATATTTTAATAAAATATTTTTTAGATTTACAAGTTTTTCAGCGATAATCCCCAATAAAAAATACCCTGCAGGTCCGTTAGGAATCACACCTTCCACATCTTTTGATAAAATACTTTTTGAATAATGTTTGTCTGTAAGTAATGCTCTCTCCGCTTCTACTAAACGATTTAGTTTTACACATGTCTGTGCAAAAAGATAGCGACACTTGTTAATTTTAGTATCTTTTAAAATACTGAATGCTTTGTGGTATTTTCCTTCACCTAAAATAAAAAAAATTATAAAATTACCTAAGTATGCTTTTGCTAATAGATGTCTTATCTCATCAGACTCTGATTCGTTTAAAAGTCTTTCCGCATAAAAAGCTGCATTTGAATATAATTCATTAGATAAAGAATCCTGAACAATATCGTGTAATTGGCTTACTAACATTTCTCTAATTATTTAATTTTTGAAATTATTATATATTTTATTTTGTATTCAAATAAAATGCTAAAGCTAAATAAAAAGGTTTTTTCCTTTATGTATAGTGGATTGTATAGAAAAGCTTTTTGTGAAAAACTAAAAACACAAGATATTTCAAACAAAATTAAAACTATTCCAGATTTGAAATCTTTTATGAATATGACTACATCAAATGAAATAAACGAAAATTTTGAATCTTTTATCATAAGTCCTGAAAATTTAGAAGATAATGTTTTACATAAAATCCCAAAAACTTTTTACATTGAAACACATGGTTGCCAAATGAATGAAAATGACACAGAAATAGTATCTACTATTCTACAATCAAATAATCTTACAAAATCAGAAAAATTAGAAGATGCTGATGTAATTTTAACAAACACTTGCGCAATTAGAGAAAGCGCAGAAGAAAAAGTTTGGAATAAAATTCAACATATAAAAGGAATCAAGCGAAGGGATCCAGAGAAAATATTTGGGATTTTAGGATGTATGGCTGAGAGAATGAAGGATAAAATATTCGAAAGATCAAAAGGGGTTGTAGATTTGATAGTTGGTCCAGATGCCTATAGAGATCTACCCAGAATGATTGAGGTAATATCAAAGAAAGATGAAAATGAATCGAGGTTTGCAATGAATGTCCAGCTTTCTCTAGAAGAGACCTATGCAGATATTTTACCTGTTAGAAAAAGTGGTGATAATATAAGAGCCTATGTATCGATTATGCGTGGGTGTAATAATATGTGCAGCTTCTGTATAGTTCCCTTCACTAGAGGAAGAGAAAGATCAAGGGACTATAACAGTATAGAAGATGAAGTCAAAATGCTAAGAGATATAGTAAGTTATTTCATAACCTATTAGGGAGTTAAAGAAATTACATTACTGGGGCAAAATGTAAATTCATATATTGATGAAAATTTTGAAACTCACTCCCCTAATTCAATCAATCTATCAACACATGAAAATTCTGCAGGATTTAAAGAATTATACAAATTAAGAAATAAATCTGGTGTTAAATTCGCTGATTTAATTCATAAATTGGCAGAAATTGCCCCCGATGTTAGATTCAGATTTACTTCTCCACATCCAAAAGATTTCCCAGAAAAATTAATCGACGTTATTAAGGATAATACAAACATTTGTAAGCAGATCCATCTTCCAGCACAATCAGGCAGTTCTAAAGTATTGAAAAACATGAGACGATTTTACACTCGAGAAGCATACTTAAATCTTGTAGATTTCATCAAATCTAAAATACCTTATATCGCTCTTAGTTCTGATTTCATTGCTGGTTTCTGTGATGAAAGCGAAGAAGATTTTAATGAAACTCTGTCCTTACTTGAAGAGGTTAAATATGATATGTCTTTCTTATTCGCGTATTCGATGAGAGAAAAAACCCACGCTTATCACAATTTAAAAGATAATATCTCAGAGGAGATAAAAAAAATTAGACTTAACAAAATGATCGAAGTATTTAAAAAACATCAATTAGATAAAAACAAAGAAGAATTAGGAAAATATCATATAGTTTTAGTTGAAGGATTTGATAGAAGAAATAATAATAAATTAGTAGGTAGAACTGATACTAATAAATTATGTATATTTGAAAATGAAAAGGTTTTTAATGAAATACCTGAGTTTTTAAAGCAAGGCATTATTTCAAACGAATTATCTTTTGAAAATTTGAATAAATCGAAAGAATTAAAGAAGGGTGATTATGCTATTGTAAAAATACAGGATTGTTCGAATAATACATTATACAGTTCAGGAATCGCATATGTTAATAAAATGAAAGAATTTTTTGAAGTATCAAAAGGAAAACCATTTATTGAATTAAATTGATCATCATTATACATTTAATTTAATAAATATAAGATTTTAGAATATTAAAAGAATTTTATATAAATAAAATTTTTTAAATATTTCAATTAATTTCCAGATTTATCTTCATAAGAAATTTTTTGTCTAGCGTACTTACTTTTATAGTATCCAGGGGGAGATTTTTCTAAATCTTTTCTCATAGTTTTTACCGAGCTCTCGTAATAAAAATTAGGATGAATTCCGACCTTTTCATAACTTGCGTTTGGATGTCTGGCTTCAAAAAATTTTATACAGGCCAACTAAAATTAATATAATATTAATAATACAGAAAATTCATTGTTTCTTTTTTTCTCGAGAATTTTTAGAACATCTAATTCTTTGAATCTCATATCATTCACCAAAAGAGATCTAAGCTTTTCTTCAGAATAGTATTTAAATGGGCATCCATGTGATTCGTTTACTGCAGGAGCAGGTAGATTCTGTATTTTGTAACAAGACCATGGAACGTAGTCATTTCTTCTTCCTTCCTTACCGTAATTGTGCCTTATGTTATAAGCGTATTCTTTTTCAAATTTATCTTCAGAAGTCTTTTTTGAAAATTTTGTTTTCCAGAAATTTAATGACTCTTCTAAACTAAGTCCCATTCCCTTCAGAAACATTCCGTATTGTAATCTGCCATTATGTGTTAAATGACCATTTGCAGTTAGATGTCTATTGGCAAGAAGCATACAAAGAGGGAAGGATTTTTCAGCAAGAGAATCGATATCTTTGAAGGAGATGTTTTCTGTCTTTACATTATTAAAAGACTTAGACAAAGTCTCAACTTCTCTTTTTGATTTAAAATTTCTAATGAGATGATATATCCTTGAATCACTCATTATTTTGTCATAGTGTTTGTTGATTTGTATTAATTTTTTTATAAGATTTTCTTTAAATGCAGTTTCAATTAATTGCGAGATTTCTGATTTTGTGATGTAGATATACCCCTTGTGAAGAAAATAATGCATAGTTGGAATGTGATTCAGAGCATATTCAAAAGGAATTCTGAAAATCATAGAATTATGATGAAGTAATTGATCTTTGGGAATTCTGTACTCTCTAAATTTAATTTTCTCTAACATATTATCAGATAGATTTTCTTGTCTTTCGAGCGGGATATTCAACATTCTTAAAACTTCCTCTTGATCCACATCATGCTTCGAGATTCTTGCCATAAAAAGTTTGCTTTCAAGATTTGCTAACCAAATACGCTCTTGTTCTGTCTTACAAAACGCCAAGGATAACACGAAATGTGAAATTTTATCATTTTCCATTGCTTTATCCCACCCAATTGTATCATCGTATTTATTCAGCGTACTTTTGATAGAATTTAATTTTGGTTCTGATTGATTCATACAAAAAGATTCAATAGAATTTAATAAAACATCTCTTGTGATTAGAAGATGCTCTAAGTCCTCGTAAAGTGCCACTCCTGCAGGGGGAGTTGTATATAGCGGGATTGTAATACCATTTGATTTAAGCATTATTATTTAAAAATATTTAATAATTTGAATTTATTTTAATTATTAGAAATAATAAAGAAAATTTCATATAATTTGACAAATAAAACAGTGTATTTTCAAAATAAAATGATTTATTATTTAAAACTTTATATAAAACATTTACTCTATTAAAATTTGTTTGGTAAATTTTCTACACTATCTTTTTTAGAGTTCCTTTTATTCTACTTAATATTCTAGTTCTCGTCAAGAAAAGGAGAAACATTGTTATTACTATAATATTTTTTTGAAATATTTTGATTTCTAATTTTTATGTTTAATAGAAATTCTTACTTAGGACTCAATACACATTTTTCTTTTGACTCATCATTAGAAGCAAAAGTGTCTAATTTAAATTTTTCTTTATTCAAGCAATCACTTGAGTTCTTCATCGCCACTTTTACAATCAAATTATTTCTGATTTCATTCAATTCATCATTAATCTTCTCAAAATTGCTACTAGATAAGACTTTAAGAGGTTCTATCTTCCCACTATTTTGTTTTTGCAGGAGCTTCTTATCTCTGGCATCTGATAATCTTCTTTTTAAACTTTCGGATCTATCGGAATTTCTTTTTATAAGATTTCGTTCAATACTGTTATTTTCACTTAAACTATTTGAAGAAGATTCGTTGCCGCTATATTCATTATCATTATACAGATTGGTCTTTACTGTTGGGACCAGGAAATTTTTATTCAAATTTTTAGGCTTAAATGTATTTGGGGAAGAATTATTTGTATCTAAATTAGAAAGAAACACAACATTCTTATGTGAATTTGATTTATCAAGAATATATGTAGGATCCTCATATGTGGCTTTTTTAATTTTTATTATTTCATTTATTACATTACATGAATTATTTAAGGAGCAGTTTGAATCATTAAGATTATAATTATCTGCATTTGATTTTTGATTGTTCTTTAGTATTTTAGAATCTGATGAATCAAGAGCCAAATTCAGCTCAAAAGTTTTTTGCGTTGGTAGCTTGTTAATAACAGAATTCTTTTTATTCAGACTTCCGACACTGTTTGTGTTAGATGTATAATTTTGTTTAACGAGATTTGAGTTTTTTTCAAAATTAGAATTACTATTTCTTTTATCTAAATTTATTTCTATATTTTTCTTGACGATATTTTTATAATTCGTTGAAGTAAGCTTAGTTTTAATTTTTGAAGAATTTTCTTTATCTTCTAAATTTATCACATTAAAAGATTGTTTATTATTCGAAGAATAAAATTTAGCTATATCTGTTTTGGAATTAGAAAAATACTCGGTATTTGATTTTTCGTATTTTAAATTCTTAGAGCTTGTTTTAAATTCTTTAGAATGTTGATTCATTAAATGACCTATAAGAGATGCCTTTTTGTCAGTAAATTTTCCGATAGTATTAGTCTTAGTTATATCAATATTTGAATTTTTATTAGCGTTTGTGTTAACTTTTTTTAATTCAGGTGTTTTCAAAAGCGTATCGGTAAATTTTTCTTGTTTCTCAGGTTTAATTTTAAGATTTTTAGACTTGGCAATAGAGTTGGTGTTAGACTTAATTTCGAATCCACTATTGCCTACTGAATTTTTCTTTTTAGGGATAATAATATCTGTATTAAGAATAACTTTATTTTGTTCATTTGAAATTTCTTGTTGGCTGGTGTAAAAATTATGATTGCATTTATTTGAGATTGGCTGAATTTTGGTTAATAGCTTATTTGAACTTAAACTAGTATTGGCGTCATAATTGTAATTTATTTTCTCAGATGTACATTTTGATTCATTTATATTTATACAGTTTATTGATTTATTTTTTAATGAGCCTATCACAAGATTATTACCAGTATCCTTGCAAAGAGTTTTAGAATTAATCAAACCATTTTTTGTATTATTAAGATCATTTTCATCAATGTCTAATTTTGAATCCATGAGGAAGATTTTATTTGAATTATATTCGTTTTTAGAGTTTTGATGTAATTCCGTAATTTTTGAGCGATTTAATTTTTCTGATTTCTCTAAAAAAATGGAAGATGTATTGTTGTCTAAGTTTTTTTCATTTAATTTTTTAGAGTTTTCTACAGTATAATTCATATTTGAATTCAGTTGTTTTTTAACAACTTCTTTGTTTTCTAATTTTATTAAAATTTGGTTTGGCCTTTCATTAAATTAATATTATACCTTGGTATCTCAGATGAACTGTCTTCGTTTTCTAAAGGCTTACTTTTCTTTGAATTTTGAAAAATCTTTGTAATAATTTCTTCATAATTTTCTTTCGCGCTCTGCTCAGTATTCTTTTTAGCTTTTGGTCTAAACTGAAAAGACTATAACATTAGTAATGATCTTACTTTCATTAGAATATTATTAAGTATTTATATATATTTAATTTATTAGTTGTATCGAATACATGCTTTTCTAATAATTAATTTATATACTAATTAGTGTTTGATCCTGTTAATCGTTTCTTGTATCATTTTGTCAATTCCTTTGTAAATGTCATAAGCATTGACATCAGAATTCATATAAGCTGGGGTTGTAATAAAATTATTTTCTTTATCAACTATAACCGATTCATTATCACATGGTTGCATATTATTCCCGAGTTTTTCTATGACTTTAATAGAGCCCGAATAAGGCCAACTTTTCTATTATCATAATATAATCACATATAATTTACCCCTTCACATCCCAGAGTAATTGTAGCACCAGGTCCTCCACTACTTATGGCAAATACTTTTCCCAATAATATCGGAGCAATGCAACAAGCAGCGATTTGCTTTTTATGCTCATAGAATTCCTTTAAAACAATTTCTACATCTTTGTCTACTATAAATTTTTCGTTTTCTGTTGCGAAATTTGATAAATTCTTAGCTACTCCGAAACCCCCTGGTATAACCAATGCCTATATTTATTGGAAAATATATATACATCGTAATCTTCGCTTTTTAATTCTTTAATATCCTTTATTTCTCCCCTTGCTATTCTAGCGGCTTCAGTCATTGTATTTCTATTTTCTCGTAATTTTTCTCCTGTCAAATGATTGACAACATCGAATTGATCCTTATTGACGGAAAAACATTGATATTTTATGTTGTGTTTGGAAATCGCAATCAAACATGAAACACTTTCAGTTATCTCACTGTTAGTTAAGTTATTTTATTTTATTTTACCTTCCATCATAAACTCCACAGCCAGATAAAAGTACAGCAAATTTTAAATTTTTCTTAGTAGAGAATGATTTTTTTAGAGTATTGTAAAAAAGAAAAGACTTCAACATATTTGTAATAATTAAAATTTAAAATTAAAAAATTCAAGAAAATTAAGATAAAAATCAAAAATATTATTTGAAATAAGTATTTAAATTCATTCAATTTATATTAATTCATTATTTTATATTCTTTAAACTGCTACTTATGCTTTGGGGATTGGGGATTGGGGATTGGGGATTGGGGATTGGGGCCCAATCCCCAATCCCCAATCCCCAATCCCCAATCCCCATTTGTAGAAATTTTAATCGACTAAAATAAGTTATAATAAATCATAATC
>Ga0169931_10014333_pt1 | contig 10741 bp, 9 predicted proteins | sample Kivu_15m_20L_FD_129675 | JGI IMG/M metagenome (GOLD analysis project Ga0169931, IMG submission 129675) | Freshwater microbial communities from Lake Kivu, Western Province, Rwanda to study Microbial Dark Matter (Phase II) - Kivu_15m_20L... | ecosystem: Environmental > Aquatic > Freshwater > Lake ... | reverse complement strand
GCAGGAAGTGGGAGGCCTGCGCCGCCTTGCTGTCCGGCATGCCGAGATGCACGTCAGAGATGAAGATGGTCTGGAAACGCAGCTTTGCCTTGCCGGTGGCGGGATTCAGAGCTGTGGAGTCGTCATTCATCGTCTCAAACGGCCTGGGGGCGCATCACGGATGCCAGTTCGGTCTCAAACTGTTCAATCACACGTTCCCAACCGAGGTCAAACGCCGTCTGCCTGGCGGCGCTGCGAAGCGTGGTATCATTCCACGTCATCGCGGCGGCACGAGTCTGGCCGAGAAAGGCGTTCTCATCTCCAAACGGAACGAGCCAGCCATTCTCACCACTGCGTATGAGCAAGCGCGGTGCCGCATAGTCAAAAGCGACCACTCCGAGGCCTGCGGACATGGCTTCCAGCACCACATTGCCAAAGGTTTCCGTGACACTGGGAAAGAGAAACACATCCCCAGAGGCGTAGTGCGCCGCCAGGTCCTCTCCCGTGCGCGCACCAGCGTAGTGAAACTCCGGATGTTCCTCTTTAAGCGAGGCAAGTCGCGGCCCATCACCCACGAAAACCATCCGTGCGCCCGGACAAACCTCACGAAAAACTGCAAACGCCCGCACAGCCAGATCGAGATTCTTTTCCGCCGCGACGCGTCCTACATAAATGGCCACCGGTGTCGATTCATCCGCGCCCCAGCTCTTTCGCAGTGCGGAATCGCGGCGTTGCGGGTGAAACAGGTCAGTGTCCACCCCACGGCCCATCACACCGACATTCTGAATGCCCCACCCCTCCAGCATGGCCGCTGTATCGGCTGAAGGCGTCAAAGTTCGTGCAGTATGGTTGTGGAGCACACGCAACGCACCTTGAGCGATGCTCTCCATGCCGGGCAGGTTGTAATCTTCGAGGTAGGTTTGGAAGTTCGTATGGAAGCCCGAGATCACCGGAATCCCCCGTTTTCCGGCAGCACGAATGGCAGATATCCCCATCACCCCCTCCGTGGCCACGTAGAGCACCTCAGGCAGGAAACGGTCAAAAATCTCCAATAGCTGACGCGCCGACGAAAACCCGAACCGCAGTCCTGGATAGCCCGGCAGGGGCATGGAGTGCATCACATGACGTTTCAGACCTCCCACGCTGGCATCCTCGACCGTGGTGACCACCTGCACCGAGTGGCCTCGGCGCTGCAAGCCCTCACCCAGCGTGCTGAGCGTGCGAGCCACGCCGTTGATGTCCGGCGGAAAAGTGTCGGTGACAATGAGGACCCTCATGCGGGGGAAGAATGCTACATAATGCCGGACGAACAAGCACAGTGGATGTTTCACTCCAACTTGGCACAAGTGACAAATCCGTCACCTGGACGCCCAATCCACCCATGCCACTATTTGCACTGTGACATCTTCGTCACCATCATGACCTTGCCCCAGGTGACACACCGTCACAAAACCAGCCCATGAGCAAAATCTTGATCGTCGAAGATGAAGCGGACATCGCCGAACTCATCGCCCTGCATCTGGAGCGCGAGGGACATGAGGCGGTCAGCGTCAGCAACGGTTTGCAGGCCCTCCCGGCGGCCATCCAGCACCTTCCCGACCTCATCGTGCTCGATCTGATGCTTCCAGGCATCGACGGCATGCAGATTTTCAAACGCCTCCGCTCCGACACGCGCACCGCAGGCATCGCCGTCGTCATCCTCACCGCCAAAAGCCAGGTGACGGACAAGATTGCCGGGCTGGAACTGGGCGCGGATGATTATCTGACGAAGCCCTTCAGCCCGCGCGAACTGGTACTGCGCATCAGCGCCATCCTGCGCCGTGTGAAGAAGGTGACGCATGTCTCCGAGTTGTGCCGCGGCCGCTTCATGCTGGACCGCAAAAACATGAAACTCTTCCTTGATGGCGCGCCGCTCAATCTTACAACCACAGAGTTCAAGCTGCTCACCACGCTCATGGAAAACGACACTGCCGTGCACACACGCGCCGATCTACTGCGCGAGGTTTGGGGTTACAATACCGACGTGGCCACCCGCACGCTCGACACACACATCAAGCGCCTGCGTGAGAAGCTCGGCCCGGCAGGCAACCACATCATCACCATCCGTGGCACCGGTTTTCAATTCCAGGCCGATCCCGAAGCCGCCACGACCGCATGACAACGCTGTGCATCGTCCTCGCCCTGCTGCTGGCCGCGTATGTCGTGCATCACACGCGCCGCGAGCTGGAATGGCGGCGGCGCTGGGAAGGCGTGGCGAAGTCCATCGGTCTGCGCGCACGGGATGCGGATCAGCTTCCAGAGCAGGCCGCGGCGCTTTATCGCGCCCGACAGCAGGCGGAGGAGCAGGCCGACCAGCGGAAGGTTTTTGAAACGCTGCTCGATGAGATCAGCCAGGGCCTTGTGTTGGTGGACGAGCATCTGCGCGTCCGTTACACCAACCAGACACTCAAAAAGCTCCTGCATCATGCGGCATCCCGACCTGGACGCCCTTTGATCGAAGCCGTGCGCGATCATCAACTCATCGACCTCGTGCAGGAAGCCGTCACCTCGCGACAGCACGTCACCCGGCGCATCCAGATGCTTCCGTCTGATGTCGGAGCGGGAACCGACCTTGGAGGGCGGCATTTCATCGCCGAAGCCGCGCCCCTGCCCGCCACCTCTGGCGGAGGTGCATGGCTCATGATCCAGGACGTCACGGAGGCGGCGATGACCGAGCAGATCCGCCGCGATTTCGTCGCCAACGCCTCCCACGAGCTGCGCACGCCGCTCACGCTCATCAACGGTTACATCGAGATGCTGCAGGAGGACGCCGCCAAGGCCCCCGCCTCGATGAAACGCGGCCTCGACGTGATGGAAAAGCACGGCAAACGCATCGCCCGCATCATTGATGACATGCTGGCCATCTCGCGCCTGGAAGACAGCAGCTCGCCACTGAACATCGAGCCCTTCAACGTGCGCGCCTGCGCCCAGGACGCCGCGGACCATCTCGCCGCCATGCTGGAAGGACGCGACGCCCGCGTTGAGTTCGATTTCCCTGAAGACGGAGGAAAACTGGCAGGCGACCGGTTTTACTGGGACCAAGTCTTCACCAACCTCATCGAGAACTCGCTCAAAGAGAACATTAACCGCGCCGGACTCGTCGTCCGGGTCTCCGGCCAGTGGAATGACGGGCATTGTATCCTCAAAGTCGCCGACAACGGCATCGGCATCCCCGCGCATGACCTGCCCTTCGTCTTCAAACGCTTCTACCGCGGCCACAAGCACCACTCCTCCGCCTCGCAGATCAAAGGCACCGGCCTCGGCCTCTCCATCGTGAAGCGCGCTGTCGAAGCCCACGGCGGCACCATCGAACTGACCAGCACCCCCGGCGTGGAGACGGCTTTTGCCATGTACGTCCCGCTGAAGCGGGAATGACGAAACCAGAATGGCAAATGACGAGTGTTGGCTGGCTCCCTTCGCCATTCTGGTTTCGTCATTGAGCAGGCCGCACAACGTGCTAATGCCATGAAGCGGCCCGAACAGCGAACCGACGGCCGCGAATCCATGCAAGACCCCTTCGGCCATCGCATTTCGTATCTGCGCGTCTCCGTCACCGACCGGTGCAACGAACGCTGCCGCTATTGCATGCCCGAGGAGGAACAGCCGTGGTTTCCGAAGGATGAAACGCTCAGCTACGACGAAATGGCCCGCGTTGTCCGCGTTGGAGCCACGCTTGGCATCAAACGCATCCGCGTGACCGGTGGCGAGCCCCTCACGCGGCCCGGTATCGCCGGATTTTGCGCGCAGTTGACCAGCACACCGGGCATTGAAAGCGTGGGCATCTCCACCAACGGCACTTTGCTCGCCAAGACTGAAAACGGCCGCACATTGGCCGAACAACTCGTCCAAGCCGGTGTTCGCACGGCGAACGTCTCCCTCGACTCACTCGACCGCAGTGTCTATCAGCGCACCACGAGCCGCGATTTGCTCCCCCGGGTGCTGGAAGGCATCGACGCCGCGATTGAGGCCGGTTTTGACTCCATTCGCCTCAACTGCGTGCTGATGAAGAATCAAACGGAGCGCGAATTGCCCGCCTTGATCGACTACGCGGCGAAAAAGAGTGCCCTACTGCGTTTCATCGAGTTGATGCCCGTCAGCACGCAGGAAGTGCTCGGCGACGACACCTTTCTCTCCGCAGGAGTCGCCAAAAAGATCGTCGAGCAGACCACCGGACCGCTCATCGAGGAGCCCGACTTCAAAACGAACGGCCCTGCCGTGTATCATCGCGTCACCACCACCGGTCAGCGCATCGGCTTCATCGGCGCGATGACGAATCTGCACTTCTGCGAGAACTGCAACAAGCTCCGCCTCACCTGCGATGGCAAGCTGCGTCCCTGCCTCGGCAGCTATCTCGAATTCGACCTCCGCGCCGTCCTGCGCGGCGGTTGCAGCGATGCCGAGCTCGCTGCGTTCTTCCAAAACGTCGTCGCCCGCAAGCCGAAGGAGCACGACTTCCGCCACAACTACCAGCCAAACCGCCGCATGATCGCGATCGGTGGTTGAGGAGGGGGTGGGAGAGTTAGAGGTTATAAGATATGGGTTATGAGCTACGAATTGGCCCACGACCCGACTCACATCTTCTCTTAACTGCTAACTCGTAACTCATAACCTGCATGCCCAAGCTCTCCCATCTCAATCACAAAGGCGAGGCCGCCATGGTCGATGTCTCCGCAAAGCCGCCTATGCGTCGTGAAGCCGTCGCGGAAGGCCGCATCGTGCTCGCGGAGGCCACGCTTGACCTCATTCGCAAAAATCAGGTCAAGAAGGGGGACGTGTTGAGCATCGCGCGAATTACTGGCATCCAGGCGGCGAAGCAGACGCAGCATCTCATCCCGCTCTGCCATCAGATTCCGCTCAGCAAGGTGCAGATCGACTTCGAACTGCGGCCCAAGGCCGTCCAAATCACCGCCACGGCCATCACCGTGGCGCCAACAGGTGTCGAGATGGAGGCGCTGACCGCCGTCAGCGTCGCCGCGCTGACGATTTACGACATGTGCAAGGCCGCGGACAAGAAGATGCGCATCGAAGGCGTGCGTCTGGTGAGCAAAACGAAGCAGAGCCTTTGAGCGATCACGGGGCCTTGGCCTCATGCGGCTGTGCCACCTTCACGGATGCCGCGACTTGCTTGAACCCGGCCTCCACCTTTCCGAGATCCTCAACAGCCACCTGGCAGATGAGAAAGCAGTGCCGCCCGCCGAAGTCCCGGCTGAAGTAGCGCCGCACATGCGGAACCTTCTCACCGAGCAGTTGCAGCGTGAAATCCTCCTGCAACCCCTCAAAGCCATCGCTTTTGGCCATGGGAGTGAACTTCGAGTCAATGACTTTGCCGATGGGAAGTTCTTTGCCCGCCGCCTTCGCAAAATCACGCGCATATTCTTCCAGAGCCAACCCCATGCCCGGCGGGAACACCTGCACGATGACCAGCGCGTCCCCGCTCGTCTCGATGGTCAGGTGGCGGATGCCCTCCAAGTTCTGTTCCTCTTCGATCTTCCAATTGCCCGGATATTGGAATGCGAGCCCTTCCTTATCATACAAGCTCGGTCTGGCAATGTCCGCCGCAGGTTCGCCACAACCGACAAGCCAGCAACTGAGGTTGAGCAAAAGGAAAGCACGGAGAAGGAAAGCATGGAGAAGTTTCATTCGGCAATGATCGCCCGCTCCCCGCCCTGCTCAACCTGCTTGTTCTCAAAAAAACACGCGACGCTGATGAGGCGTCGCGTGCTTGAGGTTAATCGCTGTTTCTCGTCGCTTACGCGAAGAGGTTGGTGATCGGCTGGCCCTTGTCGGCGATGGTGAACGGACGCTTGCTGGGGCTGTAGATGACCTGATCGAGGGGAAGACCGAGCGCGTAGGCGATGGAGGCATTGAAGTCCATGATCTTGACCTTGTCCTCGACGACCTCACGGCCTTCCTTGTCGGTTTTGCCGTAAACATAACCGCCTTTGACACCGCCACCGAACATGACGGCGGAGAAGGCTTTCGGATAGTGGTCGCGGCCGACGTTTTGGTTGATGTCCGGCGTGCGGCCGAACTCAGTGGTCAGAACGACCATCGTGTCCTGAAGCATGCCACGGAGGTGGAGATCGTTCAGCAGCGCGGAGAGGCCCTTGTCGAGGGTTTCGCAGCGTTCTGGAACAGCGACGAAGTTGGCGTTGTGCGTGTCCCAGCCGCCGAGAGAAACCTCGACGAAGCGCACGCCGCGCTCCACAAGACGACGGGCGAGCAAGCAGCCCTGACCGAAAGCCTCGCGGCCATAGGCGGCACGAACGTCGGTGGCCTCATCATTGAGGTCAAAGGCCTTCAAATCTTCCGACTTCATCATCGCCATGGCATCGTCATACATGTCGGCGTAGGCCTTGACGTTGCGATGCGGGAAGGTAACGCGGAAATCCTTGTCGAGCTCGTCAGCTAGCTTCATGCGGGCTTTGAACTTGTCCTCGGGAGCGCTGTTCTTGATGTTTTTCAGGCCGTTTTCAGGATTGCTGACGAACAGCGGAGCCTGCGCGGCCGGGAAGAAGCCAGCGCCGGGGTGGCGGCTGTCATTGCCCACGAAGACGAAGTTCGGCAGGGTGCTGTTGCCACCGCCCTGGAACACGTTGAGCCACGCACCCATCGCGGGATGGCGGATGGTGCCGCGCAGCTCGTAGCTGGTGTGCATCATGTAATTGCCCTGCTCGTGCGCGCCCTGCGTGGAGGTCAGGGAGTTGATGATGGTGCCATGATGCATGTGCTTCGCGGTGAGCGGCAGATACTCAGAAATCCGCACACCGTCGGCGCTGGTTTTGATGGGCTTGGTCGGACCGGCGGTTTCCACGCCTTCCTTCACATCCCACGTGTCCATGTGGGACTGGCCGCCGCTCATGTAGAGATAGATGACATTTTTCGCCGTGGCGGCCTGCTTCAGCTTCGAGGAGCCTTCAAAGGCGGCGAAGCTCTTGCTGGTGAGCGAATTGCCGAGAAGGCCGACGCCGAGAAGCGACGAGGCAGTTTTCGCAGCGAAGTCGCGGCGGCTGATTTCTCCTGAGTGGAGGAGTTTGGAGGCGATTTCCTGTTTCATGGGATGTGCGCGTGGTGTTGTTGGTTTGTGTCTTGATTACTGGATAAAAATGAACTGCTGGGTGTTCAGCAGCGAGAAGATGAGGTCTTCCATCGTGCTGAGACCGGAGTCCTGGGCCTTGAGCCAGGTTTCCTTCTCCGTCACGGTCGGCTTGCGGGAGAGGAGTGTCATGTAGGCGGCCTCGACCTTGTCGTCCGGATACTGTGCCTTGTTCACCGTGAGTGTGAGCTGGCTGTAAGAGCTGAGAATCTGCGGCAGGAGGCTGCCGTTCATCATCGCGAGCGCCTGGGGCACGCTGGCGTCGTTGTTGGCATTTTCGATGGTCTCACGGTCGCTCTGGCCGAACTCACGGAGGTAATGGCCACGCGGCGCGGGGCTTTCCAACTCGGCGGCACGCAACCACTGGCGATTGATGTTTTCACGATTGCGAATGTAATCACGGCGGGCCTTCTCAGGAATGCCGAAGTATTCTGCTTCCTCATCCAATTCCTTGCGCACCTTGTCCTGCGCGGCCTGCTTTTCCTCCGGGCTGAGTTCCTTGCGATCATAGCCGGGAATGATGATTCGCTCCGTCCGCACTCCTGAAGCCATCATCATCATGTCTCCACCGCTCATCATGGCGGGCGCTCCATCGGCCCCCGTGGACTTGGTATTCAGCAGGGCGACGGTCTGGAAGGGTTTGCCTGTGACCTTCTCATAAAGCTTCTTCTGTCCGTTGGTGATCACTTCTGCATAGGTCACACGGCGCCCTTCGTTCTGAATGCGGTTCACCTCGCTGCGGATGGCATCGGACTTGGCTCTGAGTTCCTTCGCCTTGGCAATCAAAGCATCCTGCTCCGGTCCCGGCTTCATGGCGTCGGCCTTGTCCTGGGTTTCCTTCCACTGGGTGCGAGCTTCAAGATAAAGCTTCTGCTGTGCATCGGTGCGCGAACGGTTTGAGCTGTAGATGTTCGCGGACTTCTTCAAACCAACCAGAGCCTCTTCAGGCGTCAGAGATTCGACGCTGTCGGCGATCTTTTTCGCCTGAAGGATGCGCTGGTCCATCTGCTCGCGGGTGGCCTGGTTGATCATGTCCGGATTGGGATTGATCAAGGTGACGAACGAATCCCACATCTGCTCGGCGCTCATGCGGCGCAGCAGCGGGCCGGTGAAGTGATAAACCGTGCCCGGAGCGTATTCCTGGCGGCTGACCTGGGCCTGATAGGCCTTCGTGTTGTAAAGCACGCGCAGCACGGCCTTCATGTCGTATTTCAGGTCAATCACCAGCTTTTCTAGGTGCTTTTCCATTTCTGGAATCATCGGCACCGAAGTGTCCATGAGCTCATCCAGCGGCTCAATGAGGGCGAGGCCAAAAACACGCTTCCAAAGACGGTTCGCGATGACCGTGGTGAATCGTGGATTTTCGGAACTGGTCATCCAGCGCGCATAGGCCTGTAGCGGTGTCTCACCGGGCTGCGTGACACTTTCGTGCCCCATCATCGTGCCTGGTTCGACCGCGGAACGAGGTTTGGCGTCGCTGTATTGATAATCATGCGGCAAGGAGGGCTTGCGTTCACGCACACTGACGGAGGTGTACCGCATCGTGTCACGGATGTCGTTCATCGACTCGTTGTAGCCGCGATTCTCAGCGCGGAATTTTTCCTGAGCTTCACGGCGCAGCTTCTGCACCTCGCGCATTTTTTCCTCATACTGCTTTTGCTCGGCCAAGTACTTTTTCTCGATTTCCGCTCGCTCGTCCTTGCTCATCTTGCCGCTGATGTTCGGACGTTTCGGCCGCTCGGGTTCCTTGATCGAGGCACGCATCGCCTCCTCCTGCTCACGCAGGAGATCCCGGACCCCGCCCATCACCCCGCCCTCGTAATCCTGCGTCTGAACGCCGTAGGTGAACGACGCCATCTTGTAGAACTGCATCTGCGTCCATTTGTCGAACGGATGATTGTGGCACTGCGCACACTCGATGCGTGTGCCGAGGAACACGCGCACGGTGTTCGCCATGTTGTCCAGCGGCATGCCGCGATCGCGCATGTAATAGCCGATTGCGCCGTTGTCCCAGGCCTTGCCCTGCGCGGCGACCATGTCGCACACGAGCTGGTCGTAGGGTTTGTTTTCGCGCAGGCTCTGCTTCACGAAATTCGCGTAAGCCGATCCAGTGATGGCACCAGTCTGGTTCCCGCTTGAGGTCAAACGCAGCACATCGGCCCAATAATTAAAGAAGTGCTGCACATAAGCTTCGGAATTCAGCAGCTTGTCGATCAGCTTGGCGCGCTTCTCGGAGTCCTTGGAGTTCAGAAACTCCGTCGCCTCGCGGGTGGTCGGAATGCGACCGATGATGTCGAGATAGATGCGCCGAACGAACGTGTTATCATCCGTGGCGGGATTGGCCTGGAGTTTGTTTTTCTTCCAGTCCGAGGCAAGCACCGCGTCAATCTGGCGAGCAGAGGCGTGAGGATCGATGTTGCCAGCGGCGAAGGCACTTACGCCAAAAGCGCTGAGAAGAAGGGGGGCGAGGAATCGCTTCATAGCGGCACAAACGGCACGAAAAAGCGACTTTTTCACAATCCCTGCACAAAACCAAGAATTTCAACCAGCCACACGTGTTCCCAGCATCAGCACCGCCTCCGTCGAGCCACCTCGGCGGCCCTTCAATGCCCGCTGTGTGAACGGCGGCGCAAAAGCAGCACCAGACCTGCAGCAGCGATAAGGAGAGCGCTCCCCGGCTCGGGAATCGGCGCACACTCCCCCAGCAGCACCACATTATCCAGGTAAAGCGGTCCACCGTCGCGACCCCACGCATACAACTCGACATGGAACTGCCTCCCGGCCGTGTCGATGCCTGTCGGCAGAGGATTCACATCCAGCGGAAACTCCAGCACACTGCAATTCCAAGAGCCCTTACCTTTGAGGGCAATCGGTCCTGTGGAGAGGTAGTCGATGGCACCACCTGTCCCCTGCCAGAAAATGGTGGCCTGGATGGAATCCACTGACGAGCGGTCGGGGCGGAACCAGTCAAATGCCACCCCGGTGATGTTCGCAATCGCATCCGGTCTCACCCACACATCGAAAGACAAGGTGCCGGGCACTGAGGAGAAGTCCGTGCGGTCAAACGAGTAATCGTAAGCACTGTCCCATCCACTGAAGTTCCGAAACAAGGTGCCATCCTTGCCACCGTAATCCAACGTTTGACACAGGCGGTCCAAAGAGATGTCCGTCGCCCAAACACAAGGAGCGCAGTAGGCCGGCACATTGGAATCCCAATCCCCTGTCAGAGAATTGAAGTCGTATTTCACGAGCACATTCTCCAGTGAGTCATCCGCCCGAACTGACATCTGCACGCTCCACAAAAACAAGACAGCGAGAAATAGCGGGGCCTTCTTCATAATCGTGAGCTGGGTTCGATTCATTTGCACTAGCGCCAGAGTTCGCAGAAACGATTCGAGCTTCTGCAAATTAACCAATTGCTCAAATTCATATTTGTAAGTTTTATCAAAGAACCACCTCAAATTTGCGAAACCGAGACATGGAAACACTGGAACGTCGAAAAATCGTAAACGTCACAGTAACGACCATGGGATCGAGCTTGGAGAGGGGCGAGTGGGGCAGCAGGGATGTCCCACGTTATGGACAGCCAACTCACGATTTTGAAACGGGACGCACGTGGACGTGTGC
>Ga0169931_10014332_pt1 | contig 10741 bp, 7 predicted proteins | sample Kivu_15m_20L_FD_129675 | JGI IMG/M metagenome (GOLD analysis project Ga0169931, IMG submission 129675) | Freshwater microbial communities from Lake Kivu, Western Province, Rwanda to study Microbial Dark Matter (Phase II) - Kivu_15m_20L... | ecosystem: Environmental > Aquatic > Freshwater > Lake ... | reverse complement strand
TTATATATTATAATATATATAAATATTTAAACTTTCCTTTCGGTTGGAAAGTGTATACATAATAAAATTAGTGATATCATGTTTTTTAAATAAGTATTTCTTAATTAATTAATAATCAAAAGCATAATTAAGAAAAGTCAACTTCATAAAGGTAAATGGAGCCATTCTTTGTCGTAAATTACTTTTAATAAGATTTGAAACTGTGAAGGTTTAATCGCACGGAACCTCCCTAGCTATCAGAGACAATAATCTTTCAGACGCTTTGTGAATTCTAGGATATTCCTGCTGATAATGTAAAATAAAGGGGTATGTGGGAAATGGTCTCGTTGGTTAACCCAATTAAAATTCTAATTATTTTTTTAAAACTCTGGATTACTTCTAATTACTATTATGATTCCTAATTTAATTTAGAAGATAAATATTTTTAAAAGTTTTTTATTTTATTGAAATATTTAAGTAGGTTAGGGTATAGCCATTCATTTTCTAGTTGTAATAAATTTAGCAGCAAAAAGCCTTGACGAATTTCCTGACGGGTGAATTTTTATTCAGTATAAGCATAATCTCACTTTTAGTATACCAAATGCCTTTTCCATCTGGGCAAGGAGTCATAGGTTGTTAATTAACATAGTTTAATTCTATCAATCTTGCATCACATAATACATTAGCTTTATTGGCTTGAAGGGTTTCTAATTTCACTTCACCTAAATTCTTTTGCATTTGTGACTCGGCTGAATTTCTTTAGACTTGGGATTCTGATGAAACTTTTTCGATTTGTGATTCGGCTGAATATCTGTTCACTCGTGATTCTGATGTAGATATTCTGACTTTGAAGGAGTTTGTGGAAATCATTGCTAAAACCATAAAAACAATTTTAAAAGTCTAATTCATTATATGATTAAATTGTATTTTATTGTAAGTTTATATAGTAGATATTAATAAATTTAATTATCTTAAAAATTTACATAAATAAATGTTCTTAAATTTTTATAATTTTTTTTATAAATTTAATTAATTAAAAATTATTAATTACAAAAGTGCGAAAATATATGAGACTTCCTCATAATGTTGGATTTAGAAATTTTTATAAAATTTTATTGTAAATTAGGAAAAGCTCTGCCATTACAGAGCTTTTAAGAGCCACTTGGAGATTAATCACCTCGAAAATGATTAATTCTGTATACTGCAGTTGATAAAGTAACAAATTGAAAAGAGCTTAGGGACAGTTTGAATAAAATTCTTGATAGAGTAAGGAATTATTCATACACATGATGATAAAAAGAAAAAACTAATATCATCAGAAATTTAACAAAAAAGAAAAATTAGTATTTTTAAATTAAATAAGAAAAGCACAGTCAATAACATTATTCATCAAGACAAATAATATCTATCTGATGTTTTGTGGAAATAACAATATTTTTATAATATCTAACTTATGAAATTTGTTTTATAGATATATTTGAAGTAATGAAATAAAAATTTCAATCAGTTAAAAAAAATTTATTCTTTAAAAGTTACTTTTAAAGTTAGGATTTTAAATAAATATACTTTGAATTATAATTGCATATTGTTTAATTCACAAAGTCATAAACACAAAGAAAACTTTAATCAAATAAATATATTATTTTGCACTTGATTGAAATGATAAATTATTAAAACTAAAATAAAATACAATAAAAATTATATGATTACTACTTATTTACAAAATAAATTTTTTAATGAATAAATACAAATTAATTTATAATTTAAGATAAATGCAAAGAAAGAATGCATACGATAAAATGTCAGTCTCTATTAAAAGCACTGGGGAGGCAGAAAAAAAGTTCCTCTACAGTTGGGGATTTGGCAAATATGGACAAATAGGAAACAAATTTGTAAATTATTCAATTACTCCAATAAAACAACACATAGAAGATAAAGAAGATATATTTTACATTTCAGCAGGTGAGAGTCATTCGGCATTCTTATCATTGACTCCGAAACTTTATGTTTATGGAAAAAATTATTTCGGACAGCTAGGGATAAATAACAGTCATTATGTATTCTGCCCCACAAAAATAGAATTATCAGAAAAAATAAAAGTATCTAAGGTTGTATGTGGAGGCGACCACAATCTTCTTTTAACAGAGGAAAACCAGTTATATTCCTGGGGTCTGAACATATTTGGTCAACTTGGATTAGGCGACTTTTTAAATAAAAAGAATCCCTGCAAAGTTGAAATCAACTCTCCCTCTTTAGGCAACCTTTCAAAAAATGAAGTGATAATTGATATCGCAGCAGGTGCGCAACACTCTATGATCCTCACAAGCAAAAATAAATTGTACACCTGCGGGTTTGCTGGAAACAATTCCTTAGGTTACGAAACTACTGACGACGTAAATGTGTTTCGTCATGTAGACGCAATTTTTGTTAAAAGCCAAATTAACAAAATCGCTGCAGGGGTCTATCATACAGCCTGCATTGCCGATAATGATGTATTATGGATATGGGGTAAGGGTAATGTTTTAGTATTTGAAAAGCCCAATTCACTTAGCATGAATGATTTAAATATTTTTTCAGCAGTTTCATCTCCTCCTCAGAAAAAGATGAGCTTAAATTCAAACATCGGTTTAAAAGATGTGAAAATAGGGGAAGATACTATTTACATTGTCACTAAATCAGACGATCTATATGGCATGGGAGATAATCAGTACGGACAACTAGGAAATAGAAAAATAACCCCCAGGAAGAATTTAGAGAGGATAGATACTCCCAAAGTGAAGCAGCTGGAAGTTGGTTATGGATTCGTAATGATCATCACATATGATAATAAAATTTACGGATGGGGCAATAATGAGTATGGCCAGTTAAATCTTACAGATTCCACTTGTGTTCTTTTTCCGACATTTTTAGAAGAACTCAGTGGCATGAATGTTTTCAAATTATCATGTGGGGGATATCACAGTTTAGGCATTTTCGATAAAGATATAGAAAGAGAGGAAGCAGCTAACGATGGCAATAATAACGATCAAATTCTTACAAAAATCAACAAAGATATTTCTACTATTAAAAAAAGTTACAAAATGTTGGCATTGAATTCGAATATAAAAAGAGATTTCACTAATCTTTTGGATAAATTAAACATAGTCGAAATGACGAAAAAGAAATTGATGAATTTAGAAAATATTTTATTTAATAAAGACAACCAGCTTAAAGATCTCAAGGCAGAAGAGGAAGAATTAACTAAAACAATAGAAAACAATGAAAATAGAGAGAATAAGAATAAACTATCTACAAAATACATGAAATTAACAAGAGGCTTTGACAACAATTTCGAAATAACTGAAGATGAAATACACTTTGGAGATAGAATCGGTGTCGGAACCTTTGGAGAGGTTAAAAAAGGCTATTGGAGAAAACAAACTGTCGCAGTGAAGTATTTAAAAGGCGAAATGTTAAACTCTGAAGAAAGCATTAGCTGCTTTATAGACGAGTGCAATATTCTCAAGAATTTAAGACATCCTAACATTTTACTATTTATGGGTGCTTGTACAAACCCCCCAAACTTTTTTGTAGTGACAGAATATTGTGACAACGGTAATCTTTTCGAACTTCTGCATTCAAATAAACAAATACTTCTGAATTGGGAAGATAAAAGGAGAATTGCAATAGAAATCGCTCAGGGTATGACCTATTTACATTCCTTCGATCCCCCTATCCTACATAGAGATCTAAAGTCTATGAATATTCTTCTTGACAAAAACTTTCTGGTTAAAATTGCAGATTTCGGTTCAACAAAATTCTTGGATGTTCACATGACTAAACAGAAAGGGACATTTCAATGGATGGCACCTGAAGTTATAAAAGGAAATTCCTATTCTGAAAAAGCTGATGTGTTTAGCTTCGGTATTATAATGCATGAATTAGCATCAAGACAGCCTCCTTATTACGGAATCGACAGAAAAGAGGTAGCGAAGAATGTTTCAAATAAACCAGAATACAGGCCTCAAATATCAAGAAACTATCCTAAGGAATGGGTGGAGCTCATGGTAAAATGCTGGGATCATAATCCTACTAAAAGACCCAGTTATTCTGAAATAATAGATATGTTGATGAAGCTGAAATTATCCAAGTAGCTAAAAGAAGTGATAAAAGCTTAGATTGTATCTCACTGCTTAAAATAGCATAGATGAGTTAATATATCATACCGTATAACAATAAGTTTTTTATTAAAATTATTTTCAGTGATGAGATTTCGCCTGTATTAATAATTATTGAGCTAACTATTTTTATAAATCTCCTTTTAAAAAGTTTTAATTGTAAAGTCGAATAATTAAACTGTAAACTGGCTATAACAAAATATATTTTATCATAATCAATATATATATTTTAATCCCATCTTGAAAATGGTTTTTATTCATCTTCTTTTTAAATTTAAGATTTTTTTTCATTTTTAATTCATAAAGTATAGAAGATAAATTTAGTCTACCATATTGACTTAAAATTATCCTAATACATAAATATGCCAAAATATATAATCATATCAAATGTAAAAGTTTATAATTATAAAAAATGTCAAATGATCAATTTAGAATAGAAATGAATATGAACACTATCTTCAAACTTAGTGACATGTAAGATACATATTTTAGTTAAAACCTAATTTTAAAGCAACAAGCATACACAAGCTCATTTATCTAAAGTATACGCAGCTTTGGGAAGTGGAGTGTTGTTTTCATTATTTTCAGGATTTATCACCACACAAGGAATAGTTGGATTAACAACTTTGTTTTTAGTTTTCTTAGCAACAATCATTTGTGAGATTTGGACACTCTTCACTAAAAATGCTGATAGAGCAAGTTTACTTAAGTGCTCCACCTTTTATTCATGGGCTTTCCTCATGGGATCATCATTCGGGATAATTCTCGCCAACGTCGAAGGAAATGAAAAAAGAGCGTAAATATATTAAAGAATAATAACCTAATATTAACAGTTTGCTTGAAATTTCGATCAATGCCTTCATTTTCTCTATTGCGATTTTCTCGTGCTTCACAGTATTCGCATTGGCAACTGTCAGAAGACATGTAAGATTTTTACTTACCAATTTAGATTATCTTCGCTTCTTCCATTATTTTAACCCTTGTTTTAAGCTTATTCAGCTTATTTGTTTTTAATTATCACCTCCACGCTTGCTTGGGATTAATTATTGGTGTCCTCTATGTTATTGTTGATACTCAAATCATCATCAAAAGGACCGAGTGCGGTATTTATGACACCTTCACTGATGCAAAGCAATTATTTGTTGACTTATTCAAAATTTTCATTGAGATTGTGAAAATTCTTGGGGAGGATAAAAAGAAAAACAAAAATAAATAAACCTATGATGTTTTATAACTAAAAATTAATACTCATCTTATAGGAATATGTATAAGAATTAAAAAGAGACTTAAATATAGTATATATATAATTATGATATTTTTAATACTTATTTTAAGATGAGAAGAGATCAATGTATTTATATATTTATATATTGATTTATCACTACTATTATCAGATTATATTCTATTTTAGGGATAGAAATATTTCTGTTTACAATCTCTTATGTAAAATGATTTACAAATCTTCTGTTTTATAATTTATCATTAGTATACATGAATAAAAATTTAAAGTAATAGAACTTTTTAATTCCGTCCCTCGACATGCAATAATTCAAACGATTTTGGATATAATTTGACTTCTATTACCGATACATGATGTATTAAATCCTGATACATTTCACACAGAATTAAATAAAGAATTAATTATAAAATATTCTCGCCCATTCTAACTCTTATAAATTTATAGCCAAATATGAATATAGTTCATATATATGATAATAGGTATAAATATAATTATTTTATATAAGATAGTAGAATTCCGCTATTCACAGCAATCCTTTAATATTTATAATGAGTTCCTGTTAAAATTTTAAATAGGTAATTTAAAATTTATTAATTTGTTAAATTAATCTTTGAATCATTACGATACAACTATCCCTGTCAATTTTTATATCTAAAATAAATATTGTCTCCCTCTGTTAATATTATTAATAAACTATATTATAAAATTTTTAGCCAAATTATAAAATGGAAAAGTTTGAAGACATCAAACAAAGAATGTTTATACTTAAAAAGAGGTTACGACAAGTAGATATGAATGAAATGTTTGAGGGCAATAATAAATCAATCATAGAAATATATGAAAAAGCATGTAAAAAGAATCAACCTTCTTCGAACTCAGCAAATGACCTAGTAAATAAAACAAGCGAAGTAAAAAAGAATTCACTTAATCTAAAAGTGTAAGGATAATATTTAATTATAAATATCTATTCATATATAATTCAATATCTTATCCAAATATAGTGTAAAGGACGGTCCAATTTCTATTATCAAACCAAACTTCTTCAGTATTTCTGATAGAGAGAAAGAACCATTATCTGAAAAAATTGAAAAAACACACGAAAGGGAAGAAATTCATCCGGTCAAGACACAAAATTCAGCAGACGGGAAATCAATAAGCAGCTTCTCCACTACTTCGAAACTCCACACTCTAATAGACAAGAAACAAATTCCATGCGAAGTGAAAGAGACAACAAACTCTTCCTCATCAGAAAAAAAACAAAAACAAACACGCGATAAAGATAAAAGAACACATAAGATTCAAAGTAAGATTCAACGATTACCTGCGAACAACTTGCTGAACATGGATGAATGGCAGAACGTGGAAAAGTTTTCTGTTGGCAAGCACGGAAATCAAAGCATGCTAAATATAAATAACACATTGAATATTATTAAAAAAGAGTTAATTGGTGGAAATGGAAACGTATCTGATTCAGCTAAAGCAGGAATGGTTGAGAATTCGAGCAACATGGATAATTCTAGTAATGTTACTAATTTAGGCATCATTTATGATAATTCAGGTAAGAGCACTGGTAATGCTCATGATGTACCCATTTTACTCAATTCGAAAACTCTAGAGAATGTCCCTGCTATCTCTTTTAAAAATACAGCTGTACACATCGATAATAAACCAGGTAAGCTAGAAATAGAAATAAAAAATGAAAATAACGAAGAAAATAATTCGATAGTCCCGGTTGATGAAAAGAAAATCCAAGTTGATGATTCTTTCTATGATCAAAAAGAAGAACTGTTTGCAAATAATCTCCCCCCTGAGGTTATGGGTGGAACCCCAGAATTTCAAAAAGAGGATGAGATTGTTGTTGTTAAAAACGAAGACGATCTAGATGAAAATATTCAAAGAAAATTTGCAAATTCAACAGATAAAGATGCGAATAATAAAATGGCAACTAGCGAATTCATAGATAAATCAAATTCAAATTTCTTTAATGTAAAAGAGGAAGCAAAAGTCTTGAATCTAACAAGCAATACAAACATCTCTAAAAATTTATCAAATTCAACAGGTACTAAGATTACAATTCCCAATACTTTCAACAATGAGACTGTATTAAATGCAGGTTCTAAACATGGAATCAATATTAAAAAAAATGTAAGAATAATAGACGATGATGATGAGGAAGAGGAATTATGTTCAAGTAATTTTATCAAAGAGAATCCAAATTCACTTGCCTTTGAGAAAAAAGCAGAGAGTTTAAATCTGCCTAATACAGTTTCGAATTATACAGTCAGCTCGAAAATTAAAATTCCGCTAGATTTCAAAGACTTTAAATCACCTTTAATTAGCGAAGGTGGAAAATCTGCCAAATCATCAAAATCTGTTGAGAACACAGAATCAGGTAATAGTAATAGTAACGCCATCAAGGATAGACTAGAAGATAAAACTTATGACATGATCGTAGTTGAAAAGCGAAATTTAAAAAGTTTTATAAAAAATGTGAAAAAGTCTGAAATCACTAACCCCCCTGAGTCTAACAATGCAAATGTAAACAGGACGATCGGAAAGAAAATGGCATCTAGCCCTTCTCCTTCACAGCCTAAACCAGCATCTGCTCCTATTAACACTCGGGAAAGATCAACATTTAAAAATAGATTGGAAGAATTGATCGAAGCTAAGAGTAAGCAAATAAAAGAGACAAATCCATCACCTTCCAACGGCAATAACAATATAATTACAATTGCAGCAACATTAAATTCAAGAGAGAAATTAAATATGACAACTAATTCCTACAAAGAAAAGCCCCTCACCTCATCTCAAAACGAGAAGAAACCGGCAGAACTTAATCGAAATAAATTAGAGACAAACAACAACAATAATACACAAAATTCCCATACAAATGGCTTGGATACAAACAGGCTAAGCGAGATTTCTACCAACACATCAAATAAAGACAAATTTTCATTAAAAGAATTACAGACCTCAATTTCAAGCGCAGTTGCAAATGTTTCTCAAGTCCTAAATACCATTAGTACACTAGAAAATCAGACAACAAGCACTAACAACCAAACAAGATCCCTTCCTAATACGAATGCCCTGCTAAGTAAATCTTTTCCATAAAATTTAGAAAACGAAAGCGATTCAAATTACAACATCGAGCCGATCATAACCTACGACGAAAAAATCGAAAAGAAGAACCACATCGCATGTTTCATAATCAGCTTGAATGAAACAGTAACACAAATTAAGGATAAACTGCTCGACTCTCTTTCAAGTAAAATCACAAATTTTACAAAATTTATATAACAGAAAATCAAAGCAGCGTTGTAGAGATAAAAACAGAATTCGATTCAATAAAAACTTCAATTCTGGACACATTGACAGAGGTAGAAATTTAAAAATAATAAAATCTAACAATTCTATTTATAACTCTCTAGGACAACACATTCAAAGGAATAAAAATCCTCTCAGAAAAATTCGCAAAACTTTTGGCAAAAATTTTTGATGTGTTGAACAATGACGATTACCTTGACAAGTTTAATCCCGAGGTATAAATTCGCATATTCAATATTTATTCTTTTATTGTTAGTTATCTTCCCTTACGGAATCCGCTATCGAGTTTTTAAAAAAAATTCTACACCTGAATTATTTCGAAAAAGAAAAACACAACACGAAATTCATAAACTCCTTAAAAATTATTTTTAAATTTTTGATGAACTTGTTTAAGATGAAGGGGTCTAAGAATAAATTCAATCAAACTTTTACAGAGGTTGAAAATTTTGTAAAAGAGAATAAGAAAAATCAAGATGTAATTATTTATCTTTCTTATTTGTGAATAGAAAAGTGCCCTTCATTTGAACAGTTTACTTAAATTTTGTAAAATGCAGAAGAGTTCAAATAAATCAGTTGAAAAATTATTGAAAATTCTGAATGACGAAGAATTAAAACATAAAATAAAGAAAATGAAAAATTTGGAATTAGCGAAGAACGTTGAGAGGTTAAAAGATCTTTTATTGTTGAATCCAGTTTTTATGAATTATTCGAATTTGAATAAAATCGTGAAAAGTTTTAATGATTTAATTTTTAATTATTTAAATGATGATTAACTTAAACTTTAAATTAGACTATATTAAACTATAATAAACTCGAATTAAAATTTGATGCATAATAATTGGGGTTAAGAAATTAAAATTACATTATGCTTATGATTATGATTATGAGTGTTTAATTTTAATAGAGAATATATTTTATACTTGTAATTAATTTCTTTTACAAAATGGAAAAAATTAAACACGTAAATACATCTAAAACTCTCCCTGAAAAAAACACCAAAGAACTCACAAAAATTCTTAAAAATTACATCAACTTCTTTAAGATCCTTCACCATGTTGATCCTGTTATCGCTAGTGAATTTCAAAAGAAACAAGAGCATTTCTTTTATAAATCACATAAACATATAGATGACTCTAATCATGGGGGCAATAATTCTCATGTTAAAACCTGCTGTAGTCATAAGCTAAATAACAGAAGTAAATTCCTTCTTAAAAAATTTTCTAGTTTATGTCCCGGTGGAAAACATGAATAACATCGAGAAAAATTTAAGGGAAATAAGCGAAAGTTTTTTTTATCAAGCAAACCTTGATGATATGCTCAATTATCTCAATGAAAAATACGAAAATATAAAAATCTCTGCATTAAAGAAAGGAATGTGTCTCGATTCATCAACAGAGCGAGACTTCCTTCATAGATTCTTAGTCGAAGGCGTAACCTTTTACTATGTAAACAGGCTCAAAGAAAAGCTGAAAAAGTTTGAAGAAAGCATCAGTGAGCAGCCGATGCTTCTTGCGCATCCTTCCAGTGTTGAATCAAGGTATAAAGAATTATTAGAAAAAATTAATGCGAAATATATAAGCGAACTAGTAAAGGAGAACTATTGCTTGATGAATTTCAAAATATACGAGGAAATGTAAGTACTAACGCTAGTATATCCTTATTTATATTTTTCATATACTTATCACCTATTTAGAAATGAATACGAGCTGTTTAATGAGTTCAGGTATATCTACTTAGAAAATCATTTTGAAGATTCTTCCCTACTGTCTGGTTCTAAGGTAACACGAACGGATTTCCTACTAAGATTTAACTACAATTACTTTAAAACCAGCAAATTTAAAACAATAAATACTTTTGCTAATGTTGCTCGATATCTACCTTATGAACTCAATAGACATTTTCCAGATTTCTCTTTACAGACTAATGACTATTTACAAGCTAGTTATTTCCTAGAGGATTATTCATTCATTGATAGGACTATTGACTCCTCTTTTGAAGAAGGATATGACACAGGAAAAAAAATCACAGCTATGTTTATTTT
>Ga0169931_10014331_pt1 | contig 10742 bp, 10 predicted proteins | sample Kivu_15m_20L_FD_129675 | JGI IMG/M metagenome (GOLD analysis project Ga0169931, IMG submission 129675) | Freshwater microbial communities from Lake Kivu, Western Province, Rwanda to study Microbial Dark Matter (Phase II) - Kivu_15m_20L... | ecosystem: Environmental > Aquatic > Freshwater > Lake... | reverse complement strand
TTACTTCCATCGAGTAAGACCATACATTTTTGGCTGGAAGAATAATCCATCCTTACCAAATGGAGTTGTCTATGAAGGTGTTGAGGAATATCAAGGAAAGGGGCAAACCTTCAGAGGTGAAACTGGTGCACAAAGTGCGATTGTTCCAGCACTTGATGCAGTGCTTGGCATTGTGCACGAACAAGACCAACTAAGAGATTACTTAATGGAAATGCGTCAATATATGCCACCAATGCATGTCAAATTTATTGAAGCTGCAGAAAATGGTCCAAGTGTGAGAGATTTTGTTATGGCTTGTAACAAAGAATCAATCAAAAAACTATTTAATGAATCAGTTGAATTAGTTGCCGATTTCAGAGCGTTGCATTTGGAATATGCCGGGACATATATTCATGCTCAATCACAAAAAACTCCAGGAAATCCTTCAGCAGTTGGAACTGGTGGAACACCGTTTATGGTGTATTTAAGAAAACACAGGGATGAAACTCGTAACCAACCGGTAGGTTAAGTTGGTTAAAACAAAAGCATAGGAAATAATAAATTCATGTCCACAAAATTTGATCAATCAGATCCAATGTATGAAAAAATCATGGCCGCCCATGACGCAGCTGTTAGTGCAGGTTTAACTGAATATAAGGATCCCAAAACAGGTTTTTTGGTTATGACAGAACCGTTTTTAAAAGCTAAAGGGTTTTGCTGCAAAAATAATTGCAGACATTGCCCATACCCTGCTTAGAGAACTGAAAGTTCTTCTAGCTTCTTTTTGAGATCATTATCAGATGGTTCAACCATGTGTGTTCCATCAGAAAATGCGATAACTGGAATTGATTTCTTGCCACTGATTTCAATAGCCTTATCTTTTCCTACTTCATCGTGTTCAATATCAACATAGGTGTAATTAACTTGATTGGAATCTAGAAACTTCTTGGATCTGCGGCAATCTCCACACCATTCGGCGCCATACATTGTGACCTTGTTATCAGACATTTAAAACTCCTTAAAATTTAAGTGCGTTTCATCTGGAAAAACTGCTCAATATTAAGTGTAATAGGAATCATGATGGGCGTACCCGGACCATGTCCTGCTTGTGAAAAATGCGATCTAGAACGTCGCGGAAGAAAAGACATGTGCCCTAAATGTTTCTACATCCAACCATGTTGCGATGGCGGGTTTTGCCAATAAATCTATGGAATACAACATAACTATCAAATCAAATGAGCTCGTTATGAATCATTTCTCCAGAAGCTCATCCAATAACTTAGTGAATTTACTATTTCCAGGGTCAAATTCCATGATTTTGGGAAGAAAAGTTTTTAAAGTTTCTAACCATTCCTCATACGAAACGCTATTTAAATAATTCATAATTCTATTCAGTTCTAATTCGTTTTGTTCATTAGTCCAAAATATCCCATTCTCATCGAAGTCAGCTGGCCATCCAAATGGATTTTTCACTCCATTTATGGAGATACGGTTTGAAAAAGCTGCGGTTTTTTTTCCTAATCCATATGATTCATATCCGAGTGTCGAATCAATAAATACAATAATTTCAGCTGATTGAATTAAATCGTAACTACTAAATTCGCCCTTTCTAGGAATAAAACAAAGTTCCGAATCACCTAGAATTTGGGAAAAGAAGTCTTTCTCCGCATCTTCATATTCCATGCTGCCTCCAACAATAATTAAGTTTTTATTATTCATTTTGCACCATTCATTCAAAAATTTTAAATTAAAGAGCTCTGCTTGATAGAATTCCTCATAGTAAATCGGTAAGTTATTTGGCCGAGAAAACATTATTGAATTTTGTTTAAGGGGTGTTTTTACTTGAGAAATAAAAACAACTCGTCCCGGCATAACAGTGCGATTTAATTCAAGCGAATTTAAAATCAAAGAACCATGGGGAATGACTTCGGTATCAATAAATTCATTAAACTTTTCTCCTATATATGTGTTATGCACAAAGAAATAATCTACTTTATATACCTTCGTTCTGGTTAAACCGTCAAATACATCACCCAAAATACTTCGCGAGCCATTTTGAATACAAATGGTTTTAATGTTGGGAAATGTAGATTTAATTTCATAAAATCTTGAACTATTATCAATATAAGTTAGCACAATTTTAGGATTGACTAATTTAATAAAGGTGGTTGCATAGCATAGAATAGCATCTCCAATCCAAAATTGTTTTTTAAGTATTGATCTAATTAAAACATTCCAGTTAATTTCTTCTCCTCTCAAGTGCAAAATACACAAATCATACTTACTTAAGATTTTTTTCAGGGTTGATGGACAAGTAAAATCATAAAGAACTACATCATGGTACGTTGGTTTTCTAAATATTTTTTTTGGCCAAATAAATATTTGAAAAAACAAAATAATTCTTTTAGTCAATGATCTGGTAATAACTTTACCCCCTATAATCAATTTTGATATTTTCAACATATCGTCGTGGTAAATGAAAGAGGAAATTCATTACAAGACTTTTATCCGAAATAAGATCTGTTGGATATATTAAATAAGAGTTTTTATATGTCCCATAACTATCTTTTATCACTTTAGTTGCAGGCTTAAAGGTTGACTTCTTGAAGAGACATTATAATTGAATTTCTAATAAAAATATCGGTTGTATTATACATAATCCGTTTGTGATTAAGTGCTTACCTTTCGAGCATTGAATGGTCCAAGATCGTATGACATCTTGTTGTCTTACTAAACTCATATTAATCTCAAATGGGATGAATGAAAATGACTTAACTTTTTGATGATTTACTAAAAACCGAGATACTGATTCTTGAGAAAAAATATTCCACCCACTTTCAAAAATATCTTTATTAATGTTCTTTGATTCTTTATATTTTATAATCACATCAACTGGGAAAGGATTAAACATTCCAGCAACATATGCAGCCCCCCCTATTTTTGTGAATTTGACTAAATTATTAAGACAGGTTTCAAATTCATCAAATATTGAATGAACCCCAATTAGAAATGTTTTATCAAAGTAGTTTTCAGGCTGAATATCACCATCTAATATTGAGCCCTCTTTTAATTTTGCTGCTGGAACAAATCTTGAGCATTTATCAAGTAATTCGGGAAGTATATCTATGCCAATTAAAGAAGCATTAGGTAATATCTGGTTAAGATAGAATAAAAACTCTCCAGCAGCACATCCGAAATCAGCAATTTTAAAGTTTGAGTCACGAGATTCTTCAGAGAATGCTTTGTTTGCTATAAACTTAAACATTTCTTTTGGCTGGTTGTATCGATTTTCATCGAGATAAAATTTGTCATGAGTTCTTTCAGTTTTCATTTATATCCCCTGTCAATTATTTCACCATCTGTCATTATTCTACATCTGTTTCTTTATTGAATGGAGGAGATTGACTCAGTATGTTATCTGAGTCTTAGTATGCTGTTGCGATTGTGGGTTTTGCGAATAAATTAATTATTAATCCCTCGTATGTTTTAGTAAGACTTCCGCTAAAGTGAAATCTAATTCAGTGTCAATATCAAGGATTTCTTTTGATGATGTTAAGGTTAAGGGAACAGTTTGCTCTCCAAAAAAACTTTTATTCCTGCGAAGTTCAACGGGGGAGATTAAATAAAAACTTCCAGTTACTGTAAAAGCTTCTGGTAATTCTTGAAACCTATTTCCTAAATCATTTGATTCCATAATCGGAACAAGATATCCATCTTGTAATTTGAGTGTCCGCATCGGATGTGTGCGGCTATGAGTTACTCCAATTATAGGCTTTAAATCATATTTCTTGAATAAAGCAATACCTTTCTCAACCGTTGTCGCACTTCTAAAAGGAGAAGTTGGTTGTAGCAAAAGTAATCCGTCTACACTGCCTTTGGCAGATTCATACCAATCTAAAGCATGTATAGCGACATCAACAGAAGTTGACTCATCGGTTGCCAATTCTTTGGGCCGCAACCATGGAACAAGTGCTCCCGTATTTGTTGATACGCTCGCAATTATTGGATCATCTGTGGAAACTAAAACATCACAAATTTCAGTAAACCCCTTTACGACGTTTATTGACCAGCTAATAAGGGGACGTCCACCAAGCAATTTCAGATTTTTTCCTGGAAGCCTTTTTGATCCACCTCTAGCGGGAACCAATGCAAGAATTTTCATTGCAACACGAATTTAATTGAAATATCAACTATGAATTCTATTCTTATTTGATTAAAAATTGAACTTGAGTGGTTTAAACAAGAATCAGGGATTAAGATAACTTTTCTCATAGTATCTAAATTTACACATGTTTGGAATGGATTTGTATCAGTCACTGAAGCCAAATTCTGAGTTTAAGGAAAATTTTTTGAATTCTTCAGGTCTTCCGAGCTCGAACCAGGGTTCATGAATGGGGAATGCAATTAAACGCTTAGATTCTTCTTGCAATCGCTTCAAAAGTGTAGGCATATCGCAAGGAACCGATTTTTCTAGGACATTTAACACTGAAGGCTCAAGTACGTAAACCCCAGCGTTTATATGGCTCCGGAAAATAGGTTTTTCCTCGAATCCAATAATTTCTAACCCTTGAGTTTTTACCACTCCGTATGGGTTTTGTAATTCATATGCTCTAACAGCCATGGTTACTGCAGCATTATTTTGTTGGTGATAATTTAACAATTCAACATAATTTATGTCAGTAATAACATCACCATTGGTAACAATAAACGAAGAATCGGGTTTTGAATCCAGTAAACTCAAAGCCCCGGCAGTTCCAAGGGGCGAAGATTCACGTAAATATTGGATCTTGACTCCAAATTTGTCACCATCACCAAAGTGATCTTCAATCATTTGCCCTAGATAATGTACTGCTAAAACAAAATTAGTAAAACCTTGGTTTTTAGCACGGTCAATTAAATGCTCTAAAATTGGCTTGCCAGCTACAGGCAGTAGAGGCTTAGGACAAATTTTTGTTTGAGGATGTAATCGAGTTCCTTTTCCACCAGCCATTATCACAATTATGTTGGGGGAAACAACGGGCGTATTCAATTCATCCCAGAGGTGTAAACCAATTACCTGATTTTTTTCGTTAATAATTGGAATTTGTTGAATCTTGTTTGAGGTCATGATCTGTAAAACTAATTCACGATTCACTTTAGGAGAAACAACAATTGGATTCTTCTTAATTATGCTTTCTATTGAACAACTTAAGTCTAAACCTTTTAGTAAGCCACGTCTAATATCCCCATCTGAAATAGTTCCTATAAGGACGTCTGATTCGCCGGTAATCAATACAATCCTTAAAGCCACTTTATCAAGAATATTAACGACTTCTTTTATAGTTACCTGAATTGGCGAGATAGCTCTGCGCCAGGAATCACTCTCTTGTTTCATCTATTTTCGATCAAATTCATATCTTGATTATAGATCATAAAAATTCGAACAGATTTGCGAGGTCCATAGGTATTAAATGGCCTTAAAGTCATGACCGGAAGATTAAATGACGTGAAAAACGAATTGGATAATTGATCTGCCCGCATTTTACTAGCCGAGTAAGGTGGCCGACCCTGAAGTGGATGGTTATATCAATCGAAACATATTTCGCAGTTCAATGAACTCCATTTGTTGAGGTGTGGATTAACTTCTTTACTCCAAGTTCATTTTATTCGATACACATTTTTACTCAATTTAGCAATTGTTTATAATATTTTTGTGATTACACATCTGTTTGAGTTTAATGGATCGAGAAACAGGGTAGAAAAGAAAGTCACATTTAATTAATCTTGAAATTTGACTGATGCACAGGTTATCAAAAATTGCAAAATTTTGAAAATCATAACTATCTATACCATTCGCCACTTTTTTCACCTTTTAAAACCATTTTTTTTCGTAAGAGATTTGAATTTATTTTAGTATTTGCTAAAATGGTAGCAATTTTATTTCCTGCGCCTCCTAGCCAATAGGGATTGACGAGATTTCTGCATTTTGCTTTAAATTCTTGATCAAACAGAGCATAACTTGCTCTTTGATAGATTTGATCAGCCGAGTAATCGCAATCAATGACATTAATTGCTCTCAACCTCCCGTCTTGTCGTGAACCAATATTGAGAGTAGGACAACCAAATGCTGGAGTCTCTTTTATTCCTGAAGAAGAATTCCCCATACATAAAATTTTGGTGTTTGATTCACGAGCGAGAGATAAAAGACCATGATAAAGGTAACGTCCCAAAGATCTAATGATGAAAGTATTATCAAGATTTTTTTTAGAAAAGTCATATAGTGACTCAGTGATTGCTTGGCTACCTGCATCATTATTCGGGTACGTTAGAATGACCTGGACTCCAACTTTTGTTAGTTTTTCTATTGCGTTCAGTGATGGTAAAATCTGTTCTTTGGCTTTTTCAAATTCGGTTGTTATGGAATGTTGGGTGAAAATCACAATTGGTTTTTCTAAATCTAGGGGGAATCTTTCTAGTATTTCTTCTTTTGTTGCAAAGTTATTTTCTGAGATTAAATCGATGGCGGGAAATCCCACCGTGTGCACACGCCAAGACTCTTCTCCCATTGCTAGAATTCTATTTGTTGCTTGTTCGTTAGTTGTGAAATGAAGATGCGAAAGTTTTGTCATCGCATGTCTAACTGAGTCGTCTAAAGCACCACCTTCAGTCAAATCACCTCCTTCAATATGCGCCGTGGGAATGTTTTGTTGAGTAGCAGCAATGACTGCAGAAAATCCTTCAAAGCGGTCTGCATAAACGAGCATCATATCTGGCTTGATTTTGTCTAAAACCCTACTAATTTCAAGAATCCCATTTCCAATGGCCGCGGTAGTTGCGTACAAATTGGAGCCATCCATTTTAATCTTAATTTCTGCTCCGATTTGAAATCCATCACTCTTAATTTCATCTAGTGTAGCTCCAAAGTTTGAATCCAAATGCGCTCCAGATACTAAAAGTATGTACTCTAGATTCGGATGTTTTTCAATAGCTTTAAGTATTGGAAATTGCAAACCGTATTCAGCTCGGTTACCTGTGAAAACAGCGATTTTCCTTTTCATTAAACGGTAATTTTTCTATCCAAATGTAGTAAATGAGTAATACCTTGTGTCAGGGTTGTGCGGGGCTCCCACCCTGTCACTTTAATTGTAGAAGTGTGATCGAGAATAATACTTGAGTTTGGCAAGTCAAAATTTTGAGATTTGATAGGCATATTGGGTTGTCCCGCCAAAGTCAAGGTTAATTTTGCAAGTGCCTCAATTGAAGTACCTGTGCCTGAACCAACATTAAAAATTTTAGAATCCCGATTTGATTCTAATCCATACTTCATGAGTGATGCCAAACATTCTGCTACATCCTTAACCCAAATAAAGTCACGTATGGGATCCTTATTAAAAACTAACAACTCTGACTCTACTGGAATTTGATTCACTATTTTGGAAACTACATTTTTATGTGACATTCCTGGACCATATACGTTACCTAATCTTGCTATCAATCCACCACCTGAATTGAGTACTAACTCTTCTGACATTTTTTTTAGACGACTATACCTGTTCAGTAAATACAGTTTGTCAGTGGTCAAGTGAGGATACGGCGATTGGTCTCCGTAGAGTATTGATGACGAAGTATATACAATGACTTTGAAGTTTTTTTCGATTAGATATTCAAGAGAAGATTTCTTCTCATTTTCATAGTTAGAATCCATTCGTTCTACATTTTTTAGCTCGCTTTCTTCAGCTAGATGAATTAATACATCACCTTTCGGGCTATCAGAATAATTAGAAACTTCATAAAAATTTTTTATTTTTTTTCTTGTGACTGGATATATTATAAAATTCTCATCTTTTTTTAATAATGAAACTATATTATTCCCAATAAAACCTGATGCGCCGGTGATTACGACCTTGATTTTACTAGAATTAGATTTCATAAAATATCAGTACGCCTAAGTTGATGATTTTTCTTGATTAAAGTTTTTGCAACTTTACCAAACAAATTTTCTAATTCAATAGCTGGGAAATCCCCTCCACTTGGACGCTTGACCCAGATATTTTCATAATTGAGACTTTGCCCAGGAGTTATATCTTGTATTGCGACAACGGAGGCAAATGCAAAAGCTTTAGTTTGTGTCTCCGCTTCAACCAGGGATTTATCACCACCTCTCGCTAAATAAATAGTTTGTGATCCCTCAATTAGAGATTTCAATGAATCAGGATCCATTGAGCTTGAAATATCTGGCCCAATTCTAAATTTAGAATCAGTAAAATGTCTTTCAATAATGGACGCGCCTAAAGCAACCGCTCCCAAACTTGGGTAATTTGAAGTTGTATGGTCAGAAAGTCCTACCACAGCGTCAGGAAACTCCTTCTTAAGGATCTGGATTCCACCTAATCTAACCAGCTCTGGAGGAGTTGGATAAATATTTGTACAGTGTAAAAGTGCGAACGGAATATTGGAATCTTGCAAAATTTTCACAGCTGGTCTAATTGTCTCTAATGTATTCATTCCAGTGCTTAGAATTACGGGTTTGCCAAATCTTGCAATATGTTTAATCAGAGGATAGTTGTTGCATTCTCCTGAGCCAATTTTAAAAGCTGGTACATTAAATTTATCTAATCTAATTGCGGCTTCACGCGAAAAGGGAGTACTTATAAATATAGCTCCTCGTTGATTAACATAAGTCATTAATTTAAACTCATCAGTTTCCGAAAGTGCGCAACGTTCAATGATTTCGTAGATTGATACATCTGAGTTTGACGGAATAATTGATTTGGCCTCGATTGACATTTCATCTTCTGCAATGTGAGTTTGATGTTTGATTATTTCAGCACCAGATTGAATTGCAGCATCAACCATCTCAATAGCTGTATCTAATGAACCTTCGTGATTTATGCCGATCTCGACAATAACTACCGGAGGATGATTGTCACCTATCCATCTATCCATAATTTTAAATTCTGACATTATTACCCTCCTATTTCTGACAATAGATGTTAAACATTGTATATTTCTGATTTATATAAATTTAAATTAATTGGTTTTTTAAACCAATTGACGGTCTCTTCTAATCCCTTTTTTAATCCATTTAGAGAGGCATATTCGGGTTTCCACGAGAGAAGTTCTATTGCTTTTGAATTATCTGCCCAAAGTCTATTTACTTCTGAATTCTCTGGACGGATTCGTTCATCCGAATCAATCACCTTGATTTCCTGGTTCATGATTTCACCAATTAAACTTGCAATATCTTGTATCGAAATCTCAAAATTACTCCCAAGATTAATAACTTCTCCAATTCCTGACTTGCTGGTCAAAGCAGAAATAAATCCATTGACCGTGTCTGAAATAAAATTAAAATCTCGGGTTGGTGTTACTAAACCTAGCTTTATCTCGTTATTTCCGTTTGCAATTTGTGTAATTATTGTCGGAATAACCGCACGAGCTGATTGTCGCGGCCCATAGGTATTAAATGGTCTAAGTGTGACAACAGGCAGGTTGAAAGAGGAATAGAAAGAAAAAGCTAATTGATCGGCTCCAATTTTGCTAGCTGAATACGGAGATTGTCCCTGTAAAGGATGTTTCTCATCTATTGGTATATATTGCGCTGTTCCATAAACTTCACTTGTTGAGGTATGGATAACTCGAGAGACATTTAATTCTCTTGCTGCCTGCAAAACATTAAGAGTGCCTTTGATATTGGTATCAACATAGGAATCTGGTGAATGATAAGAAAATGGAATTGCAATTAATGCCGCCAGATGTATCACGGCGTCACAACCAGTCATTGCTTTCTTAACACCATGTGGATCTCGGATGTCACCGGCAAATACTTCAAATTTACCCTTAACATCATCGGCGCAATGATCTAACCAACCCCATGAATTAAACGAATTATAATAAACAAACGCTCTTACTTCATACCCATTTCTTACCAAAGCCTCGGTGAGATGCGAACCAATAAATCCGTCTGCCCCTGTTACTAACACTCGCATACTGGATTTCATGCTTTTTGAACCTCTTCACAAGTAATTGACTCGAGTATATACCTGCTCTTACCGACCAAATTGTCATATTTGGGGATAGGCCTATAAAGCAGTGTAATTCAAGGCAACCTAAGGATTATTCAAACAGTTTTAGAAATTAATTTATCGATGATGAAATAAACTAAGAACAAGAACATTCCAAGAAGCAAAACAAAACCAGTTCCCACTATCGCACCTACATAACCCTGCTCAGCTACATTTATAAAACTATAAGGATATTTATTAATTACCGCACCGCGTGCAAATGTGTAAATAATATAACTTATTGGAATCAATAATGAGCTAAAAATAACTTTCCAATCAATCCAGCTTCTTGGGCCAAATATTAACCAAACAATAATTGTTACAGGAGGTGTAATGTAGTGCAGTAAAACATTAGTGTAAATATTCCAACTTTGAGGATTAGCATCTTTAGCCAAAATTAAGATATAAACAAGCATTGTCACAGAAATCATCATTAAACTAGAAAGTCTAAAAACTTTGAACCAAGTAGTAACAGTGGAAAGCCCTCTATAAATCATGGTCACAGTTATTGCCACTAAAAAGTTACTCCAGATTGTGAAATAACTTAAGTTATCGATGACTCTAGGAATTGCACCTGCTAAACCATCTGCATGCCCACCAAAATATGTAGGGCCAAATTGCGGAACAATTACTATTCCCAAGGCATCTACAGTCAACGAGCCAATCGCGCCCAGCCATGCAAAGATGGCATTAAGACCAAAAGCGAGGCGGGCCGACTTA
>Ga0169931_10014330_pt1 | contig 10742 bp, 5 predicted proteins | sample Kivu_15m_20L_FD_129675 | JGI IMG/M metagenome (GOLD analysis project Ga0169931, IMG submission 129675) | Freshwater microbial communities from Lake Kivu, Western Province, Rwanda to study Microbial Dark Matter (Phase II) - Kivu_15m_20L... | ecosystem: Environmental > Aquatic > Freshwater > Lake ... | reverse complement strand
CAAATTTAGCAGTTCTTAAAAAAGGGGGGGGGCTTACTTTTGAAAACGACACATCACCATCAGTAAAATCAAGGCTTTCCGAACGAATAATGATTATTTCATATTTTTATCGGACAGTAGTGAAATCTGATTATTGTTTCATGTTTTTTTTGTTGATCTCGGTTTTTTTTTATACTTTACACGTTCTTATTGAAAAGCCCTAACCCATTGAATTCGATTTTCTTCCGTTTTCGGTTATTTAGTATCACCATAATAGGGGTGATGATAGGGTGCTTAGGTGTCAATAATATGATTAATGCTCAAATAGTCGGAATTGGTAATGATGGTGTTGCTCAAACAAGCTACACCAATGGGACGATCAACGATGAAATTTTGATATGGTGCGGTGCCGGTAATAACGGACAGCTTAGTTTTACCCCCGGAGCTGGTTTGGCGCCCTATAACTTTAGTTGGTTTCAATTTTCAAGCACAAGCTTTTCTTGGACCCCTCTGAGTACTTCTAATGGCGCGACTTCCAATATCACTAATCTAGGAAATGGGGGTTATCGCGTTAATGTCACTGACGCGAATGGACAAAATGTTGGATGTGATGTGGTATGGGTTTGGAATTTGGATATCACCCTCAATGCCACCATTGCCAATTCCGGCTGTAGTGATGCCAATTTAAATTGCCCATTGCCATCAGTTACCTTTACTTACTACAATCCTCCCAGTCCTCAGGCCATTATTGACGCTAATACCTCAATCACGATTTGTTTTTCGGGAAATCATACTTGGGTGTCTGATCTGGGATTTTATATGCAGGGTCCTGCATCTTGTGGAAGCCCGTTAATTACTCTGGCTCCGAATCCAGGTAGTAATTGCAATAATGGTGATAATTTTAATAATCTGTGTTTTACAACGGAGAATGCTCCCAATTTCAATGTCTGCAACCAACCGACACCTCTCACGGGTACCTTCGATAGCTACCAGGGCACACCTATCAACTGGAATCCTCTGTATGGTTGTAATGCTGCTCAATCAGGTTGGTCTGTCCGCGTGTTCGATTGCGTATTTTTAGATATTGGTGTATTGACCAATGCGACGATCACCTTTTCTAATCTGTCCACAGATTGCGGAACTTCCGGCACGATTACTTACAATTCAGGGAACATCAGCGCTGCAATTAATGATAATTCTTGTAGTATTGCTACCGCTTCTTCGTTTACTGTTCCCCCACCCGCGGTGTTAACCACCCCAATAGTGCTCAGCGCGACGAGTTCTATCAATTGGACTTCTAATGGTGCAGCGGTAATTTCAAATGGTACAACGGCTGCGTCTACCGCCGTGAATGTGCAGTCAGGAGAGGTTTTTACCGCCGAAGTAACGGTGCAGGTGGGAAGTTCGAGTTGTATTTTCTCGGATGCAGTAACCTATAACAATGTGGGATCTATTGCTCCTGAGATCACTTATGGAGGTAATCATTGCATAGGCGGAGGCTTGTTAAATGTTGCAATCAATGGAACGGCCGGTGGAACTTTTTCAGCCACTCCTGCTGGACTCAGCCTCTTTCCCAATGGAAATATTCAATTGAATAGCAGTCAGCCAGGTACTTATTCAATAGCTTACACCATCTCAGTCGGCGGTTGCAATTTATCTGATCAGGTGGCGCTCACCATATTGGATAACCCCAATAATCTGCAATTGACCCCATCCAGTATTTGTGAAGGCGAAGCATTTAATGGATCGGCCCAAACGGCGGACTTGTATGAATATTTTTTAAATGGAGTTTCCACATCAACACCTGGTGTTAGTTCAGCTAACGTTTCTAATCCGTTAGTGTTGGGTGATCAATATTGCGTTCGTGGCTATGATACTCCCGCTTTTGTTGCAGATGGCGTCTTTAATGAAACATTCTGGGGAGTACCCCTTTCTACCCATAATATTAATTTGACCAGTAGCTTTGGTAATCAAAATCATTTGGATGCTTTTTATGTGAGTCAAGATGAAGAAAGTATTTATTTCGGAATAGCGGGTGAGTTAATAGCGGGTTCCAATAATAGAATATTTTTATTTGCGGACGCGGGTGCTGGGGGATTCAATTCCTTGAGTTCATGGATCAATCGTTCCAATGCACCCTATTTTTCTATGAGCGCTTTAAGTGGGGCAATTCAATTTGATAACGGCTTTTCACCAGAATATATTTTGGCAATGAACACGGCGGTTGACGGCACGTCTTATTTTGATTTGTATAATATGACAACCAATACAAATCAGTATTTGGGCGCTACCAATAGTAGTAATGATCTTGGATATTCTGCTGCAGGCGGTGTTGTAAACAATGGATTGGGATATGAAATGAAAATTCCACTTTCCGATTTTAATGCTCCAAATGGATTAATTAAGTTTTTTGTGATGTTAGTCAATGATCCTGGTTCTAACTCCACTCCAACCACGTTGAGTAATCAATTTTTAACACCCGCGGGGGACGGTGCTTCCAATTACGGTAATGGCGCGGTTGACTTTAGCAATGAAGAGCCGCAGCCCATTAATTATATTTTGTCTGATGGCAATTGCTATACGGAAACTTGCCTCCTGATAACGCTATCCAACAATTTAGCACTTCCTGCTTTTAATCCCATTTGTCAGAATAGTTCTACTGTTCCTGTTTTACCAGTCAGTATATCTGGCATTCAAGGTAATTGGTCTCCAACCGTAATTGACGTTTCAACAGCTGGATTGGGTTTCATTTATACTTTTACTCCATTGGCAGGTAGTTGCGCTATCGGAGGAGATGTGCTCATCGATATAACCGCGCCCACTGTTCCAACGTTTAATCTTCCCACAGCCTTTTGTCAGGGGGCTGTTCCTCCAGTGTTACCCAATACCGATGGGGTAATTACTGGAACTTGGAATCCAAGCGCCATTTCTACAGGGTTGGCAGCAACCGTATCTCCCATTACTTATCAATTTACACCCAATTCGAATGAATGCGCAGTACCATACAGTCATGTGGTGACTGTTACTCCTTCGCAACAACCGACATTTAATGTTACAACATCGTTGTGTCAAAATGCAACTACACCAGTATTGCCTGTCTCCTCAGTAGAGGGTATAGGTGGAGTTTGGAATGGTAGCGTTAACACAGCTAATCTTGGAAACCAAAATCTTACCTTCACTCCGAATCTTGCTAATCCCTTGTTTCAATGTCCGGTAGCTACAACAGTTACATTTACCATAACGAATGGTGTTTCGGCTACTTTCCCTGCCATTGGTCCGCTGTGCAGCAATGCCAACACTTCTCTTCCTTTATTGAGTAATGAAGGATTCACGGGTGTTTGGGTTCCTGGAAATATTGATTTTGCGAATACCAACCCAGCAGGCGCGAATTATACATTTACCCCCGACCCGAATCAATGCGCCAATCCAGGAACTTTAAACGTAGTCGTTTTGGCCTCAGTAGTTCCTACTTTCAATATTTCAGGTAATTTATGTCAGAACAGCTCAGCACCCACCTTACCTGTAACTTCCAATAACGCTATTGATGGCACTTGGATTCCATCTACGGTACAAACAAGTTCAACGGGCACAACTACGTATACATTCACTCCTTTGGCCAGTGAATGTGCTAATCCATTCGATATTCAAATCACCATTGATCTTCCGATTGATCCGATTTTTAATGTCAATAATCAGTACTGTGAGGGAGCGGTGGCTGCAGTGCTTCCATTGAATTCTAACAATGCGGTTAGCGGAACTTGGTTACCCAATGCTATCAACACAGCAATACCTGCAACGTCGGATTATACTTTTACCCCTGCCGCCAATGAGTGCGCCAATACCTATGCGCTCACTGTTACAATAGATGCAGAAGTGTTGCCTACTTTTAATGCGATTGGTCCTTTGTGTATTAATTCGCCAACAGTGGTGCTGCCACTAACCTCCATAGAAGGGGTGAACGGCAACTGGAATCAAGTCAATGTGAACACTGGCCTATTAGGTACTACTAATTACTCATTTATCCCATTAGCAGGGGAGTGTGCCGCCAATGGAATGATGTCGGTGGAAATTGAAGATACCATAACACCGTTGTTTGATCCAATAGGAAATCTTTGTCAAAGTCAGGTGGCACCTGTGTTGAATTTGATATCGAATAATGGATTCACAGGATCTTGGAATCCAGGAGTGATAGATATGAATCTGGGTGGATTGACCACTTATAATTTCACTGCTGATCCAGGACAATGTGCGGGCAATACTACTTTGGATGTGAATGTGGCGCTTACCCTGACACCTGTTTTTTCAGTGGCTGATGTGTATTGTCAAGATGAATTCGCGGATGTATTGCCCACTATAGCTGATAACGGAGTGCAAGGAAATTGGCTGCCGAATATAATTCAAACATCACTAGCCAATACCCAAGATTATATTTTCACCCCTGATGCTGCGGAATGCGCCGATGCTTTGACATATTCAGTAACGGTAAATGCTCCGCAAAATAGTTCGATGGTAGGAATCCCCAACTCGTATTGTCAAAACGATGTTCCTTTGGTCTTGTCAAGTGTCTCTGATGAGGGTTATAATGGTAGTTGGAATCCAGCTGCAATCAATACCAGTACAACAGGAATGTACACTTTAGTTTTTACTCCTAATCCCTCCGAATGCGCGTTACCATTTTCTGTGGATATAGATATTTTAACTCCTGAACCTGCTGTTTTCGCAAGTATTCAAGATGTTTATTGTCAGGGTGATTTGGCCGCTGTGCTGCCGAGTTTGGATGATAATGGAATTAGTGGAAATTGGTTTCCGGCGTCCATCATTACCATGACATCGGGAAATAGTAATTATCTTTTTACACACAGTCCGGGGCAGTGTAATGCAAATTTCACCTTAGCGGTGCAGGTAAATGTTTTACCGACACCGAGTTTTTCAACGAGCTTTCCAGCCATCACTTGTAACGAGCCAGTTGTGGATGTTACCGCAAACGGGGGAGTAAGTTACACATGGAGTAATGGAGGAGGAAATTCAGATGTTATCACCGTTTCTGATGATGCTAATTATGAGGTAACCGTAACCGACATCAATGGTTGTAATGCGGTTGGATTCATTTCAGTGCCATTTGACACGTCCACGGTCTGTTTAATTGATGCCCCTACTACTACGCTCAATTGCGATGTTTTGGATATCGATTTGAATGTAATTGGAGGTGCCTCATATATCTGGTACAACGGGTTAGGAAATACAGCCATGATCAACATAAATACTCCAGGATATTATGAGGTCAATGTTGTTCATGACAACGGTTGTGATCGTGATGTAAGTATTACCATCGATCAAGATTTAACGCCCCCTAATGTTGTAATCAATAATATAACAGCGGAAGACACCTTAACCTGCACGACTGACTCAATCATTCTAGAAGCGCAAGGAGGGGTGAGTTATTCATGGGATAATGGTTTAGGAAGCAACAATCCTGTGAGCGTGATTGCACCGGGGTTGATAAACGTTATTGCCACCGGATCTAATTTTTGCACTGCATCGGCCTCTTATGCTATTGAGCAAGATGTCGTGCTACCTACCCCTGTTTTGTGGGCCAGTGACGATACATTGGATTGCTTTGTGGATTCTATACAGCTAGTGGCTTCAGGAGGTGTGTTCTACAGCTGGAATATCGGTGGAGTCAATGATACGTTGTATGCACAGCTCCCTGGCAATTACATAGTAACGGTTACGGGAAGTAATGGTTGTTCTGAACAGACCAATTGGATGATCTGGTGGAATCGCTTTTTTCCTGATTCGATGTTCACCTATTCCCCTAGCACAGTGATGGACGAGTATGCAACGGTAGATTTGGATGGACCCTCCATTGCGAACGTGATTTATTCATGGTCTGTTGATGGCGACGATATTTATACAGGGGATGATGTACAGTATACTTTTGCTTCTTTTCAACCCGGACATTACGAGGTTTGTCTTGAGGCATATGTATCTGATTTATGTAAAAGTGATACCTGTCAATGGATAGAGGTAAAAGAAAGTTTGCAATTGTTTGTTCCCAATTCTTTCACACCAGGAAACGATGGCATCAATGATGGTTTTTATCCTGTTTTATCCAATATCCGATTGTTGCAGGTCTACCATCTTTCTATTTTCAACCGTTGGGGTGACTTGATTTTTGAAACCGCCAATCCAGAAGAGGCATGGGATGGAGGTTATGTTCATGGAGGCGAGTATTACGTTCCAGATGGAGTTTATCCCTACATACTTCAATATCAAACCATTCATGATGTTGAATTAAAAACGTTAAAAGGGGAGATTACGCTAACTCGTTAAAATCTTGGACATGGAACTGGAGACCTGGGTGCTTGTCTCACGGGTCTTGATTTTCTTTTGGTGAAATCACTTGATCCAGATTTGGTTTTGCATTTTGGATGTCTGAACATAGAGAATTTTAAATGAACATAAATATTCGCGCTGCTCAGATTTCCATTGAAAATAAAGGCGTTTAGATTATCACTTCCAATAATAAAACTTCTGATGCGAATGCACAATCCTATCATGGGTTTCTTAAAATCGTAAAGACTGATAGGAATACTGGCTTCATAATTTTGACTCTCCCAACGCGGCACAACCGCTAAATACGAAGCTCTTTGAATTCCAAATTTATTCTTTCTAGGCAATCCCCAAGTAATGACTCCAAGGGCGTACAGTTTTTTGGTCACATGATAGTCAAATTGACCACTGAATGCTGTAGGTAGTTTCATCTTTAATTTAGCCCCTGAGGTGTTGGCTTCGGCCCCCCAACCTTCATTAAGAGTGCTGTCAACGGAGGCGGGATCATCCCAGTTAGTGGTATTGGAACCATCAAAATTACTCTCGCTCTCTTTATCAAATTCATATCGATAATAAGGAGCTTTAAATTTTGCGCTGCCAATATCTAAAATGGCAAAAGATGCTTTGTATTTGTACTTTCCATCCGCACAGGGTGACCAAGGAATATAACCGAAGCTTCCCTTCGTTCTTTTTTTATACGTAACCCCAAAATCCATTCCCCAACCCTTGCCACTAAAAAAGGAGCCTCCAAAACTGTTAAAGGCAAGATCGCCCTGTAATCGTTGTGTACTGAGTTGAGAGCTATCCTGAACGGTGTAGGTCCACTCATTAAGATGAGCACCAAATCCTCCCGGTGATAGAATTCGATTAACAGTGGCTCCGGCGAGCAAAATGGCATTATCCCAGCGATAAGCTATGGTTGCATAACTCAATCCAACATAACCGTAAGCTAAAAGACCTATTCGAGCATTGGAAATGGTGTTTTGTTGTCCAATGGTGGATGATTCATCTAATCCTTCACTGATCAAACTTCCTGCAACGTTCGGGATTCTTCTGACATCGAGCATCAGATTAACGCCACTGTGAATTCCAAAGGAGTGTTCCTTATAGGTGGCAGTAAAAGATGGGCCTTTGATGGAAGTGTTGAACTTCGCGGCGTATCGCTTTTTTTTTAGGTTGTATTGGACATTGCTGATACCTCCGAAATCAGTAATGGAGAAATCTTCTTTGCCAATATAAGCCAGGTTATTATATAAAAAAACTCCAACTCCGGCAAACTCAACGTCAATGAAAGTTCTCGAGTCACAAATAGAGGAGGGGTTGAAGTAAGCGGTGTTGACGGGAGCGCGCTGACTTCCGGCAATTCCCAGCTCATCTTGTGCTGTAAGTGTTGAAAGGGCCAGCCAGTATACCAATAAAAGGGCGCAGTGTTTTTTCATCCTCTGATTGCAAATAGACGAAAAAAATGTGGGATGAACATTAAAAACAGGTTCAATTATTCACATAACGTTGAGGGTTAGCACGGAACGAAATGAATAAGCAGAAGTATGATCGAATCAAAGTTGTTCTTCGTCGATATTGGAACCTATGTTGGGAGGGAGGTTTTGGGGTGCCGAATGAGGAAGAGATTGTACCTCCTTTAATTTTCTCTGTATGGCCTTGGTGCGAGTTCCTATCAATTCTTCAATGTTGTTACCGGCTTGACGAATATTGTTTTGGGCTTTTTCCAAAAGTCCTCCAAATTTTTCAAATTCATTTTTAACAGAACCTAAAATTTCCCATACCTCACTGCTGCGCTTTTGTAGGGCGAGTGTTCTGAATCCCATTTGTAGGCTGTTTAAAATGGCGGCGAGAGTAGTAGGACCTGTGACGATCACTTTGAATTCTCTCTGCAATTGCTCAATGAGATTAGATCGTCTGATGATCTCCGCATAGATGCCTTCAAAGGGAACGAAGAGCACAGCGAAATCAGTGGTGTGGGGAGGGTCAATGTATTTGTCCCGAATGTCTTTGGCCATTTTTTTAATGGTAGATTCCAAATTTTTATTGGCCGCTTCGATGAGCGCGGTGTCCCCTGAATCATAAGCGTCGATCAATTGCTCATAGGGATCTTTGGGAAACTTAGCATCTATAGGTAAATACACATGGCTCTGTTGGTCATCTTTTCCTGGCAGTTTGATGGCAAACTCTACCAAATCCTGGGATCCTTTATTTGTTTTGACATTGGACTCATATTGATCCGGAGCCAAGATTTGCTCCAGCAACATTTCCAATTGAATTTCGCCCAATCCCCCTCTTTGTTTGACGTTGCTCAACACTTTTTTCAGTCCTCCAACGTCTTGTGCAAGATTGCGCATTTCGCCCAATCCGGCTTGTACTTCATTCAATTGTTTGCCAACGGTTTCAAAGGTTTGTCCCAATCGCTCATTCAGTGTTTTTTGGAGCTTCTCATCCACCGTCTCTCTCATTTTTTCCAAATTTTTATCCGTGTTCTGCACGAGTTCAGAAAATTTGGTTCTTTGACTTTCAGTGTAATCTTTGAATTGATTTTCAAACGAGTTTCTAAATTCTCGGAAATCATTTTTAAGCGTATTCACGAGAATATCGATGTTTTCGTTGAGCTCTTTTCTGTTCAAGGCCAATTGGTCATTGATCTCACTGCGATTGGTTTTGAAATCGTCTTTGATGTTTTTTTCAATCTTCTCCAATAGAAATTGGATCTGATCGATTTTTGGATTCAAATGAGAATCAGTGCTGGCTGATTTTTTGAACCAAAAAATGATTAGGAGTGCGGTGTTGACGAGCACAAGGCCCAAAAGGATGTTGTTTTCCATGATGTTTTAGATTATTGTTTGTTTCATTAAAACGCGGGGATTTGAGTGGTACATTCTTTTAATTCCCAATGCATAAAGGTGAATTGATTTCGCTCGTTTTTTCTTTCCCAATTTCCTTCCGAGTTACGCTCGAAGAAATGCGTTTGGACGACCGTGGGAATTTGATCCGCCTCGAAGTGAAAAATTTCCACTTTTAAAATCTTCGAGTTTTCTTTGGCTATCCAAAACCTTTGGTGGAATTGCCCTCCAATGATTTTAGAAATAGGATTGTGTTTTCCATTATGCTGTATGTCTTGCGTTTGCACATAGGTAATGGGAGAGGGAAGGGAGATCAATTGATCAATTTGACTCCATAAAGTAATCGAGTGGTTGGCTTTCATAGTGCTTATTTTTCGCACAAATGAAAATGTTCACATCGTAACCTATTTACAAAGTGAAAAAAATTAGTAATGATCTTCATTTTTTTGTGGTCGCTAGTGCCCAAGAGCTATACGAATACAGGCGTTCTGTGGAGCCCATTTTTTTTGAAACTCGTAACCTAGCGAGGTATATCCGAAAAAAGTCCCGAATCGAGGATCGTCAAAAATAATCTGCTGAAAGCTAATATTGGGAATGTAATCAAAGTGCTTGGGAAGATTGCCAAACCCCGCATAGAAATCTGTGCTAGCTAAATTCAGGCTGACATGCGCTTTTTTGTTCTCAGGACCTACCCACATACCCACTCCCTCCGGAATGATGGAAAGCAATACGGCCAAATCGCCTATTTGGAATCCTTGAGATTGTTGTAATAAAATAAATCCAAGAGAGGCAGCGGCTGGTGTATGGATGTAAAATCCATTGTGAATCACATCCCAGCCCAAGGCATAGTGGTAATCAAATGTAAATTGATTGTAAAAGGAGTAATATTTGGTAACGCCCAATGCTAAAAATTGATGGGGAACATCATGGTTTTGAAAAAAATATTCAGCTTGGAGTAAACCATCTTGCGTTCCTTGACATTTCATTTTGTTGGGTAGACAAAATAACCAAAAAAATAGGCTGATCAAAACAAGCATCTTTTGATTTTGCATGATGCAATATACTAAAATCAAATGGCTTGATGCCTATATTCGCGCTCATGAAAGTATCCTTGGTGCAAACGGTGTTAAGTTGGGAATCTCCCGATAACAATTTCATTCGCTTAGATGGAGTGCTGGGTAAAATAGGGAAAACGGACTTGGTGGTTTTGCCAGAAATGTTTACCACAGGGTTTACCATGAATACCGCCAAGGCAGAGGTGTTAGACGACCAGAGCAAAACGCTTTCATGGATGCGGCAATGGGCCAAAGCACTAGACGCGGTGATAACTGGGAGTGTCGCGTGTCAGGAGGGAAGTCAATATTTTAATCGATTGATTTGGATGCGCCCAGATGGAAGCGTTGACTTTTATGACAAACGACACACCTTTGGATTTGCAGGAGAAGATCAGCATTACCAAAAAGGAAATAATCGATTGATAGAGCATTGGAGAGGTTTTGATATTTGTCCTTTGATTTGCTATGATTTGCGTTTTCCTGTTTGGAGTCGGAACAAATGGGAGCATGGCAAGGCCCAATT
>Ga0169931_10014329_pt1 | contig 10742 bp, 8 predicted proteins | sample Kivu_15m_20L_FD_129675 | JGI IMG/M metagenome (GOLD analysis project Ga0169931, IMG submission 129675) | Freshwater microbial communities from Lake Kivu, Western Province, Rwanda to study Microbial Dark Matter (Phase II) - Kivu_15m_20L... | ecosystem: Environmental > Aquatic > Freshwater > Lake ... | reverse complement strand
TTCTTAATGTCGATTCACAACTACTTGATGTTGAGCCTTATACACTCAGCTTAGATGGTAATTATTCGATCGTAGTTAGCAAAGATTCCCCGCTTTTTAGAGCAAATTGGAGACCGCAGGATGACTTGATTTCTGGCTTGAAATGGGCACTCTCAAAATGAGGAAAACTCAGGAGAGAGTCAAACTAGCCCATCTTATTTCTAATAAGACTGCTACTACGTAAATCTTGCTTCTTTTCTGATTAATTTGACTTCAATTTCTAGAGACTTTAAGACTCACAGAAGCCTAGCCAAGGTGCAATAAATTTTAGGCATTTAGCAGTAACACTTTTCTTTCTTGGGCGGAATGAATCTAGGTAATTCACACGAACTACGAATTCAACAAGAGCTTTTCTAGCAATTTGCTGGGATTGGTTATTAAATTAGCCACCATTTACTCGAGATTTAACTATCTTGTTTAGTATTGGGTATAATTAAGTCATGGGATTTAATGCAACTGCTATTAGATTTTTTCTCTCTGTGAGAGCTGAAATTGCAGAGAATCCTAAAACTTTAATTCTGGGCCGTCAAACTTTTACGCCCACTCTGTGGCTACTTTTTCAATTGAGCAGAAAGAAGTTAGTAAAAGAGTGGAAGAAAATGAGCTACATCGATGACTTCCTTGAGTGTTTGGGAGTTAACAACGTTGATTACCTTGACTTTAGTTCGTATGAAGGTGCAAATATTTTGCAAGACTTAGGTCAGCCTGTCTCTCAGAATTTGGTGAACGTCTACGATCTCGTTGTGGATGCTGGAACTCTTGAGCATGTGCCAGATTTTGTTACAGCACTATCAAATGCAAAAAGCATGGTCAAAGTTGGAGGATACCTATTGATAATTGCGCCAGCAAATAACTTCCTAGGCCATGGATTGTACCAGCTGTCTCCGGAAATATTTCATCAAGCGTTATCTCTAGACCACGGGTTTAAAATCAAGTACTCAATTTTACATATCGAAGGCCCCTTTGGTGGAAGATGGTTTAATACGCCGCTTTCAAGCGATATCAATCAGCGTCTCAACATCACCACCAAGAGTGCTACCTACATTTGCATTGTCGCACAAAAGATATCAATTAAAAATACGAAAGTTGGATACCAATCAGACTATGAGGCAGCATGGTCAGCTCGTAATCGAGTTTCACGCCTGGGGTCTGTATATCTGAGGGCATCGTATCCAGTGCAAAGAATAATGACTCTCTTAATACTCAATCATAAGTATGCACGTAAAAGAAGGAAGTTCCTGAAGAAGTTACCAGTACGAGGAGCTTTACGTTTGCCCTTGATTCAGAAATTTAAATTAAAATGAGTTCAGTCATCAACGTAGTCCTCTATCGCCTCAAAAGAATTATTTATAGAATCTTGACCTCTACCTTATATAGACAAGGCATTACTAAAACAATAAACGGAACTAGAGTGAAATTTCCTTTTGCCTACAGTCGATACTATCCATCAGACTATGAACCATTCAAGCAGAAATTTATTGAGAAGTATGCATATGGATTGGCGGTTGATCTTGGTGCTCATATAGGTCTATATACAGTTCTACTTTCGAAAAAAGCAACTCAGGTGATTGCATTTGAGCCAGCTACATTTACTCGAAAAGTTTTGAAAGAAACCCTGAAAGTTAACGACTGTAATAATGTGATAGTACGCCCAGAGATGGTAACAGATGTGAGTGGTTCTGGAACTTTTTATGAAACTGAAACTAGTGTTTCAAATTCCAATAGCCTTGTTCCCGTAGGAAATCCTATTTCAGTATCTGCAATTGCGCTAGACGATTTAAATTTAAAGGTAGATTTTCTAAAAATTGATATTGAAGGAGCAGAGTTGTTAGCATTACGTGGCGCTAGAATGACTTTAAGTTCACTTAAATATATGACTTTAGAAATTCACCCTCGACTAATGGCGCAGCTTGGTCAAACAGTCAATGAGCTTTTTGAACTACTGCAACCCTTTGAGCCAAGATACTTTATAGGAGATAAAGTAACCACAGTCGAAATGCTAAGCAAGATTGAAGATCACTTTGAAATAAACATCCTCTTGAATGGTGCAATGATTTGAATACAACTAGCCGCTAATGCTTATAAAGAGATACAAGTGATTCAATTAGTATCGACTAAAGAACCATAGGAAAGGAGGGCAAACAAATGAATTCATCAAACCATTCTGAAAAGACGGTCCTTCTCATTTGCCCAGTTCGTAACGAAGGTGAACACGTTCCTAATCTACTTCAAAGTCTGCAGGCTCAAACGCACAAAAATTGGATGATTATTTTTTTCGACAATGCCTCGACAGACAATACCATTCAAGTAGTTTCTCAAGCATTAAGTGATGATAGTCGCGTAAAGCTCCAAACATTTGAAAATTCTGTCCCGATTAACGAAAACTTTAATCGTGCGATTCAAATTGCGGTATCAAAATATTCAGCACATTTTGTTGGATTTATTGGTGGTGATGACAGATTCCTTGAAGAAACTTATTTGGAAGATTTAGTTATTGCTCTCAAGCATGACTTTTCGATGGCTATACCTGTTTTTAAAATCCAAAATGATAAGGAGTTTGAATCGTATTTCACAACTTATAACCACTTGAGTAAAATCCACCTTGTCAACCGGATTATGCAGGGATGGGATAGTAATTATGGCAATATATTTTATAGTCTATTTGCCTGGGATGACTTTTTGCTCACAATTTTTGATAAAAGATCGAGACTGTCATCCAATCTGTCTTCAGACTGGTGGTTTATTAACACTGCACTCCGAGTAATAAGGTATCCACCAAAATTTGTGCCTTCCGCTACGTATATAAAGTTTAACAAGAGAATTAGTTATGACTCCAATTATTACCATGTTCATTCGTCACATCCAAAGAGCATTGGATTACAGCCCACACGAGATAGTAAATTGGGGCAGTTACGAACCACTCTTGGGCAGCAAATAAAAATTAGATTCGAAAATATTCTGATTGTGCCGACACTAATTATATTTAGGGAGTGGAGGCGTATTCACTTGAATGACATCCCAGAATTTATCTTAGTCTGGATTGTAATGGTTGTGACTCGAGTGAGATTAGGAATGAAAACCTACTTCCACAATAAATTCGCCAGGTTCAAACGGCGAGCTTAATTTAATTCTAACTATAGGTTTTTATCCACGAAGTATTCCTTAAGTGTGCTCAAATTCTTTTACCAAAGGTAGCCTACGCAATCTACAGGATCTACGAGCCTACTTTCTTAAAATTCCAAAATTTGTGACCCTCAAGTTGAAGTTGAACTGGTAAAAATTAAATTTCTAAATTTGAGCTCAATTATGGGATACTCTTGCATATGGATTTTGTCCCGCTTGAAATCATTGGTGCTTTTGGCATCATCGAATCGACAACTTCTGATTTCCGAGGCTCTTTTATCCGTACTTGGGATGTTGATACTCAACTGGGCATTTTTGAAATTAATCAGTCAAGCATTACACATAACCCTAAAGCAGGGACACTCAGGGGCATGCACTATCAGATTGAACCGTACATGGAAAATAAAGCGGTCTTTTGTGTAAATGGTAACGTATTTGACGTTATTCTAGATTTAAGGAAAGACTCAGTAAGTTTTGGGGTTAATTCTAGTTTTGAAATTGGACCTAACTCACCTTATTTAGGGTTGCTTGTACCAGCTGGTTGTGCACATGGGTATTTAACTCTAGAAAATGATTCGACGCTTCTATATTTTATGGACAAGAGTTATTCCGAAGAGCATTCAAGTGGAGTTCTTTGGAATGATCCTAAATTTTCTATAGATTGGCCGAGCACGCCGATGATTCTTTCAGAGCGAGATGCAAATTGGCCCTTATACGACGATATTTAGAATTTAGAAAGTTACTATGCTGGATTGCAAAGGTGAATTTGATTTGTGACCCAGTACATTAAAGGTCAAGCATGTTCACGTGTTAAATGGAGATAGGGCCTTGAGGGAATGTTAAGTCAATACCCATTGGTATTCACCCCTATAATTATTAGAGAGAAACCCAAGTGGGATTCTGGACTGTCCACTTTACAGTTCGTTCCAATGATGCTTCAAACGGAACTGGTGGTTTCCACCCCAAGGAAGTTAATTTGTCCCCGTCTAGGGCATACCTTAAATCATGCCCCGGCCGAGTTCCCTCCACATCTATAAATTCTACAAGATCGTTTTTTGGTTTAGAAATACCCAAGATTTTAGCTACAAGCAAAACGAATTCGTCATTACTTATCTCGCGTTCTCCTCGAACGTTAAATCTTTCTGGACGCTGAAGTCCATCTGTGTAACTGTGTGGGGTATTGATAAAGCGAGAAATCAAGAACCTCAATGCATCAGCTTGATTACGTGCATGTAGATAGAATCTACTTCCAGAAGTCCACTGATTATTTTTTTTGAGTGCGTGAACTGGAATCGCTTTTCCTTGTTGTAATCTTCGTATAATTAATGGAAGAAACTTTTCCACATCTTGTCTTTCTCCGATAATGTTCATTGTGTTTGTTAATATTAGTGGTATATTGTATGTGCGCCAGTATGAAATTGCGATAGCTTCTTGAGCGCCTTTACTAGCTGAGTATGGATTGGACGGAATTTGTGCACTCCATTCAAGGTGATTACTACCTTTGGATGCTGGACCATAAACCTCATCTGTGCCAATTTGAACAAAAGTCTGTAAATTATCAAGAGTCCTTGCATACTCAAGAAGCGTCAACGCAAGTGAAACATTATTTTCAATAAATGGTCGAGGTTCGGAGATAGATCTATCAACATGTGACTCACTTGCCATATTGATTATTACATCGGGCTCACCAAACTCTTTTGCAGTAATAGAATCAATCGGAGTGGTTAGATCGTGAGTAACAACTCTTACTCGCGAGACTTCTTTAGGCAGCTCCTCAAAAATAGCTCGAATTCTGGCAGAAACTCCAAAGTGTCTGAAGGAATCTGTGGCGACTATTTTCCAGTCAGTTGTCTTAAGTAAATGAGCCAAAGTGTGATGCCCTACGAAACCACCCGCACCTGTCAATAAAAGTTTCATCCCGTATCTCCTTCTGTGACTCTATCTAAGTGTAGCGGTCAAAGTGCTTTAATGAAGTATTGTGTGGTAAAAAAAGGAAGTTTAACCCATAGTAATTAATAACTTCATTGAATCACGACTAAAACCAATCTTGCTACAATCGCTGCTTATTCTACTATTTTGAAATTGACATTTAGGGTTCATCAGTCAACTTATAAGTGGCTGTGAAGAGGCAGTGCAAAGTTGGCATTATGAAAGCGCGAAGAAGAGGCCCTATCCTATACAAAGGTACTGACCAAGTGTGAGTTAAAGGGTGCCTGCTAATTCCTTTTGGGATGTTGCATATGGGACACATTAATTTAAAATAGTACTTTTGCTAAAATCACCTAGGTAAAGATTAAAAAAATTTCGTTCACGGAGGAACAAACCTGTTAGAACAGATTTTAAAATTAAAACTACACCCAGTTTATGTTGAAAACTTACGGGAAGTAGTTCCATGGTATAAACCAATCCAAGAGATTAATTAAAATTAAGATCGCACAAAAGAACCACAACCATTTGCGGTTCAAGTTAAGATCAATAATTTTTTTGGTTATAATCAGCATATATAGGATTACAAGGCCGAGTGTGAACCTTGGTGCGTATTGTCCATTGAAGTACATAGCTAATAAATATATTATTAAGACAAAAAATGAATTCCTATCATAAAAACCATCTACTTTTTTACTAAGAGACTTTGTTATTGTTTGAGTATAGATCGCTAAAACGCTAAATACCGCAAAAATTGCTACCCAGGGCCCTGGCAAGGAATGTACGAACAATTGTGCGTTATCTGCAAAATCTTGAACAATTGATTTTTCTTTAATGGAATCAAGAACCCAGACAAAGCGTCTGCCTGACTGCACTGTATGGTCATGATAGCTCCCTCCAATTAATTCGAGAACAATTGGCCAGATAGCTTTAGGTACTAGAGCAAATGTCACAAACACAATAGAAATTTTTCCAAACACTTTATAGGCTTTGATATAAACAATCGGAAGAACGAGAACGAATATTGGGTACATCATCGTTAATGAAGCTAGAGCTAGGATAATCAACAATAGTTTTCTCTTCGTAAAGACATAGCTTGGTTGTAGTAAATAAAAAATTAAACACGGGATAAGGATGTTAAAGAGCTGGCTGTGTGGTGTCCAAAAGAACTCCCTGGTGATAGGGTTTTGAACAAGGATTAGCACCATTAGAAAGCTCCAAATTAATTGGGGTCGCCTAACGTGATTATTTTTTGGTAAAAGAACTCTTAGAACAAGTGCTACTGAAGCGATGAGAATTAAACCATTGATTCCAATAAAAATCAGATAATTTAGAAGATTGTAGGTTTGAGGAACACCATCTTCTCCTGTATAGACAATCGGTCCCACCGGAATTCCAAAAAATTCTAAGACTTTGGAAATAACGTAAACAACAAATGTGTGTAGTGGTCGATCTTGAAGTGGACTTTCGTATGAAAGCAGTCTGCTTGGATTTTGGGAATCGAGTAGGAAGTATTGTGCATCGCAGTCGATGTGTATATTGAAGTAGCGAAACCTATTTATATAGTAGTTGCAAAATGCAAGTGGGGAACTTGAGATATTGGGGTCAGGTTTGTGTAAGGTAGTAACAATCTGTGTCACTAATCCAAAAATTAAGAAAGGCAAGAATTGAGAAAATGCAAACTTTGAACTTATTTGCACTTGCGCTGCCTTTCACTAGTAGCTTCAATTCAAGGCATGAATTGTATCTTGACTAGTCTGTAAGGTCAGTAGGTTACATCTACATTATAGGTATACTGGGGACGTGACAACTGGGTGAAGGCTGGAGGCATTAGGATTGAGACAAATAAAAAAAACAGATGATCCACAAATGTTATTAACCATTATTATACCAGTGTTCAATGAAAGTAATACCATCGAACTCTTTTTTCTGCGTTTGAAAGAAATACTGCCGATAATTAATAAAAATTACAATGTGCATGTTCTATTTGTAAACGATGGCTCGACAGATAATTCCTTTGATATAATTTGTGAACTTAGAAAGAAGCACAGTTTTGTATATGTGATCTCTTTGAGCAGTAATGTTGGCCACCAAAAGGCTATTGAATGCGGACTTAGGAATGCCATCGGAGACCTATTTGTTGTAACTGACGTGGATTGCCAAGATCCTCCAGAAATGATTTTAGAGTTCTTAGAGCTGCACGAAGAGGGTTTTGACCTCGTTTATGGTATCCGTAGTGATCGAGATGAACAGTGCGTAATAAAGAGGCTCCGTAAATTCTTTTATCATGTTGTGAAGAGAGTCAGCGATGATGATGCAATTCTCTACATGGCAGAATTTGCTTTGTTAACTTCCGAGGTTCGTAGTGCTGTTGTTGATTCAAAGGATTCTTTCCCGTTTCTTCGAAGCTCAATTGCGCGAGTTGGATTTAAGCGAATTGAGATTTCCTATAAGCGACAGCAAAGGATTTCAGGTAAGTCCCATTTCAATTTACGTAAAATGGCAGTTTTTGCTATTGCTGGCGTTCTTGCTTCAACAACCTTACCATTACGATTGCCCGTATACATACTGCCGATTTGGACTTTGAGTATACTACTTATGGTCTTTGCATTTTTACAAACGTATAATTATTTTTTCATGCTCTTATTTGTTTTGCTCATATGCTTATATATCGGAGGAACCCTGAGTGTAATCGCTCTTTATCAGGGGCGTATCTATAAGAATAGTTTAAGACGGCCTAATTACTTTATTCAGAAGCGCTTTTCATATTTGCAAGACTCTACCTCTGTTTCCGATTAGGTGGAAATTTTCATATATTTCCACACTAGTCTGTTGTGTAAGTAGGTATTATCTTTCAATCCGGCTCAAGTGTTTATACAAAAAGCTATCAACGAAAAGGCTTCATACTAACTTGGGATTCTTTATCGAACACAAATCCTAATGATATCGTAATGAATAGATAAGGGATGTTATTTGTTATTTATGTCTGGAAAGGTTTTGTGGGGCACAAGCATCATAAGAAGTATTATATGCAATTTCGTTTTTGGTCATTACGATTGTGTGCTATAAATGTTGCTTAATGTAAACTTTGTTTTCTTTTCTATTGTCAACAAGATACAGCCATCATAGGGAGAAATAGCCTTTGCAAGAAACTCATTAGACATAAGCATGCGAAATTCGAGTAATTTGTCCTAATCAAGTATCTGTTTAAAAATTTGGTGAGTATAAGGTTGGTTGTGCTAGTTGCACGAATCTTTGTGTAGCTATTGTTTTTAATCTTCCATGGCTCTTGGGGTAAAATGGAGCATTGTAAACATGTGCGATTACCATTATAGGTTACCCTCTTTGCTTGAAGGAAAAATTTGTACGAACTCTCATTGTTTCTTTTAGTATTTTTGGGTCTCAACACACGAAATACCAAGCGGTGAGGCTCAATCAGGGCTAACTTGAACTAACCAGGCCTACAAGGAGGAATCATACTTTCAATCTAAAGCAGTTTCAGACTAAAAGATGCATATTCATTTTTCATCCGAATTGGATTAAATTTCTCATAGGCAGCATCAGTAATACTCTTCGCATATTCTTTAGCGCTATCAAGGTTCTTAAGTGTCTCTACGATATCATCACTAAATTGTACTATATCAGCAGGGTTCTGACCCAAGTAGAACCCTTTGAGCACATCTTTGCATCCTCCTAAATTGGAAGATACGATTGGAATTCCGAACATTAAAGTTTCAATAAGGACTAGAGGACAGGCCTCGTCTATAGCGGTGTGTACAAAAAGATCCGAGTCATTTAGATATTTGTAGATATCTGGTTGTCGATCAATCCAAGTTACACAATTTAAAACATCTAATTCCCCCTGTAGTCTTTTGAGCTCAGCAAGGTATTTTTGACTTCCTCCCCCCAAAATACTCAACTCTAAGTCCATACCGCTATGCCGAAGCCTCGAGATGATCTTTAGCATCCCTTCATAGTTCTTTTGCCAATCTATTCTCCCAAGTGCTACCAACTTAAAAGGCCCAGCCTCACCCTCCTTGTGCTTTGGAGTATAAGCAGTAGTTGGCTTTGGAAGGCCATTGAAAATAACAGAAGTTTTATTCTCATCACAACCTTGTTCAGCTAAAGTTTCTCTGACTGAGTCAGAGACAGCTATTGTGTGAGTTGTCACTCGAGATATCAATTTATCAAGAAGCACCGCCCTCCAATTCTTCGAAAGTATATGAACTCGGTTATGGTGTCTTACCGGAACAAAAATGGTCTTTCGGTAAAAAAAACTTGCCATTGCACATATCAAACTCGGATAAAATGAATGAGCAAACACAAGTTTTGGTTTCTCCCTGTACAGGTATCTTACAAATTTCTTCACCTGATTGAAGATATTTTTTTCTATGAAACCTAAACTCTCAATCTCAATTCTATTATTTTTACAAAAAAGCGGCACCGTCGTATCAATCGTATAGAGAGTTAAAATCTTAACCTCAAGATCTGATGTCATAGATATTTCCTGAATCAGACCATTGGGTCCATCACCTGGGATGAAGTGAATTACATTTTTTGACAACTTATCTATAGTCATGAAATTTCTCCCCATATATAATTTTAATCATTCTCAGGGACATTTTCTTTTGAGTTCTCTTTGCCAAAAGTAAAATCGCGATTGTAATATAGGAAATGATTGCAATCCGAGCAGAACTTCGACAATCTTTAGATAGTCTTCACGATTTTTGGCATCCCAAGCTGACATTAGGATGTGCCTATAGACAATGGCATCGCTGCAAGACTTTTGCAAGTTAGCTAGATTTTCATCCCCGCCTATTTTTAAAAGCGTGAGACTAAAAATGAGAAAAAACATTTCGATTTTCTTCATGTAGATGCGTAAAATATTAGGCTTTGTCGATGAAATCCACTTCTCAATTTGAATTCCGTAGTCGACATCAGGGTATAAGTCACTGAAGAAAGTCAGGCTGGCGATGCCATCAATTGTCCTCGACACAAGAGACATGTCAACTGTTGCGAAATTTCCCCACCCGTCTTCCTTGGTTAGTTGAATTAAATGTTGTTTAGAGAGTTTTCTAGAACCCCAGTGCCGGTTATCATAAATATATTTGAACCTCGTGTTTATTAGTTTAGGTTCAATTAGATTGACGACAAGATTAAGACTTGAATCAATTGAACCAGCAACATGACCACCTTGTTCGAAAATTAGTCTTGAAAAACGATTCCATACGCTTGATGGCAGAAGAGAAAAAATTGATCGACAATCTGGCCAATTTGGATTCGTAACGTTTGTGACTGTGCCCTTATTCATGAGCAAGAAATTTGTGCGAACGACGGTATCCTCGGTCGCTTTTGGAGGTATTTCCAAGTACCCCTCCCAGTCATCATCATCGTGCATTTGAATAATCCACAGTCCTCTTTCCAAGGTAATTAGTGATTGCGAATCGTGCGTGGGTTCATTCCTCGGCCTTTGTAAAATCACGATATTCGCCAGAATTTCCTTTTCCCTTTGGGCAAAGTAATGCGAGGCTTGGTGAAGAGGAGTCTTATCAATCAACACTAGGTAAGCAACCTTTGACATGTTCACTGCAGAAATGAGCTTTTCCCAACGAAAAAGATTTGCGTCTTTCCCTCTTGTCATAGGAAACAAGATT
>Ga0169931_10014328_pt1 | contig 10743 bp, 7 predicted proteins | sample Kivu_15m_20L_FD_129675 | JGI IMG/M metagenome (GOLD analysis project Ga0169931, IMG submission 129675) | Freshwater microbial communities from Lake Kivu, Western Province, Rwanda to study Microbial Dark Matter (Phase II) - Kivu_15m_20L... | ecosystem: Environmental > Aquatic > Freshwater > Lake ... | reverse complement strand
TATTGCATAAAGACCATATAATAATCCATGCAATAATTATTGCATGAAAACCATATAATAATTATATTGCATAAAGACCATATAATAATCCATGCAATAATTATTGCATAGATTATTATATGGTCTTTATGCAATAATTATTGCATACGTGTGATTATTTTTTCAATTTTTGCGAAATATAATAATCACACGTATGCAAGTAAATGTTTTTTCACAACAGAATAACCAAGAATTATATTTAATTTAATTTATTAATAGATATATCTTGTTTAACTGTAACCAAAATATATACGATAACAATCAATTATAAAAATAATATATTAATTGATATATTATTTTTATAATATACTTATATATGGTTTGTAAAACAAAAAAAGAGAAATTTGCAAAATATATTCATTTGTAGACATAATTATGCTTTGTCATATTAAATATCTATATTTGTCTATGTTTTTGGAGTCTGTAGTTATATAATCATAATTTTCCCATATTTTTAATTTTTTAAGCATAAAATTACAACTACATATGTTAGTATTTAATATCGATAACTATAATACATAAAAAATATTACAGCTTTGGACATTTAAAACGCCAAACATCATATAATAAAAAACTACATTAATATATAACATAATTATATATGATATTTTTGTTTTTTGTGGAACAAAAATACCATATATTGAAAGACGAAAAATGGCTTATATAGCACAATGTTCAAAATTAATGTTTTTTTTTAAATGTAAAAAATGTTACAAAATTTTTAATTAGAAATTTTTACGAAAACACAAAGACGCATTTAAAAACACTTTAATATTAATTAGACATTTAAAATATCCAAAGGTGTAATAAAACAATTTAAAGGTTTTAAGTAGTATTAACAAATATTAAATTTCTTATGAACGATATTTTTATAGCCAATATCAATAAGCTTCTCACCAGTATCAAAGTTGAAAATATTATAACCTTTTAAAACTTCTGGTGGTACATAATATTTGTTAATTTCTCCAATTGTTGCTTTACAATTTTGATTTAAAGATGCCATTGGATTATTGTAATTACTTACTATAATCTTTACTGTTCTACATAACATATCTTTTAAATTTGTTATTAATGTATTGTCATATTCTAAATCTTCATATGGTGATATAAATGTTATATTTAAATATTTATCATCATGTTCTACTTCAATTAATTCATTGCTTAATGTTCCACCATCGGCATAAAATTGATTTTTAAAATTAATTGGTGGAAAAATACCTGGAATTGCTGATGAAGACGTCAGAAGTAATACTTTATTTATATCATCTTGGTCTTCAAAATTATATATATCTAATTTTCCTGAATACATATTAGTTGCGCCAATAAGAGTATGAATTATTGGTTTTTTGCTTGGCATTGTATCTATTATTTTTGTCAAAGTTTTAAAGAGTGGTTCTGTATTCAAGAGTGAAATACTTGTTGGAGATAAATCATAAATCATTCGATTTCTTATATTTGAATATAATGTCTCTGCACTTTTTATACCTCTATTAATATCTGAATAATATGATAGAAAACCAGCATTTAAAGCACCCGCTGAAATTCCAGTATATAAATCATATTTTTTTGGTTCAATTTCAACAGCTCCAAATGAACCACCACTAAATGATAATTGATTTAAAGAATTTACAAACGATAAAAAAGAGAATAAAATAAATATATAATTCATTTTATATATTATATAATATTTAATTTTAAATATTTTTTAAGACATATTTGTAATTTTTATTTCATTTAAAATCTGAAAGATAATAAACTCTAACTAATTGTGTCGAATTGGAACCAAAAGTAGGTAGAGTATTATTGTTTGAACATAATATTGAACATGAAGGTTCTATATTAAAAAATGGATTAAAATATTGTATTAGAACAAATGTTATGTATAGTATAACAAAAAAATAATAACGAAATATAAATAATAAAACCGGCATTTTAAATGTCCAAAGGTGTAAAAAATTATAACATCCTGTATTTAATGATTATATTATCTTCATAAGAAAAATTCATTAAAATAATTGAACATAACAAATATTAATTATAAATGCATATACAAGATATATAATGAAAGTAATTAATCAAGATATAACTAATAATAAAATAATAAAATAATATTGCATTATGTGATATTATTTTTTGATTCTATTTTATTGATTACATTTGTCATATTATTTTTGTATGCATAATCTAATGCATTTTTTTCAATATAATCTCTGACATTTATATCATCAATTGATAAACGTTCAATTAATTTTAATGCAACATTTTCCATATTGTTATAACATGCATTAATTAATGCAGTGGTACCATTATAAATATAACAATTCAATGCTCGATCTGACATAATATCAATAATTTTTAGCGAAATATCATCCATTTTATTAAAACATGCACTTAATAATGCAGTTGTACCCATTTCATTACATTGATTGTTAATTACAGATGGTGACATTAGACCAATTAATTTATTTGCAACTTGTTCCATTTTATTATCACATGCTAAAATTAAACAAGTTTTTCCATCAATATTAACATTATTAATTATATTGATTGATGTATAATCAATTAATTGTAATGCAATATCAGACCAATTATAATAACAAGCCCAGAATAAAGATGAATTTCCGAAAGTATCAACGAATTCAAAATCTAAATTTATCATATAATTATTTAAGGAATATGATAGTATATATTCGTTTGTGATATTATGAAATCCATATTTACATGATCGGTATAAACATTTATCTCCAAAATATGATAAAGTATTTCTCATCAATGGTTCTAAAATTGATATTATATTAGTCATATTATTTTTATATGCCCAATATAATGCAGATTCATTATGTTTGTTTATCATATTAATTATTTCATCATCCATTAAATGAATTAAATTCATTGCTGTTTGTTCTGAATTATAGTAACATAACCATATTAGTGCAGTATAACCATCCATATCTACACTATTAATGACTTCTTTTGATAATTTATGTAAAATATAATTGATAACAATTACATTGTTTTCTTCACTTAGATGTAGTAATATTGTATAATAATTAAATTCAATTAAATTTAATTCATAGTGTGTCATATTATCAATTAAATCAATAATTACTTCATTATCATTATATTTGATAGCATTTACTAAAAAATTGTATTTATTCATGACGAATCCCATATTTTTTAGTATAATATAATCTATATATAAATATTTATGTAAATACAACGATTTGAATATTCAATTATTTAACTAATAAGATAATCTAATTAACGAAAGAATAAAATAAAATAAAAAATAAATATTTCAATTATGTTACCATACTGGAAAACATTGTTTTATTCCAATATTTATATATCTAAACATTTTATATATGTATGGTTCATCTTTTTGAATTAGTATACATAATTTATTTATTTTTTCGAGTAACTCATTTATATTTTTATTATTTTCATCACTTTGGTGTTCATTTTTCAATTCTTTTATTTTTTTGTAATAATTATTTAATTTCATTTTATTTCTCAGGTAGTTATTTTGTGTATTTACATATAAAATTCTCGCTCGATAACGATACATTATATATAATATTAATAATTTATTATTAATATTATATTTATAAACAATAAATTAATATTTCAAATTTTAGTAAATAAATGAAACATTTAATACTTATAATGCCATCGCTTTTTTCTTATAAGATTCAAAATTAGCAGATAATTGTTTAAGTGCTTCAGATTTAACGGCATCTACAGATGCACCGTCGCCTAATTTCTTTTTAGAATCGTCATTTGCCATTTTAGCGATTCTAATGGCTGTTTTACCACCTTTACCGAATTTTTTAGAAGATTCTTTTACAATTTCTTGAAAAGCTTTAATGGCAGGATGTAAAGTTCGTTTTGCTTTTTTTGATCCTTTTGATCCTTTTGATTTTTTTGATGTTTTAGATGGTTTAGAACCTTTTGATTTTTTACCACCCATTTGATATGCATTAGCACGTTTCATAGATCCTTTTGACCCTTTAGATCCTTTTTTAGATCCTTTAGATCCTTTAGATCCTTTAGATCCTTTAGATCCTTTAGATCCTTTTTTACCACCCATTTGTTGTTTCATTACACGTTTAGATCCTTTTTTAGATCCTTTTTTAGATCCTTTAGATCCTTTAGATCCTTTAGATCCTTTTTTACCACCCATTTGTTGTTTCATGACACGTTTAGATCCTTTTGATTTTTTAGATCCTTTTTTAGATCCTTTTGATTTTTTACCACCATGTAAAACAGTAGTTGCGACACGTTTAATAGATCCTTTTGATTTTTTGGCAGGTTTGCTAGTTTTAGTAGATTTTTTACCCATTTTTTTTTTGCCACCTTCTAATTCGAGCATATTTTGTAAACTTTCTTCAAGAGATTTTTCATTAAGTTCGGCCATATTACTTATATATATCTATAATATAATATATTATTTTTTATTATAATATATTTTATCAATAAAAATTGATCATTAATAATTTAGAAGTATAGATATATTATATATTATAATAATTACTATAATATAATTATGGGTGTACCAGGACTATTTGCCAATTTAAAAAATAAATACCCAAATATTGTTAAAAAAATAGTTAACAATATTGAAAATTCATCTGAAGATCTATTAAATGATATTTTAGAAGATAATATTGTATTAAAACCGTATGTATTATTTTTTGATTTTAATTGTATAATTCATCCAATTGTGCATTTATTATGGAAGACATATAGTTATTTGAACAACAAAGAATTTGAAGAAAAAATAATGTCAGAGGTCATGAAATATACTAAAAAAATAATTGAATATTCAAATGTCCAAAATAGCGCATATATTTTTATTGATGGTGTCTGTCCATATTCAAAAATGGTTCAACAACGTCAACGTCGTTTAGCAAGTATAATAGATAAAAATATGATAAACGATGTGAGAGAAAAAAATGGATTACCACAACAAGATTATTATGATACAAATTCAATTACACCAGGTACAGAATTTATGGAAAATTTCAATAATTACATTATAAATTTTGTGAAAGAATGGAATGAAAATTTAGAAAATAAAGTAAAACTAAATTATTCATCGTATCATGAACCAGGTGAAGGAGAACATAAAATAATTAATTATATAAAAGAAAATGATGAGATATTAAAAAATCAGGAAATATTAATTTACGGTTTAGATGCGGATTTAATAATTTTAAGTTTAACTTTAACGAAACAATTTAATATAAAGTTATTGCGAGAAAAAGAAGAAGTTTCATTAGAACATTTTAAAATGATAATATTTGATGTAAATGAATGTGCAAAGTCAATTATATATGAATTATCGAATGAAAAAATATATGAAAATTATTATTTGGATGAAAATTATAGATATGTTGATGATTTTATATTTATGACAATATTATTGGGAAATGATTTTTTGCCAAGTAATCCAACAGTAAATATGAAATTTAGAAATAAATATGTACAAGCAGTACAAGGTTATGATTTATTAATAGATATGTATAAAGAAGTCAAAGGTGAAAGTGATAATAATACTTTTTTAACATTATGGAAAGACAAAAGATTTATTGTTAATTGGCAGATGTATAAATGTTTAATAGATAAGATGGTAAAATTTGAACAACAATATTTTGAAACTGTTCGTAATAAATACAATAATATGGGTAATAAGACAGGTGTTGAATTAGATATAGATATGATAAATTGTTTAGCATTTAAAGAAGCGAGTATAGATCCATTAAAAATGTATGCTAAATATTTAAATTATGAAAATTGTCGTAAAAAGCGATTTGTGCATCATTATTTTGGTAAAAAGGTATGTAGTTGTATAGATAAAGATGGGATAAATTATGGATCTCAATTGTGTAATGATAATATGGAAATAGACGAAAAATTTTATGATAGTAAAACATTAACAATTAATGAGATTGAATATGATAATATGATAAAGAAATATTTATTGACGATGGGATATATAATGTATTATTATTATACGGGATGTCCAAATAATATGTATTTTTACAGTCCATGTAGTGGTATATTATTATCAGATTTATCAGTATATTTAGAGAAACATATGGATGAGTTAAAAACTATTCATGATTATTTTTTAAATAGGAGAATTAGACAAATATATCCAATTCAGCAATTATTGATTGTATTACCTAAAAAAAGTTTTAAATTAATATCAAAAAAAATAGATAGAATGTTTGACGATGATTATAAAGATGTTGATAGTAATACAAATCTATTAATTAAATATTATAAAAAGAATTATCTCAAGGAAATTAAATTAGTAAAGAGAGATTATTTAAATAAAACTAAATTATATCAATCGACAATAATAATGAAAATTCCAAGATTATATATGATAGATACATTATTATCAAATATGGATGTTACAGATAAAGAGATCTCAAGATTTTTTTAAATAATAAAAAAAAATCATAATTCATGTATGAAAACTCTTACATTTCTTTATATATAAAATTCGTCAACAAAAAAATTATATACTTTATATATAATAAAAAATATAATGCCAAGTAGTCAATTTAATTTTAAAGAATATTTAACAGAACATCCAGAACTTTATGAAAAATTAGATTTAGCCAATAAAACTGAAGATGAATGGATTGTTGTATTAAAAAATCATTATGATAATAAAACTACTACTTCTGATTGTAATTTAATTGGTCCAGCTGGTCCAATGGGGCCTTGTGGTCCACCAGGTCCAGCCGGTCAAGAAGGTCCATCAGGTAAAAATGGTGTAGTTGATTATAGTTTTGTTCCAATTTATACATCAAGTAATAATATTGTAGTTGATCTCAGAGAAAATTCAAATATAAATTATGCAGTATATGCGCCAGCATTAGGAAACAAAGATTTAAATGTAGATATTTTACATGATGATACTTGTATTGGTAAAAAAGGTAATATTGTAATTGCGCATTGGGATAATATTGATTTATCTAGAGTTCAAACAGTACCAGATATAATGATTGAAAAAGAAAATAGATTTTTATGTATTGGACCAAATGGAACTATTGATTATTGTTATGAAGTTGGTTCAGATTTAATTGAAAACAAAAATGATGATGATAATACAAACGACATTGAATGTGTAGTATTTCAAAATGATATTAAACTAGCAATAAGTGGTTCAAATAGTCGCAGAATACCAGTATATAATTATGATTTTTCAACTATTAAAAATCAACGTGTTACATATAATTATGTCAATAAACAATTTTATTTAGATCCAAATTCTGTACTTGAAAATTTAAGTTTACAAGGAGAAAAATGGTTTTTTCAACAAAATGTAAAAAAAACAATCACAAAAATTGATACATCTGATACTTTTACTATTGAAAATCAATGGTATTATTTAGATAATGATGCACTTACAACATATGTTAAATCATATATAAATTCTCATAAAAATGATCTTTGTTATTTAGAACACACTAATATAGACATTGTTAATCAAACTGGTAATTTAATATATTGTGTACCAATAGAAGGTGAACCAAATAAAAATTATAGAAAAATAAGATTGGAAAATATAGATATTCCATTAAAAGCATTTGAAAAATTATCACAAGAAATTGATGATAATGCAAATTATTCTGGAAATGTAGATATTGTATTAAAAGGAGCAGTTGATTTTAAAATAATGGTTGGTTCTAATGATACTGAAGTAGAAATTTTAAAAATTGGTTCAGTTACTGATCATTCTGTAGATCAATCAAATGGACAACCTAAATTAGCTTCAGTAACATGGAAAAAATACAGTATCCTTAAAGCATACAAAAACAATTGTGCATTTTGGAGTTTTTATGATATGTCTGTATATGCATCATCTAGAGATTTAGATTTTGACAAATTTCTTATACTTAATCGAATGGAAAAAGAAGATAATGTTGATGTTGGAAAATGGAATAAAGTATTAGAAGTTGTTGTTAGACCAAATTATGGATCAAGTCCAATTAAAAATATGCAATTTTTAAATGTATTTGAAAATGGTAATGATTTGAATGTCGTAACACTAAATAATACTATTGAATTACAAAACAAATTAAAAGTCGATAATGCAAGTGTTGCAATGACACATTATACTTATTCTGTAGACATGTATAATACAATTGGTGATTCTAGTAAAAGTCTTCCAAAATTTGTCGCTAGAATGAATAATTTTTATAATAAAAATGGGAATGTTTTATCTGTTAAATTAGGATCTGTATTAAAATGTAGAAAAGAATTTGGCAATAATAGACCATTTAACATCTAATTTCTTAATTCTTTTGGTTAACCACTACTATAAGAGTTATACTAAATATATTTATGATATCATAAATATATTTTAAATCATCAAGTGAAAAATATAATAAATTAGAAAAATATAAGCAATTGTATAGAACTATTTTTTTAATTTATTATATTTTTCACGATGGTAATATATTGAAACAATAAAAACAATAATATATCTAATAATTCAAATAAAAACAAAAAGTTTTCAGCATTTCAAATTATATATAGTAGAACAATTATTTGGATAATTTTAATTTTAAAAAAATTATAATATATATATAATATTATAATAATATATGTCAAATTTAAATTTAACTTTAACTTCAAACGGTAATAATTCATTAAGTGTTAATGGAAGTGGTTCTAAAATTTGCAATGTTTCTGCAGGATGTTTGCCAGTAGGTACCAGAGGTAATTTTAAAGTTGAACTTAAACCAACTGTTGTTCAAAATCAATATATTTTTGGTACACAAATGATTGATAGTACTAATACATCATGGAAATATTTTAACAAAGATGCATTAACAAAAAATGTATCACAAAGTGGTTTTAGATTATTATACAATAGTAACTTAATTGTTAATCATTGTATAACTGGATATACTGATCCTATAAGTAATAATGTGGTTGTACCTGGTGCAATTGCTAGATCAGTAACATACAAGAACATGATTGATGTTAATAAAGATGTTCGTGAAGTTCGTAATGATCAAGAAACACAAGATGAATCATATATGGTACGTGCTATACCCGAATACACTACTGTTCAAAGAGATTTGACAGTTAGTAATTTAGTTCCATCAATTGGAAATGATTATACATATAAATACAGAACATCTTTCTTTTATGTATTATTACAATGTAAAACACCGCTCGCACAAAATGCAGGATATAGTGCAACTGGAGATTTAGTTCACAATGTACCATATTTTATTACTATTGAATCTATTGAATCAGTATTAGCAAATGAATTAATGACATCACGTTATTGTGAAGAAGTTGATTTTACACAAAATAATCAACGTGTTGATGAAACAGTATATAAAATTAGTAAAGCATTGACATTTAATATTGATCCTAGATTTAAATTTGCAAACAGTGGGTTTTCTGATTCAATTACAGTATTTTGTGATATTCAATATGTTAAATGTGATGATTTTGATCGTGATGGTATGTCAAAAATTTCAATTAAAAAAATCCATCAATCATTTGCAGTAGTACCAACTGAAAAATATGTAGTTGATCCAAATGATAAACTCATATCTGTAAATTTAAATATTAATCTTATAGAACATGAAGGAACAAATAATATGGTTACAAATGATTTAGTATATTCTACTGGTTTTGTTGATCAAAGTTTAACAGTTAAAAATGATATTGAAATCAACGTTAAAAATTTAGTATATTCTGTAAAAGATGTACTTGTTTTTGAAAAAAATGGACTAACAGATAAATTATATTCTTTTATATCTTTTTCTAATTTTGTAGTTAATCCAGAAACACAATTATGTCTTACCACTCAACCACAATATCCAAATATTAATGCATTTGTCTCAGTATATATTGTAAGTTTAAATAAAAAAATTACATTAGAACTTGGTCTTGAATTAATTGGTAGTAAATTAAATGGACATTTGTTTAAAAAAAAAACTGGTGATCAAATAAAATATTTTGATTTTGTTGTTAAACCAGGTAATAGACTTGTTTTTTGGGATGTTAATCATGTTACTGAAGAACAAGTATTTATTAGTGAAAAATCATTAGGTTTGACATCTTCTGTAAATAATAATGTTGTAACATATAAAATGTCACAAGCAATATTTAATAGATATAATTCAGCCATTGCTAGTGTAGACGATCAAATAACTGTATGGAAATTAACATCTAGTGTAAATAAAAGTCTATCATTCAGAGTTTCTAAACAAGCTGGAATAGAATATACTGTAATTGCCACATCATTCGAATTTGATATGAATAACTTTAGAAATGTTTTAAAATTCAATATGATTAATGCATTATTAGGTGTTGATATAGAATTAAATAATGATAAGGCATTAGAGGAAGTACAAGCAAATAATACTTACGCAATAATTGTTGATAATATTGAGAAATGTAAATCTGAAAAAATGGCTATATGTATAAGACAAGCATTTTCACCACAATTATGGGATCTTAAAGAACTTGATTTCAGTGGATCAGAAGATCAATTTAGTTTACCAAACTGGGATGTCTAAATTAATTTTTTAAGTTTAATCAAAAGAATTAATAAATTCGAGGTTAATAATCTAAATTTTATTAATTTAATTTACAATACATAAAGTTATTTTTAGTTTTTTATTGGTTTTTAAAAAAAAAAATATTTTATAAATTTGT
>Ga0169931_10014326_pt1 | contig 10744 bp, 12 predicted proteins | sample Kivu_15m_20L_FD_129675 | JGI IMG/M metagenome (GOLD analysis project Ga0169931, IMG submission 129675) | Freshwater microbial communities from Lake Kivu, Western Province, Rwanda to study Microbial Dark Matter (Phase II) - Kivu_15m_20L... | ecosystem: Environmental > Aquatic > Freshwater > Lake... | reverse complement strand
CAGCCTCTTGCTTGAACTCCAGGGTGTACTTTCCCCGACTCAGTACTTCGTTCATTTCCTTCCTCCTGTCCCGGCTCTCGCCGGCCAGAGGTTAAGAACTCCGGAATTCGGGGGCAAGCTCAGTCCTGAGCACGCCGCGCCTGCGCGGGATCATCCTGCACCGTGGCACGCACGCGGGTCAGCCTCCGTAGTCCGTCACCCGCATGTCCTTCACGGGCACTCGCCGACCCGAATACTCGAGAATGTCCTGAATCTCGGCAAGCTTCGCCGTCTGCTTGGCCGGCGCCGGCGTGATACGTGCGCTCTTGCCATCGACGCGGACGTCGGCACGCATTCCGAATCTCAATATCTACCTGAACTGCCTCGTGCTCGACGAGGTGGTTCGGCGCACCGAGGGCCAACCCGTCTTCGATGAAGCGCGCGCCCCCACCGGCGCTGAGCTCGCGGGCCTGCTCGAGCAGATCGTCGCGCGACTGATGAAGCGGCTCACGCGCCGAGGTTATCTGGTCACCTCACGTGTTGCGCACAAGTGGCGTACCTGGCGGCGGAAGGATTGCACTTCGACCCGATTGGGGTCGCGTGACATAATGTTCGCCATGCAACATCGCCATCTCGACAGCGCGCGTCTCTCGACGGCCGCCGTGGCTTCGATCCTCGAGCGCGGCGGCGCCTCCGACCTGCGTGCCTTGTTCACCGCGCTGAGGCGGGATCCTGACGGCGCGGCCGCAACGGCTGCTTTGCGTGCGGCTGAAGCCAGCGACGTCTATGGCTACCCTGAACTACTCCGTGCGTGTCTGGAAGCATGGCGCAACCGACCACCGACGGCGAGCGCTGGGAACGATTGATCGACGTCGCCGCCGAATTCGGCCTCAGGCACCCGGACGCGGTGCTCGTCGGCGGGACGGTGGCGGCGCTGTATGCCGGCCACCGCGTATCGCTGGATGCCGATTTCGTCCTCACGGACCTGCGCGAGCGTTTCGAGCAGCTTGTGACGACACTGGAAACCGATCCGGACTGGGTCACTGCACGCCTAAATCCCCCGGTGCTCATCCTCGGGCAGTTCAAGGGCGTGGAAACCGGCCTGCGACAACTGCGTCGCAGCCGCCCGCTGGACACTACCGGGATCAGCGTCCGCGGACAGCACCTGCGAGTGCCGACGCTTTCCGAAACCCTGCGCATCAAGGGCTGGCTCGCTGTCACACGCAACGCCACGCGCGATTACCTCGACCTGGCCGCGCTGTCCGCGCTCGCAGGATTGCCCGCCGCAGCGCAGGCGCTCGCAGAGCTCGATGCCTGCTATCGCGATGTCTATCGTGCCGACGCTGAGCGCGACGTGTCGGTCGCCTTGCAACTGGCTCGCCAGCTTGCCGACCCCGCCCCTTACGATTTCGACAAGACAGACCTTTCGAACTACAAGCGCCTGCACCCGCAATGGCAGGACTGGGGCACGCTGCGCGGGCAATTGCGGGAGCTGGCAGTGGCACTGACCGAAGCACTCACGCAGCCGGGCGACGGAGATGTCGCACCCACGTGATAGCGACCAGTGCGCGTTGTCGAGCGCATCGCCAGTCTCCTCAGTATCGGGTGCTATCCTCCTCCCAAAGCTCCATAGGTAGCCGATCGAGGAAGCAATGGGTGATGTTCGCCAATGGTTGGACCGGCTTGGCCTTCCGCAATATGCCGAGCTCTTCGATCGGGAGCAGATAGACCTCGCCGCCGCACGCGATCTTTCCTACGCGGACTCGAAGGAACTGGGGCTGCCTATCGGTCCTCGCACAAAGCTCAGGGCGGCGATTCAACGCCTTCGAGACACGCCTGTGGCGGCAACTGCGCCGGCGTCCATTGACCCGAACTCGATCGGTACAAGGGACGGCGAACGCTGCCAGCTAACGGTGCTGTTCTGCGACCTGATGGGCTTCACCGAACTGGCCGGCCGGGTCGATCCCGAGGTACTGCAGAAGATCATCCGCGCCTATGAGGACGCCTGCGCGGTGTGCATCACCCGGTACGAGGGCTATGTCTTTTTGGATGCCACCGGTGGGGATTATTGAGATACCGACAACAGCCGCCCTGCGGTCTTCGCGAGACCCGATGAAATCTCCGGGGCAGCGGCATGCCGCGCTTTGCCCGCCGGGGCTGATCCCGCTCGGGCAGAGCCGTCAGGGCGCACTCCCGGCTCGAGGCACCGGCTGACCGGCAGCCGTCAGCGGCGCGACCGATGACCCGCGACCCCGAGCATCGCCAGGCCCATCCCGAGCATCGCCCACGTCGAGGGCTCCGGCACCGGTACGGCGACGATGCCTTCACTGAACAGTAGCGAAAACGCGCCCGCATTCGGGAACGTCGCGTCGATGACGAACGTGGGGTCAAGGTGCACGGTGCCGTGTCCGCTTCCTCCCCCGTTCGTGGAGGCCGTGGCCTGTGAGACGAGACTCACGAAGTAGCGGTGCCCCACCCGCATGGTCACCGGCATGTTCGTCACCGAGAACGAATCGACTTCGGTCGTGCCGCAGGTCTTGCTGCGGTAGCAGAGATCCTTCGTGAGCAGCACTTGCGTGGTCGTGTTGTTGAGCACCTTGAGTTGCGCGGAGATGTTGACGTTGTCCTGGCTGTGGGTGATCGAGCCGCTGGCGGACAGCCGCACCGGAACCTCCGAACCCGAGGGCCCAGACACCGCCACGAAGTAGCCCAGTTGGGCGGCAGCCTGTGCGTCGTGCGCGCCCAGCGAGGCATCGGTCGACATCACGTCCAGCGCCACGAACGGTGACGGTACCCGGTACCGTCCCGACGGTGGCCACGGCCCGGCCGAACGTGTTCTCCGAGGCGAGGGACCCGAAAGAGATGGCGAGCTTGGAGTCGAGACCATCGATGCCGGTGCTGTAGAGCGCGCCGTAGGCCGGGACGGTGGTGACCACGGTCATCGCGCCGGCGGTGCCGGCAGCAAGACACAGTGAAGCCGCGGCGAGCAGGTGCACGGCCGCGCGGCCAAGGCAGTCAGGTCTCATGGTTGTTCTCCAGGTCGAATTCGTTCTTAGCCGGGGCCTCTGAAACGCTCTCACCCCCTTTCACACCCAGGCAAGCGAACCCGCAAGAACGACTCGACCGGCACACGTGCAGCCCCAGGGAGGGCGCTCGGGATGCACGTCGCACGATGCCTTCGAGCGTCCTGCGGTCAGCCCGCGGCCCGACAAAACGCCGCACCACGGCCATCAACGAGTCAGAAGGGTAGCGCCTGGAACCCTGGCAGCCCGTTTGTCGAACGTCCACAACGGCTGCTCTCCAGCCTGCCAGGCCAGGGCCACATGCACACAGTCGGCAAACTCGGCAGTACCTTCCCGGAACAGATGCAAGGCAACCTCGAGAGCGCGTTCGGATTCGAATGAAAGCTCAGCCGCCGACAGCAGGCTCGAAACCACCCGGATGACGTCATCCTTTCCAAACTCGAAACTTGACCGCAGCACCCACTCCAGCTCGAGCATCACGGTCACCGGCACGAAGAGCGACTGCCCCTCCTCGACGCATCGGGTGATCAGACGTTTGGCCGCTGCCAACTGTGTGCTGTCGTCCTGCACGACATAGCGCGCCAGAATATTGGTATCGAGAGCTGGCATCGGGAACCGGTCAACGCCACGGGTTCATCGAGTCGACACTGACCCGCTTGCCCTTCGGGGCCTTGAGCATGCCGGCCATGTCGAGAATCGACTTCGTCTTGGCGCGCACGATGAGTGTGCCGTCAGGCGTCACCGACCACACCAGCCTGGTTCCAGGCTCCGCATGAATGAGCGCCCGGATATCGGCGGGTACAGTGGTCTGCCCCTTGGCAGTGATCGTGGACTCGGCCATGTGAGCTCCTTACTGAGTGGTCGATTGTAATGCGGTGATGGGCTCCGCGGGAAACGTGATCCTCGCGCAGAGGGGACACGAATCAGAAACGCACCGGAGTCCCGCCCTGACTCGCGCGAGGGCGTCAGAGCCCGGGATCATCTGCGACTGGCCCGCCTTGACGTCCGCTGCCCTTTGCAAGGCTTCAGCGACCCAGGCCCTATCGACCTGGGTGTCACGTTCGAAGCTGGCGATGAGACGTTCCGGCAACTGGGCGCGCTTCTCTGCAGCCTGGCGGAGAACCTGCGCCTCGAGTTCATGATGTGGCGTCGCCATGAGACCTCCTCCGGTGCATTGCAGTGACCGCAGGAAGCAATTGCGCGGCAACCAGGAGTCTGCCGGACTTGCCTGCGTTTCGGTCACCACAGGACTCCAGGACTCCCGACAGCGTCGCGCGTACCAAGTCTTTGCGTCGTGAAGGCGAAAAGCGGAGGGGCGAATGGCGGAATCGTCCTGTCTGACCTCCAGTTCGACAGACTCCTGGCCCGGAGTTTTCACCAGGCCGGCCCCGAGAACGAGCGCTACGCCGACATGGCGTGGGTCTGCGGATGATGGGCGGTTCATAGGATGGGATCCAGCGGCCTCCACGGGCGCTGGCGGGCACCTCGCGATCTTCCCGTGGCCTGGTGAAAACGCCGGGCTGGCGTTGCCGTCCGACAGGGTCGGGTAACGCCTCGGCCCTGGCGGGCGTAGCGCGCACCGGCGCCACGCCCGCGTCCCTCCGGCAAGAGGCCCTGCCGCCGCGCCACCGCCCCGGAGGAAGCGGGCAGCCGCCCGGCGGTGGAGCCGTCTTTCAGGCCCGGGCTGCCAGCACCACGTCGAAGCGGATCAACTGCGCCCCGGCCGTGCTGCCTGCGGCTTCCACGACCGCCTCGCCGGCGGCGGCGATCAGCTGCCGCATGGCGTCCGATTGCATCAATGTCTGGTGCGTCCCGGTCTCAGGGGCCGATTGTCCGGCAACCACGCGGTCGAGGTCGGCCTGGGTGACCAGCAGGTCGCGCTCCGCGGATCGCACGGCGACGTGGATATGCGGCACGAAAGTCCAGGGAAGGAAGCCGAACAGAGTGCGCCGGTAGCCTGCGGGGCGGATGGTCCGGAACGCAAACCACCCGCCGGCATCGGTGGGCGCTTGCCCATGGCCCCGGAAAGCCGGGTCCGGCTCGCCGTGGCCCGGTGTCTCTTCCGGGTGATGGTCGTAGCGCCCGGTGGAGTTGGCCTGCCAGACCTGAATCTGCAGCCCGGCCTGGGGCCGGCCCCGGGTATCGATGACACGACCGGCAAACACCAGCGGGCTGCCGGGCGAGGTGACGCCGTCCTGCGTCATCAGGTTGACGCCACCCCAGGCCGTATCCCGTGGCGGTCGATAGGGACCCTCGAAATCCCGAGGGGTCGCGTGCAGCTACCTGACGGCAAAGGTCCCCGGGCGCTGACGCCGACGGCCCGCTGTGCCGCGGTGCGCCTCTTGCACGGGCTTCGCTTCGGCCGGGCCTCTCGCTCGCTCCCACGACGGGTTCACGTCGAGGCCAGGGCTCCGTGAACGAACCTGAAGACGGGACCTCGGCTGAGCTCGAGCCGGCATCAGTGAAATACTGTCGCCGGTGGGGCGTGTCGATCCTGTGGCGGGCGCCCGGTCGATTGGGTCACCCTCCTGCTTTCGGGGCTTTCGGGGCTTTCGGCAGACGACAGAAGGCTGGGCTCTCAGATAGTCAGGTGGGCGGTCATACAGTGGGCTCGCCCCGGTTCCGGCTTCCCCGGATACCCACGGCACGCCTCAGATCTCCGAGAGCTCCGCACAAAGATCCCGCAGCGACACCGCCTCGATCCCCTGCGAAAGCGGAAAGCGCTCTTCGCCGCCGTACACGACGATCCGCCGCTCCGGGTCGACCGACTCGCAGGCGAGATGAAACCCCTTTTCGATCCTGGGTGCGCTTCCCCGCTTGATCTCGATGGCCCAGGGCTGGCGATGGCCGGGCATGTCGAGCAGCAGGTCGATCTCGGCGCCGGCCGAGGTGCGGAAGAAGTGCGGCTGGGTGCCGGCGGGTGCGGCATCGATGACCGATTCGATGACCATGCCCTCCCAGCTTGCGCCGGCCACGGGATGGGACAGGAGCGCCTCCCGATCCTCGATTCGGAGCAGGGCGTGCACGAGCCCGCTGTCTCGGACATAGACCTTGGGCGCCTTGACCAGCCGCTTGCGGACGTTGCCGTGCCACGGCATCAGCCGCCGCACCAGCAGCAGGTCCACGAGCAGGTCGAGGTAGGCCGAGACCGTCTTGCCATCCACGGCGAGGGCGCGCGCGAGCGCCGCGGCGTTGAGCAGCCCGCCCTGCTGGTGCGCCAGCATGGTCCAGAAACGGCGCAGCGTCTCGGCGGGAATGCGCGGCCCGAGTTGCGGTACGTCCCGCTCGAGATAGGTGCGGATGAAGTCCGTCCGCCAGCGCAGGCTCCGGGCGTCCGAGTCCGCCAGGAGGCTTTCCGGAAACCCGCCACGTAGCCAGAGCGCATCGAGCTGCCCGGAGCCCACTTCCCCGGCATCCAGCGGGGCCAGTTCAAGGTACCGGATGCGCCCGGCGAGCGACTCGCTGGACTGCCTGAGCAGGTCGATGGACGCCGACCCGAGCACCAGAAAGCGCCCGGTGCCCTTGCCGCTTCGCCGGCCCGCGTCGATGATGCCGCGAAGGCTTCGGAACAGCTCCGGCGTGCGCTGGATCTCGTCGAGGATCACAAGCCTGTCCGCATGCTGGGCGAGATAGGCCTCCGGGTCCGAGAGCTTCGCCCGGTCGGCCTCCGACTCGAGGTCGAGGTAGATGGCCGGTCGTGTCCCGGCCACCGCGAGCGCGAGCGTGGTCTTGCCCGCCTGGCGCGGTCCGCGGAGCGCCACGGCAGGGACTTCCGCCAGGGAGGCGGTCAGGTTGTGCTGGAGTCGTCGGCGGATCATGCTCGCAATTATGGAACTCGATTCCGTAATTGCAAAGAGAAGGGGGTTCTGCCCCTCGTGTGCGGCACGGCGCATGGCCGAGACGGCGGCCTACCTGGTGGATCGGGTCATACCGCGGGTGCCGGTCAGGCAATGGGTGCTGTCGTTTCCGATCCCGCTGCGCATCCTGCTTGCGGCGCACCCCGAGCTGCTCACACCGGTGCCGGGTATCGTGCACCGGGTCATCACGGGGTTTCTGGTCGAGCAGGCGGGCCTGAGACGAGGTGCCGCCGAGGCAGCCAGCGTCACGCTCATTGAGCGATTCGGCTCGGCGGCGAATCTCAATATGCAACTGCACGGCCTGGTCCTCGAGGGGGGGGCGGCGCACCGAGGGCGAACCCGTCTTCCATGCGGCCCACTTGGTCAGGATGGTCCGTACCGGCGTCGGCGACGTGGCGAGGGTGGCACCGCGGCGCGGCCTGACCGCTGCCGAGGCCGCGGACTGCGTGAACCGGCGGAGCGGCCCGCTGATCGCCAGGGTACTTCCCGGGGGACACGGAGCCCGACCTCGCCGCGGGTCGGGCCCGAGGGGAGCTCTCGGTGTGGCGCGTCGACCTCCGGCCCCGAGGCGGCTGAATCGTCCCGGCGCGCAAGCCATCGCGGCGCATCGACCCCCGGATCGACCCGCGCGCGGCGAGCCGCGATCCGCCGAGATCAGGGGCAGCGTCCGCGACGGGCTGACGCAGCACTGTCCGAAGAGCGTCGACGTCCACTTCGACAACGTCGGCGGGGAGATGCCCAGTCGCCAGCGGATCCCGACCCTGGGTGCGGACGGGCAATATCGGAACGGTCCAACAGGGCAGAACATCAAGAGTAGGGCGTCGCAAGCCGTCGCGCTCTGGCGGCTTGCGGCCGGCACACGGACGTGACCGGCCTGGGCCCGGGGCGCCCTGCGGGGGGCGGTCCGACGAAAATGCCGGGCCTGGCTGGCCTCAGCCTGCGCTGCGTCCCAGGCCCGCCGCCAGCGAGGCCAGGCTCGCGTGGTGGGTGATGTCCGTGTGCAGCGGCGTGACCGAGATGTACCCCTCGTGCACGGCCCCGAGGTCGGTGTCCGGCGGTGGCTCGCCGGTCTCGTGGATGAAGCTCAGCCAGGCGTAGGGGAAGTTGCGGGCGTCGATGCGGTGGTCCACGCTCAGGTGGATGCGGCCCCAGTTGCCCTGACGGGCCACGCGCACCCCGCGGACCTGGTCGGGATCGACGTCGGGGTAGTTGACGTTGACGAACACCCCGGCCGGCAGGTCGATCTCCAGCAGCCGCCGGACCAGGGCCGCGCCGTGGCGCTCCGCCGTCGCCCAGCGCACGTCCTGTCCCTGGGTGAACAACTGGCTCATGGCGATGGCGCGCACGCCGCAGGCCGTGGCCTCCATGGCGCCGGCGATGGTGCCCGAGTAGGTCAGCTCCTCCGCCAGATTGGCGCCGCGGTTCACACCCGACAGCACCAGCGTCGGCGGCGCGTCCTTGAGGATGTCGCGCAGGCCGATGATGGCGCAGTCGGCCGGGGTGCCGCGCAGCAGGGAGAAGCGCTTCTCGTCGAACTGGCGCACCCGGATGGGCTCGGCGAGGGACACCGCGCGTCCCGCGCCGGAGCGCTCGAAGTCCGGCGCCACGATCCAGACGTCGTCGGTGATTTCCCGGGCGATGCGTTCCATCACGGCCAGTCCCGGTGCCAGGATGCCGTCGTCGTTGGTGATGAGGATGCGGTGCTTCATGGCGGGCGAAGGGTGCGTTGGCAAAGCCAGGCAGGGTAGCACGCGGCGCCATCCGACCCAGGCCTCTCACGGCCAGCGGCTGCGACGCAGTACACTCCGCCACCTGTGCCCGCCCCGGCGTCCCGGTCGGCGGCCCCGTCCACCCGAGGAGAAACCCATGACCGACGCCGTCATCGTATCCACCGCCCGCACCCCGCTGTGCAAGTCCTGGCGCGGCGCCTTCAACATGACGCACGGCGCCACCCTGGGGGGCCACGCCGTGCAGCACGCCGTGGCGCGTGCCGGGCTCGACCCGGCGGAGGTGGAGGACGTCCTCATGGGGTGCGCCAACCCCGAGGGGGCCACCGGCCACAACATCGCGCGCCAGATCGCGCTGCGGGCGGGACTGCCCATCACCACTTCCGGCGTGACGGTCAACCGCTTCTGCTCCTCCGGCCTGCAGACCATCGCCATGGCCGCCCAGCGCGTCATCGCCGGTGAGGCCGACATCTTCGTCGCCGGCGGTGTCGAGTCCATCTCCTGCGTGCAGAACGAGATGAACCGCCACATGGTGCACGACGACTGGCTGAAGCAGAACAAGCCCGAGATCTACTGGAACATGCTGCAGACCGCGGAGCAGGTGTCCAGGCGCTACGGCATCGGCCGTGAGCCCCAGGACCGCTACGGCGTGGCCAGCCAGCAGCGGGCCGCCGCGGCGGCGGCCGCCGGCCTGACCCGCGACGAGATCGTGCCGATCCGCGTCACCATGAAGGTCGTGGACAAGGCCACCGGCCAGGAGTCCACGAAAGAGGTCACCGCCGACCGCGACGAGGGCATCCGCGCCGACACCACCTACGAAGGTGTGTCCCAGATCAAGCCGGCGGTCGAGGGCGGCGTGGTCGCGGCGGGCAACGCCAGCCAGTTCTCCGACGGCGCGTCGGCCTGCGTGGTCATGAACAGCCGGGTCGCGGAACGCAAGGGCCTGCAGCCGCTGGGCATCTTCCGTGGCTTTGCCATCGCCGGCTGCGAGCCCGACGAGATGGGCATCGGCCCGGTGTTCGCCATACCCAAGCTGCTCGAGCGCACCGGGGTGCGTCTCGAGGACGTCGGCCTGTGGGAGCTGAACGAGGCCTTCGCGGTGCAGGTGCTCTACTGCCGTGACAAGCTCGGCATCCCCGACGACCGGCTCAACGTCAACGGCGGTTCCATCGCGGTGGGCCATCCCTACGGCGTCACCGGTGCGCGCCTCGTCGGGCACGCCCTGATCGAAGGTCGGCGCCGTGGCGTGAAGCACGTCGTGGTCACCATGTGCATCGGTGGCGGCATGGGCGCTGCCGGCCTGTTCGAGGTGGTCTGACCCCGGGCCCGTGGTCGGGCGGCGGCCGTCGCCCGACCGGTTCATCCCCTTCCCTCCGCACGCTGCCGCCATGCCATCCCGGATCATCAACCGCCGCGACCTCGACTTCATGCTCTACGAGCTGCTGGACCTCGAGGGCCTGTGCTGGCGCGAGCGCTATCGTGAACACTCGCGCGAGACCATAGACGCGGTGCTGGACACCGCCCTGCAGATCGCGACCGAGAAATTCGCGCCCCACAACCGCAAGGCCGACGAGAACGAGCCGCGCTTCGAGAACGGCCGCGTGGTGATGATTCCCGAGGTCGGCGAGGCGCTGAAGGCGTTCTCGGATGCGGGTTTCATCGCCGCCAGCTTCGACGCGGAACTCGGCGGCATGCAGTTGCCGGTGATGGCGGCGCAGGCGGCGTTCGGCATCTTCAACGGCGCCAACATCTCCACTGCGGCCTACGCCTTCCTCGCCATCGCCAACGCCAACCTGCTGTCGGTGTTCGGCAACGAGGCGCAGAAGGCCGCCTATCTGCCGCATCTGCTGTCGGGCCGCTTCCTCGGCACCATGTGCCTGTCCGAGCCCCACGCCGGGTCGTCCCTGTCCGACATCACGACCCGGGCCGAGCCGCAGCCCGACGGCACCTGGCGGCTGTTCGGGCAGAAGATGTGGATCTCCGCCGGGGAACACGAACTCGCCGAGAACATCGTCCACCTGGTGCTGGCCCGCATCAAGGGCGCACCGCCCGGGGTCAAGGGCATCTCGCTGTTCGCGGTGCCGAAGTTCCTGGTCGAGGCAGACGGCAGCCTGGGGGCGCGCAACGACATCTGGCTCGCCGGGCTCAACCACAAGAT
>Ga0169931_10014325_pt1 | contig 10744 bp, 9 predicted proteins | sample Kivu_15m_20L_FD_129675 | JGI IMG/M metagenome (GOLD analysis project Ga0169931, IMG submission 129675) | Freshwater microbial communities from Lake Kivu, Western Province, Rwanda to study Microbial Dark Matter (Phase II) - Kivu_15m_20L... | ecosystem: Environmental > Aquatic > Freshwater > Lake ... | reverse complement strand
GGCCTTGCTTCACCCGCGCTGGCGGCAGTGCTGATGAACCTGGCCCTGCTGGTGGTGGGTGTGCTCACCATGCGCCAGGGCCTGCAGCAGGGCTCGCTGAAGCGCATGAACCTGGGTCTGCTGGTGGTAAGCCTCACCATCCTCCTGCGCTTTTTCGACACCGACCTCAGCTTTGTGCTGCGCGGCCTGGTGTTCATCGCTGTGGGCCTGGCCTTCCTCTTCATGAACCTGCGCATGCTGCGCCAACAGAAGCGTGATGGACAAGCGGGTTAGGATCCTTCTCTTCAGCTTGATGGCCGTGGTGCAGCTGGGCGCGTTGGCCTGGATGATCCGCGACCACGAACAGGTGCTGGAAACAGGCCGCGTATACCGCTTTCGCACGGAGCCCATCGACCCGCGCGATCCGTTCCGGGGAGAGTATGTGGTACTGAATTTCGCTGCACAGGACGGTCTGTGGCCCATCCCGGATAGCACGGCGCAACACGCCTATGCTTGGCTGGCCGAGGACAGTGCGGGGTATGCGTACATCGCTGCCTTGCGCATGGAGCCCCCAACGGATGGCAGCGATCACCTGCATGTCGCCTTCGGCAACTGGGGAGGCGATACGGTGCATCGCGTAGAGCTCCCCTTCGATCGGTTCTACCTGGAAGAGGGCGATGGCGCCGCCACCGAGCAGCTCCTGCAGCCGGTGTGGGAAGCGGACACCCTGATCCAGCCCCTGCCCGCGCATGCCGTTGTGCGGGTGTACGCGGGCGAAGCGGTGATCGAGGACCTTGTGGTGGACGGCCGTTCCATCCACACCTGGCTCAACGAAGTGGCGCCAACGTCCCCGTAGCCTGCCGGCGTTCGTGCTCCACCAGGGCGATGGAAGCTCCGATGGCGGCCATCGCGGGGCCGAACATCACCCCGAAGAGCGGCAACTTCATCACCAGGTTGAACAGCGCGCCATTGGCAAGCACCACGCCCAGGCGGTCGTTGACCGCACGCACGCTCTCGCTGATGCGCAGCTTGCGGCGCTCGGACACATAATCCACCATGGAGAAGCCGTAGAAGTAGGACGACAATGCGAACAACGCCAGCGCGCTCAGGGGCGCGAGGATGGGCACGACGAGCGTCAGCACCCAGATACCAACGGAGAGGCCCAGTTCAAGGAAGCCGTTGCGCGCCGCGATGAGCGCACCCCGCAGGGCATCGTGGATCAGTTGCTTCCAATCGAAGGGGTAGGTGCGTCCGGTGAGGATCTCCTCGGTGCGTTCGCTCGCATACGCCAGCAAGGGCGACAGGAGGATCAGCACCAGGTACTTGTTGATCTTGAAGAGCACGTAGAGGATGGCCACCTGCAACAGGAAGGTCGTCACCGCCTCGCGCGCACCGTTCACGAAGTCCTTGATGGTGGCCCAAAAGGAAGGGTCGGCTTCGGTCAGAGGGATCTCCAGCCATTGCGCCAGCCAATGCGAGAGCTCGTGTACCGGGCCGTTCAGCAGCGTGAAGAACAGCCAGACCAAAAGGGCGAAGAGCAGGACCGGTACAAAGAACATCCATCCCATGCCGTGGCGCAGGGCGAAGCCGAAGGCGCGCAGGAAGGTGGATATACCCAGGCGGAGATCGCGGTTGAACATGGTGGCACAAAGATCCTCTGTGCCGGATCGCGCGCTACGGATCTACATGAGCGGAAGGGCGACGTGCCAAGTGGCGAGCGGGGTGGCCGGGCTACCTTTGCACCTTGCCTGCACCTCCATGGAGCTCGACCCCCTCACCGCCCTCTCACCCATCGATGGGCGCTACCGCGAAAAGACCCGCCACCTTGCACAGTGGTTCAGCGAACAGGCACTGATGCGCTACCGCCTGCAGGTGGAACTGGCCTACTTCGAATACCTCTGCGAGATCCCGCTCCCCGAACTACAGGGTGCCGACCGCTCACGCCTGGAGCCCTTGCGTACGCGTATCGCCGGGCTCAGCACCAGCGATGCCCAGCGCATCAAGGCCATCGAGAAGGTCACCAACCACGACGTGAAGGCCATCGAGTACTTCCTGAAGGAACGTCTGGAAGAGTGCGGTCTCAGCGGCCAGCAGGAGTTCGTCCACTTCGCGCTCACCAGCCAGGACATCAACAACACGGCACTGCCCCTGCTGTTGAAGGACTTCGTGCGCCAGTGCTACCTGCCGTCCATCATCGGGTTGCGCGACGCCCTGCACGGCCATGCGATGGAATGGTCCCGCATACCGATGTTGGCCCGCACGCACGGACAGCCCGCCTCCCCCACCCGCTTGGGCAAGGAGGTACAGGTGTTCGTGGAGCGCATCGACGCCCAACTGAAGTTGTTGCGCGAAGTGCCCTTCACCGGCAAGTTCGGTGGTGCCACCGGCAACTTCAACGCCCACCACGCCGCCTATCCGGAACTTGACTGGGTGAAGCTGGCGGACCACTTCCTGCTGGAGAAGCTGGGCTTACACCGCCAGCAGTTCACCACGCAGATCGACCATTACGACCAGCTGGCGGCGCTCTTCGACGCCATGCGCCGCATCAACACGGTGCTGCTGGACCTCTGCCGCGACGTGTGGCAGTACATCAGCATGGACTACTTCCGCCAGCGCATCAAGGCGGGCGAGATCGGCAGCAGCGCCATGCCCCACAAGGTGAACCCGATCGACTTCGAGAACGCCGAAGGCAACCTGGGGTTGGCCAATGCCCTCTTCCACCACCTGAGCGAGAAGCTGCCCATCAGCCGCCTGCAGCGCGACCTCACGGACAGCACGGTGACCCGCAACATCGGGGTGCCGATGGCCCATACCGTCATCGCGATGGAAGCCATACGCAAGGGCCTGGGCAAGCTGTTGCTGAACGAGGCGGCCATCGCCCGTGACCTCGAAGCACAGTGGGCCGTGGTGGCCGAAGGCATCCAGACCATCCTGCGCCGCGCGGGCTATCCGCAGCCCTACGAGCGCCTCAAGGAACTCACGCGCGGCAAGGAACGCATCGGTCGGGAGGACATCGCCGCCTTCATCGATGCCCTCGAAGTTGACAATGCCACCAAGGAGCGGCTGAAGGCACTGAGCCCTGCGACGTACACCGGCATCGACCTGCTGCAACGGGTGATGCCCTGAGGCTCTGATGCTGGTGCCTGGGAATGGTTCAGACCATGACCGGTGCAGGCACTAAATTCCGAATTCCACCTGGAAAAGGAAGGTCCAGGCGTTGCCAGGATGGTCCAGCGCGGGCGTTGCCTCGATCCAGCGATACCCGGCATAGCCCTGCAACTTGATGCGGTGTCCGTTGAGGTAGCGGGTGCATCCGATCTGAGCCTCTTCCGTGAGCGGTCGCAGGGCGGCCACCTCTGCATAGGGCGCGGTGCGCGTGTATCGTCCGGCCACCTCGAAGTGGCTTGGGAAATAATGGCTGAGCTGTCCGTTGATCCCCGTACCAGTGGTAACGAAACGCACATCACCGGCATCGTTGCGCGTGATGGGGTCGGTGCTTCGCCGATCGAAGAACTCGCCAAGCGCTGCCCATCCGCGGTATTTGAACATGAGGTCAGCGATGAACGTATTGATGTCACGGGGAGCGAACAGGTCGGAGCCAAGCTGCCCGCCGGTGCGGTATGCCCTGTCGTTGGCGCTGTATGAGGCACCGATGCTCAGGCGCGGCTTTTGTTCGCGCTCCAGATCCCCTTCGGAATAATCGCCATTGTTGGTGAACCGGCCCAGGGGCAGCCACTCAACACGGCCGGTATAGGCCATACCCGCATCACCGGGAGCCGTGCCGCGCCCATCACCCGTGGTGAAGGCACCCTTCACCTGCAACTCCTGCGTCCCCATCGGGACGGTCCAATAAGCGAAGAGACCGAAATCACGGTCGAGCGTATAGAGACCATTGGCGATGGAGCGGTCCGGGAACTGTAGGTTTCCCGAGGAGATGACACGTTCGCGATTTCCAGGCAGCTTACTTTGGCCGAACCCGAGATAGAAGAATTTGGACGGATGGTAATAGACCATCGCATCGCGCACGGTCTGGGGAGCGCCCGATTCCAAGTCGATGTCGGAGCGTGCGAAGGAAAGCTGCAGGTAGTACCGGAAACGGTCGTTGAGCACGAAGCCGTCAAATCGCAGGCGCAGGCGTCGGATACGGCCATCCACGGTCTCTACGCTGAGGTCATCGCCATCCACCGAGGTATAGCCCAGCCGGCTTTGCATGCGAAACCGCAGATTGAGCAGGAAGAGGGAGTCCTGCGAAATGCGGATACCGTTCCGCACATCGATCAATGCACGTTCATCGCGCTCTGTCTGTGCGGACAGAGCGGCCGGTAACAGCAGCAAGGCCGCCAGCCAGAGGAGTTTAAGGTGATACATCGCCAGCAAATGAACGAAGTTCAAGGAATGCCGGTGGCACATACTCCGCCAAGGTGGATAACCTTGTTAACAAGACCGGCCGATAAGCGGCGGCGAACCGCGAACGATGCTGCGAACTTCGCGGGAACGGAAAGCACCATGCTCACAGCGCTGTTCGGTAAGAGAAAGATCGCAGAGGAGAAACTGGCGAACGCGTTCATCCATGCCCTGTTCGAGTTCACTGAGCAGGGCTTCCCCCTGATCTGCGCGGAGATCAACGAGTCACCCGAGTTCGTTTCTTCCCCAGGACTGGAACCCGTGAACGATGTGACGTTCGCGAAGATCCTGCTGGCGGGCAACCTCACTGAGATGGGTCGCGCGCTGGGACCTGGTACCGATAAGCGGGTGCAGGGTCTGTGCGTTTCGAAGTTCGCCGCTGCGATGGAGCTTGACACCACCACCCTCGAAGTGGAGATCAACGGGATCCGCAGCCGCATGGAACGGCTCAATTTCCCCAGCAAGAACACGGTCTACGCAATGGCCAAGGCCCTTTTTGCCGAGTATGACCTGTTCTGCTTCCAGGACGTGTATTTCCGCGAGCAGCGGGCACCGAACCCGATCGTGCTCAAGCGGCTCAACGGGCTCATGGGGTACTTCCTCTGGAACTGGACCGAAGTGGCTGCGGAATACCGCATCGTGTGACCCTGCGCGCGTCACGGGCTCGCTTGAGCCAGCCGGGTAAGTGACGGTTCAGCGCCCCACCCCCAATTGCTCCTCCGCCATGGTGGCGATGTGTCCGCCGATGGCGAGCGCCGCGGTGGCTGCCGGTGAGGGCGCGTTGAGCACGTGGATGTGGGCACCGCTGCGCTCGATGCGGAAATCGTCCACCATGTTGCCGTCGGTGCCCAGCAGCATGGCCCGCACACCGGCGCGGCCGGGTTGGATATCGTCCATGGTGAGCGTGGGGATCAGGCGCTGCAGGGTGCGCAGGAAGAGCCTCTTGCTGAACGCGCGACGGTACTCATTGATGCCATAGCTCATATTGCGCATGAAGAGCTTCCAGGTGCCTCCGTAGGTGAGGGCGTCCCAACTGTCGCGCAGGTCGAAGTCGGTCTTTCCGTAGCCTTCGCGCTTGAAGGTGAACACGGCGTTGGGTCCGCACTCGATGCTGCCATCGGTCATGCGGGTGAAGTGCACGCCCAGGAAGGGGAAGCGCGGGTCGGGCACCGGATAGATCAGGTGCCTCACCTTGTGTTTGCCCTGTTCGGTAAGGTCGTAGTAATCGCCGCGGAAGCCCACGATCTGCTCAGGCACTGTGGCACCATCCTGGCGGGCAAGGCGATCGCTCTGGAGACCTGCGCAGAAGATCACCCAGCGGGCCTGATAGGTGCCCTTGTTGGTGCGCACGATGCTGTGCCCATCCCGTTGCTCCACTCCGCGGTACTCCTCCTGTAGTGCCACATGGCTCCCCGCATTCACGCCTAGTGCCACACGTGCCATGGTGTTCGTGGCGCCCCGGAAATCGATGATGCCGGTGCAGCCCACGTGCACACCTGCCACACCTTCGCAATAGGGTTCGATCTCCTTCACCTCGGCGGCCGTCACCCGACGCATGCCTTCGATGCCGTTGTCCACGCCCGTGTTGTAGATCTTCTCCAGGCGCGGCAGTTCATCCGCGGTGGCCGCCACGATGAGCTTTCCGCAGATGTCGTGCTTCACCCCATGCTCCTTGGCAAAGGCCACCAGTTCGCGGCGACCGTCCACACAGTTCCTGGCCTTGTAGCTGCCGGGCTTGTAATAGATGCCACTGTGGATCACCCCGCTGTTGTTGCCGGTCTGGTGGTCGGCCAGAGCCTCCTCCTTCTCCAGCAGCAGGATGCGCAGCGCGGGATGGCGCGTCTGCAATTTGTAGAGGGTGGCGGCACCCACGATGCCACCGCCCACAATGATGACATCCCAGTTCGTTGTTGTGCTCATCGGTGCAAGGACAGGCGGGTGCGAAGGTACGTGGGTGCTAATCCTCCGCATGCACCACCGGCACCTCATCACGCGGAACCATGAAGAGGAGGACCATTCCCACCACGAAGAAACTGCCGATGATGAGCACCGAATTGCGGAGGTCGCCTGTGAGCTGGAATACGAGCCCGTAAGCGAGCGTACCGAGCACGGTGGAGAGGTAGTAGCTCACATCGAAGAAGGAGAAGTACGACGCGTGGTCCGTGGTCTCGGGAAGGAACTTCGAGTAGGTGCTCCGGGAGAGTGCCTGGGTACCCCCCATGACCAGGCCCACCCCGGAGGCCAGCAGGTGGAATTCGTGCGCCCAGTGGATGCTGTAGGCCATCACGCTGAGACCCACCCATGCGAGCGCGCCGATCATCAGGGCGCCGAGGTTGCCGAAGCGCGCACTGAGCCACACGAATAGCCGGGCACCCACCACGGCCACCAGCTGTATGAGCAGAATGCTGATGATAAGGCTGGCATCATCGATGGGCAGCACCTCCCCCTCCGGACCCACCTGCTTGATCTCCTCCTTCGCATAGCCCACCGCCAGGTACATGACCGTCTGGATGCCCATGTTGAGCACGAAGAAGGCCATGAGGAAGCTGTTCAGGCGCCTGGTGCTCTGGAGTTCCCTCCACACCTTGCGCAGCTCACGATAGCCGTTGGCGATGACGTTGCCCTGTGGGCGGCGACCGTACTGGTCATCGGGCAGCACACGGAAGGCGAGCTGGGCGAACCCCACCCACCAGAGCGCCACGGTGAGAAAGGTGAGGCGGGCGGGCAGTCCGTCGTGGTCAGGGATGCCCAGCAGGGTGATGCCATCGCCGTCCGGGTCCATCACCATCACCAGGTTGATGATGAGCAGGAGCACGCTGCCGAAATAGCCCATGATGTAACCGCGTGCGCTGATCCGGTCGTGATCATCCTTCTCCGCGATCTCAGGCAGGAACGCATCGTAGAAGATGAGGCTGCCGCTGAAGCCGGCGCATGCAAACATCACCAGCAGAAGGCCGCTCCAGAGGTTCTCCAGGCTGAAGAAGAACAGGCCGGCACAGCTGGCGGCACCCAGGTAGCAGAAGGCCTTGAGGAAGGTCTTCTTTTGGCCGGTGCTATCGGCGATGCCACTGAGGATGGGCGAAATGAGGGCCACGAGCAGAAAACCCGCCGAGAGTGCATAGGAATACAGGGATTGCGCAGGCAGTCCATGGCGCTGTAGGACCAGGTCCACCTTGTCCCGGTGGGTGATAGCGGAGTAGAAGATGGGGAAGACCGCAGAGGTGATGGTGAGCGAGTAGACCGAATTGGCCCAATCATACATGGTCCAGCCACGGATGATGCGGCGATCGCCTTTGCGGATGGATGCGGATGGCATGCCGGGGAAAGGTAAGGGCATGCTCCAAATGAAGGAAGGCGCCCGGGTGGGGCGCCTTCCGGTGCGGGTGCAAACGGTGATGCTACTTCAGGTTGACCTCCACACGCCTGTTCTTGCTCATGCCCATGTCCGTACCGGTGCTATCGACCGGTTCGTCGCCGCTGCGGGAGGCTACGGTGATGCGCGCAGCATCGATCCCGCTCTCCACCAAGGCCTCCTTCACCGCCTCCGCCCGCTCAGTGGCCAGACTTTCCAGATCGGGACGCATGCGCGTACGTTCCACCTCAGTAGCGTCGAGGTGTCCAACGAGTTCCACCTTGATGGCGGCATCCTCCTTCATGGCTGCGGCCATCTCCTCCACCCAGGGCGCCATGGACCCGTCCAGGTTGCGCTGGAACCGCTTGAAGTAGAACACCTGCTTGTCCACCCTTGCGGCCGCGTTCATGTTGGGGGCACTGACGCCACGCCGGCTGAAGATGAATTCGCTTTGCACCTCCTTGAGCTGCTCGCATGTGCATGACCGACGGTCCGTGACCGGGTATACCTCCACATTGTCGATGTAGTAATAGGCCGAGAACACCTGGGCACGGGTCTCTCCGCGCGGGCGCTTGGTCTTCACATTGTCCGTCTTGTCGGTGGCCTGGAAATTGCCGATGACCATCCACTGCTCGTTGCCCGCGGATTCGTATACGCCACAAACCCCCTGCCAGCTGTCCATGTCAGTGTACACCTTGCTGCGCACCGCCGGCACCTTCACCTCGTAGGTCAGGCTCACGGGCTCCTCCTGGCTGGTCTGCTGCTTGCTGAACCAGGCGCCGAGTTCGTTGGTGGCATACTTGCTGAGGTCACCGAGGGAGGTGTAGAAGCGGACGCAATACAGTGAGTCCTTCTTCATCTTGAACTTCAGCTGGGTCTGCAGGTAGGTACGGGGCTCCTTGTTCTGGTAGCTCCACCAGCGCACACCCACGTAGTTCTTGCCGCTGAGGGCGGTCTGTTCGCCGGCGAAATTGCGCGGGGTTGACACGGTGCTTTCCACCGTGGCATCCTCACTGAAGAGGTCCACCTTCTTGCCCGTGGCGGAACTCCAGCCGGCGGCATACTGGAGGCCACCCGGGCGCTTGAGCTTCTTGCCGTCCATCAGTTCGAAATCGCCGTTGACGACCCAGTTGCGGTCTGCATTGATGGATTGCGAAGCGAGCTGGAGGCCTGCGGAAAGGGCAGCGAGGAGAAGGAGGGTGCGCATGGTGGTCCGTGGTGTGGTCCGATTGGAGAGGCAATGTAATCAGCGGAGGGAATACCAAGAGCGTGCCAACACCCACCATGTGATGTCCTGATCCCGCAGCATCACTGCTTGCGCCCGCGCAGAAGGGCAAATGACACACCGCAGCGGACCGCACGCTGCCGGGTGGCCCCCGCGGCTACATCCTCCTCCAGAACGCTGGTATCGTGTACATAGGACACCTTGATATCCACCCGCGGATGGACCGTAAAGGCCATCCCGGCGGCCACCTGCAAGCGCGTTGGCCGCAACCCGGCGGTGGAACGCGAGGCGTTCGTGAACGGCAGCTCCGTGTTGAATCCCAGTACAGCCAATTCAAGTTCGCCGGAGCTCACCTGCTCGGCGCCCAGCAGGAAGGCACAGGCAGCGCCACCTTCGAGCCCGAACCAGGGTGCCGGCCGCCAGCGCAGCAACAGAGGCACCTGGAGGTAGGAACGCGTCGACCGCGTGGTGGTGGTCAACTCGCCGCTCACAGGGAACCCAAGCAGCACCGCGCTGGTATCCGTGATGGTCTCCACCCGGTGTGTCCGCTGCTCGAACAGTGCGCCCAGCGTGACCGACCAATGCTCCGACAGGAGGTATCCGACCTCCAGACCGGCACCATAGCCGAAGCCGTCAATGACCTCCACGGACGAAAGGCCGATGAGGTCGGCAGCATCGTACGATGTAATCGTGTATTGTCCAGCCGCCTGAAGCCCCAGCGACCATTGGCCGCGCGCCGAAAAGTTCACGGCACCAAGTGCGACCACCACGAGCAGCGCTCGGGAGCACATCGAACGGCGCGAAGACTTCAACAAGGTGGCCATGGCTGCTACGCGACTCAGTTCTTCTGCTCCGCACGGATGATGTTCAGCGCACCCCCCGCCTTGAACCACTCGATCTGCTGGTCGTTGTAGGTGTGGTTGCAGAGGATGGTGTCGCTGCTGCCGTCGCTGTGCTTGAACACCAGTGTGAGCGGCTTGCCGGGCGCGAAGGCCGTGAGGTCCGTGAAGTCGATGCGGTCGTCCTCGCGGATCTTGTCGTAGTCGGCCTCGTTGCTGAAGGTGAGGGCCAGCATGCCCTGCTTCTTCAGGTTGGTCTCGTGGATGCGCGCGAAGCTCTTCACCAGCACGGCGGCCACGCCCAAGTGACGCGGCTGCATGGCTGCATGCTCACGGCTGCTGCCTTCGCCATAGTTCTGGTCGCCCACGATGATGCTGGACACGCCCGCGGCCTTGTAGGCGCGCTGGGTGGCGGGCACTGCACCGTACTCGCCCGTAAGCTGGTTCCTCACCTTGTCGGCCTCGCCATTGAAGGCGTTGATGGCGCCGATCAGCGTGTTGTTGCTGATGTTGTCCAGGTGGCCGCGGTACTTCAGCCAGGTGCCGGCCATGCTGATGTGGTCCGTGGTGCACTTGCCCTTGGCCTTGATCAGCAGCACGGCATCGCTGATGTTCTTCCCGTTCCACGCGGGGAAGGGCGCCAGCAGCTGCAGGCGCTGGCTGTCGGGCTTCACCACCACCTCCACGGTGCTGCCGTCCGCGGCAGGGGCCTGGTAGCCATTGTCCTCCACGGCGAAGCCTTTCGGCGGCAGTTCCCATCCAGTGGGCTCGGCCAGCTTCACCTGCTCACCCTTGTCGTTGGTGAGGGTGTCGTGCACGGGGTCGAAGGTGAGCTTGCCGCTGATGGCGATGGCCGCCACCATCTCAGGCGAGGCCACGAAGGCGTGCGTATTGGGGTTGCCGTCCGCGCGCTTGGCGAAGTTGCGGTTGAAGGAGTGGACGATG
>Ga0169931_10014324_pt1 | contig 10744 bp, 11 predicted proteins | sample Kivu_15m_20L_FD_129675 | JGI IMG/M metagenome (GOLD analysis project Ga0169931, IMG submission 129675) | Freshwater microbial communities from Lake Kivu, Western Province, Rwanda to study Microbial Dark Matter (Phase II) - Kivu_15m_20L... | ecosystem: Environmental > Aquatic > Freshwater > Lake... | reverse complement strand
CAGAAACGTTGCGCTACGGTGCCTACTCACGATCTGAAGAATCCGTCTATGATCGCCCGTTCCAATGGGGATCAAAACGTACGGGTCCTGACCTTGCACGTGTAGGCGGAAAATATCCCGATCTCTGGCACTTCCGTCACATGTTGAATCCGCGTGACGTCGTGAACGGATCACTGATGCCTTCCTACCCTTGGCTGTTTGAAGACAAAACCGACTTTAAAGGACTGAGCCGTAAACTTGAAGTCATGAAAACTCTGGGTGTCCCCTATACGGAAGAACAAGTGAAGAATGCAGAAGCAGATGCTCGTGCAGAAGCTGAGCGGATTGCAAACGGACTCACTGAGCAAGGGGCCCCTCCGAAAATCACGAACAAAGAAATCATTCCGCTGATCGCATACCTGCAGAAGTTGGGTGCCGACTTCCGCAAAGGAGGAATTTAATAATGCTATCCAAAGTTGCCTCTCAATTTCCAATGATATGGCTGACCTGTGTTGCCCTCTTGATCTTCCTCAGTACTTTTCTAGGGGTTCTCGCTTGGGTTTTCCGAAAAGGTAGTCATGAATTCTATCAGAAACTCGCCATTCGAACCTTGGGAATTGATGACCCTCATTCCCTCCAACACTCCAATCAACAATGAGGTTGCCATGACTGAACCCACTCAAGACCAATCGAAAGAGTTTGCGCCACCACCCGGGACGGAGGTGCATGTTTACGACGGAATTGTCGAGCATGACAATTTTCTACCTCGCTGGTGGCTCGGCCTCCTCTATGGGTCCTTTGCTTTTGCAGCTTTATATTTCCTGTACTATCAGATGGGCCCCGGTCCTACGCTCGTTCAGGAATACGAGCAATCGATTCAGAAGCGAGCGGTACAACTCGCTGCAAATCCCACTCAGGAAAAAGACTTATTTGGAGACGATGCGAGTCTAAAGGCCTGGGGTGATTCCAAAGAACATATCACCCAGGGGAAAACCGCTTACGACGCAAAATGTGCGGTATGCCATGGTCAATCGGGTGAAGGCGGCATCGGACCCAACCTAACCGATGATTTCTGGATTCATGGCGTGCGACCGACCCAGATGGCAGCGGTCATCAGTAAAGGTGTTCTCGATAAAGGAATGCCCGCCTGGGGCTCGCTCCTCTCTACGGATGAAACGAAGTCGGTCATCGCGTATATCAGGACGCTCCACGGTACCAGCCCTGCTAACGCGAAAGCACCCCAAGGCGAGAAGGTTGCATTTGAATGAACTCGCGTGAGCTTCCCACCGATCATCTAGCCACGACCACTCAAGAGGGACATCGGGTCTATCTTTATCCTGCCGATGTCAGAGGAAACTTCAGGAATTTACGAAACATCCTGAATGTCGGTTTAATTGCCTTTTTCCTCACTCTACCGTGGATCAAGATCGGTGGGAGGCCAGCGATCCTCCTCAACCTTCCAGAACGGAAGTTCGCGGTTCTGGGATTTCAATTCTGGGCCCACGATGCGCCGATGCTTTTTTTGGTGATCGCAAGTCTCGTCCTCACCATCGCTTTAATTACGGCCGTTTGGGGACGAGTCTGGTGCGGCTACGCCTGCCCTCAGACGGTCTTCGTCGACGGAATATTCAGAAAAATTGAACGTTGGATTGAAGGGGACTCGGTTCAACGCAAGGCCCTAGATCAATCCCCTTGCACGCAAGATAAACTTGTCAAGAAATCAGCCAAGTGGCTGGCTTTTCCGGCTGTTTCGCTCGTGATCGGTCACAGCTTCCTCGCTTACTTCACCGGTACAGAAGCTTTGGCTGAGATGATGGGGAAATCACCCCTGGAAAGCCCCGGCACTTTCGGGGTGATGGCTTTTATATCAGGTCTAGCTCTCTTTGATTTCGGATGGTTTCGCGAGCAGTTCTGCATCGTGGCCTGCCCCTATGGGCGATTTCAATCAGTCCTCATGGATGACCGATCGATGGTCGTGGCCTACGACTCAGAGCGCGGCGAACCCCGTCGCGGCGTTCAGAAAATCGATGGTAAGACCGGGGACTGTGTGAACTGCTATCGATGTGTCGCAGTGTGCCCGACCGGAGTGGATATACGACGGGGCACCCAGATGGAGTGCATCGCCTGCACTGCTTACATGGACGCCTGTGACCAGGTCATGGAGAAATTAAAAAAACCGAAGGGACTGATTCGATATAAGTCTCTAGTGGGCGAAATGAGTTCAGTGAGTCCGTTTCGCCCCCGCGCTCTGGTCTACGCTGCATTATTGATACTCGTGGGTGGTGCCCTGACCTGGAATGTGAGTCGACACAAGACAATCTCAGTGGAATTTGTCCGTGCGATCGAGATCCCTTATCAAGTGCTCAGAGCTGACAACCAAAGCGAGCGAGTCTTAAATCACTTTAAGCTCGATCTACGGAATCAGGACTTTGATTCGGTTACCGTTGATATTGGTCTTCCTGATGACGCAAAACTTGCTGGCTTTGAAATGATCACGGTTGAACCGAAAGTCACACTCGAGCCAGGCCAACTCAAGCGTATCGACGTTTTTTTCAAGTTCCCAAAAGAACAACTGAAGAACGGGACAGCCCGTGTTCACGCCCTGATTCAGGGAAAAGAACCTTTACAGCCGGAGGTGCACCTTGTCGGTCCCCTATTCTGAAATGGTATCACAGTGGATCCCCTTTGCCGTAATAAGCGCAAGCCTGCTAGGCAGTGCCCACTGTGTAGGAATGTGTGGGGGACTTGCGCTCAACTGCTCGAAAACCAAAACGAGTACGACTTTCTATCATTTGGGTCGGCTAACCGGATATCTTTGGTTAGGCCTTCTCGGAGGAACGCTCGGTGCCACTACGATTGGATCCGAGAAACTGGCGTGGCTCTCATGGGTCTCCGCTGCTCTCCTCGCTTTCGCCTTCTTCCAAATGGGATATAACGTCTGGAAGGGAAAAGGCTCACACCTCTTCGCGTTACCGAAATCTTGGCAACGTGCTTTGCATGAAGGCGCCGGATCCAACCCATTCAGCATCGGTGCATTCTCAGCACTATTGCCATGTGGATGGCTTCATAGTTTCGTTCTTGCGGCTGTCGCTACTCAAAACCCCATCCGCGGGGCCATGGTTCTTTTCCTTTTTTGGTTGGGAACAGTCCCCGCACTCAGTTTCTCCCCATGGGTGCTACGAAAAATCCTCCAGCCCCTTGCAAGAAAACTCCCGAAACTGACCGCGGTCCTTTTAGTTGCGGCGGGATTCATGAGCCTTGGAGTGCGGGCGACGCCGCTGGTGAAAAATAGCTTAGAGATCGACGCGCCAGGTTTACCCAATCAGACGGCCACAGCCACGCAAGAAACGCATTCCTGTCATTGAAACCCAAAGAGAAGCAAAGGAGCGAGATTCCCATGAGCGAACCCCTTTCCAAGACAACTCGAATTCTCTGGGCAGTTGATCTCTTCGATTCAACAGACATGAGAGCCTCTGAGCAATTTCTTCAGCAACTGGTTGATCGGGCAATTGCAGGAAATCGCGTTCACGGAATCAAAATTCTTCCGGCGATCGTGGTAACCCCCTCAGAGCTTTCCGATCTATCCCAGGAACGGACAGCGCAAAAAGCCGCCACCAACTGGGTCCGTCCCGAGAGATTCCCGAAGGATACCCTCGAGCAACCCGTAATCTTGAGTGCGTCAGAAAATCATGCAACCGCATTTGCAGAGGAGCTCTACCGTGAAGCAGAACGAACTGAAGCAGATTTGATCCTCGTGCACTCCCACAGCCGATCTGGCATCTCGCGTTGGATCAAAGGGAGTGTCGCTGAGGAGCTCAGTATTGAGAGCGATATACCTATCTTGATTCTTGGGAAAAACTTTCGGATGATATCGAATCCAGACGCGCATCGAGTTCTTTTCGCCACCGACTTTTCAGAGAACTCCCTCAAGGCTCTCCGGAAGCTCACACCGCTCCTTAGGCTTCTTCGCGCTCAGCTACATTTATATCATGGACTGACTCTCGAAAGCCCATTGTCCTCATCTGTAATGAGTCATGCGGCGATGGGAAGTGACACCACTGGACTTGCCACAGTATCAGCGGCCGACCCCTGGCAGCGTATGAAAATCCTTGAATCTCTCCGAAATGAGACGATTCAAGAGGGCGTTCCCTGTACCTATGAGCTCGATCCTAAGGAGGGGTCGCTGGTTGACCGAGTACTCCAAGCTGCCCAGCGAAATCAGTCCTCGTGGATCGCTTTAGCCGGAGTCTCCTCTAAAAAAGAAAATCAAATTTGGGGGAGCCTCTCACGCGAGCTTGCGCGTGAATCTGCTCTTCCCACTTGGTTGATGCACGTCGAGTCCAGTCTATAAGCTTGCAGCGATTCCTACTTGAAAGGATGCCCAAGTTTCGCGGTCGGTCTCGGTAGGAATGGCACCGGTCGTGGCACGGGCAATGCCCGCATCAAGTCCCACGCGCGCAGAAATAGACTGGTGACCATTATCCCAAAGTCGCTGACTCAGTGACCCACCAAAGTCCATCACTTGATATCCTTCAAGAGCCGCTACACCTCCACCGTGGAGCGCCAAACGGAATATCCCATCGATCCGACTGGAGATCTCGATCCGGGCTCTTGGGCCGGTGATTGCCGGAAGAAAAGCTGAAGTATTCAGAATGCTGGAGGCTGAGCGATTGTTTCCCATCCAACCCAAGCCCACGCGCAACTCCGGAATTCCAAAGGTGCTGGAATTAGCGCGCAATAGACCATATCCCTCGCCCACCCAAGAGGTCGCCGTTGCGTTTTGTGCATCGACACTCATGGGAATGAAGGAACGCGCTACGTTACCCGCAAACCCAAACTCAAAAACAGGTGCGTGGAAGACCGCTAGGTCACCGCCTACACGAAAGCCCATCCAAGCGGCACGAGTCAGGCTGTCTTCGCCCTTTAATCCGTCCACACTCAAATACTCAGTCGAGACCAGCGTACGTATCCGGCCATCTCGTAAATACGATGGCCGCGCATCCTTTACCTGCCGCTCCACTTCTGCACGAATCGCGGCTGCCTGCGAAACTCGAATCGGTTCCTCGCCCTGAGAGGACGGATGAGAATGGACGTAGTTTTTCAGGTCGGTGATCTGACGGGACCAAGCCAAAAGCTCAGGAGTAGGGGCTACAGGGACCTCAACAGTTTGGGGTCGGACATGAAGCCAGCCATCCCACGCACTTGAGTCCTCGCTGTCACGATAAACCAACTTAATTCGATCAGGTGATATACCTTGTTGCGTGACGAGGTACTCTTTCAGCTTTTGAGCTTCACGAAAGTGATTTTCGGAACCTTCAATCAACACCAAGTGCTCGGCTTTAGCTTGCCGAATTCCCGCGCACGCGAATGCCAATTGAATTTGGGCCTCGCGGGGCAGAGAGCGGACCGAACCGATACCCGCTTGCTCACGAAGCCACTCTACAGGGAACGCTCCCCAGTTGAGCAACAGAACTTCGATATCGCGTCTTTCGGAAACATTGGCCATCCCCGTTTCACCCGACCGAGCAGATGCGGCAGCCTGTCGCGCTTCAATTTTTTTCAGCGGTGCGCGATTGAACTGATCGGGATGATTTTTAGGACGGGCTAAACTGGACCCGGCGGATAAAAAACCAAGAGAGCCTGCCAAGGCTAGCGCGAGCGCACGATGTGCCAACATCAGAATCTTCTCCTTGATTCGAATCGAAAAAAACCGCACTTCTGAATCATTCCCTTTAACGATAGCAGATAGCCAAGAAGCGACCAAAATGTTCAAATCAGTTCAGAGCCTAGATTATTTACAAGTCCGATCATCGGCTGGTTAAATTTTGCCCAGCGCGGCTATGTTGAGGATGAATCGTTATGCGAACTCAAGAGAAATACCTTCATTTCGGTCGAATTCAATTATTCCCCTCTCAAAACGGAGGTCGAATTTCCCTTCTTTTGGCTCTGACTCTTCCACTCCAACTTGGATTTTCCTCCAAGCCCAATCCGCCTTCCGTGCAACCGAGTTCGGCCCCTGCGCCCGTAGAAAAAACAGCACCCGCGCCTTCAAGCACCGTGGCCCAGGAACTCACGCCTCCGGCTGCGTCAACCCACCCCATTGCCGAACCGTCACTGACGCAGCAGAAGACGCCAGTTGCACCCCAGTCAAGTCCGACGCCAACGGCCCAGACCACTGCATTACCCCAAGGTTCTGTCAGCGAAACGAAGTTACCGGTAAATCCGGAAATTCCTGAGGTCCTGGTGAAAGTTGAAAACAGATATCAAACTGGAAAAACCCTCCGAGCACAATTCGAGCAAAAAGAGTTCATCGCATCAACCGGACGGATCAAAACCACGCAAGGTGCGATCGAAATTAAAAGGCCGAATAAAATTCGTTGGGAAACTCGTGCACCGGATCCCAGCCTTTTAGTGAGTGACGGGAAAAAATTCTGGTTCTACACCCCGCCCTTTGACGAAGGTGAGAGAGGTCAAATCATTGAAAAGAAGGCGTCCCAGGTTCAAAGTAAGCTCGCTCAAACCTTGATCTCGGGTTCCTTCTCCCTGGCGCGTGATTTAAAGATCGAGACGATCGATCTCACCCACTACCGATTGGTTCCTAAGAAAGGCACAGCAGGCACAGTTCATGCTGCTGAAATTCGCGTGGATGTTCAAAAACATGAGATCACCGAAGTGAAACTCGAACACCGAGGTGGAAACCGCTCGGAGATTCGCCTTTCTCAAATCGCGATTGGTGGCGCCCTACCGGATGAACTCTTTCAATTCATTGTTCCTCCCAATACCGATCGAATGGAAACTGAAGCAGGAGCTCAATGAGCTTTGCTTCGATCATGGTCACGCGTTTCCTTTATTTCGCTGTCATCAGCTTTTTTGGCATTTACCCCTTTGTCACTCAAGCCTGGGAAAAGCCGATTCCGCAAACACTTCTCTTGATGGGGGTTTCTGCTGCTGTTCCCTTTATTCCTCAAAGTCGGGAGGTAACCCCATGGGAGATCCCTTTTGATCAGTCGATCCAGAGAGCGGTTCAAGCCGGGAATAATATCACCCAACAGCAAGCGAGAGTCCTCAGTGATATTACTCTGGGGATCAGTGTCGGACTGCCGGTGACCCAGGGAATGTTGAGTGCCTTGAATCGCAACCCTGACGATCTTTCAGCAGACCATCGGGATTGGATGCTCTACTCGACCGTGAATTCGTTCGCTTCAAATTGGATTCTGACTGAGACCTTCAAGAAACTCTTCGGCAGGAAAAGACCTTACGCCCAACCCTGTGAAATCGAATCAGATTTCCGGTGTCTCGAGGGGCCTAATACGGATCAAGATTTTAAGTCATTTCCGAGTGGGCACACTTCTTTTGCCTTCACAGGGGCTGCGCTCACTTGTCTGCATCAAGCGCGCCTCAAGGACCAGGGACTTCTCTTTTCCTCTCCCTGGGTTTGCCCTCTATCGATCGTTACTGCTAGTGCCACTGCTTTCTTCAGAGTGCGAGGAAATGCGCATTGGTTCACTGATATTACTGCAGGGGCAGTCGTGGGGTTACTGAGTGGCTTCGTGCTCGGGCCTGCGCTCACAGGTGTCCCTCCTACGAATGGAGAGGGTGCATCATCGTTCGTGACATTCGGAGATTTAAAAGCCACGCCTCCGATCGTCACGACCCAGTTTTTCTTCTAATACCGGCTGCTCTTAATTTTCGCCCCTCGCTCACCTTGTCAATCAGCAAGATGTCCCTCTCAGCGTGGGCAAGTAGCGCAGCCTTTAATTCAACTGCTGTTAAATCAGGAGTGGCAGCGAGCATATCAGCCGCAACCCCGGCAGCCAAGGGCGCCGCCATCGAGGTGCCCCAGTGGCGGACATACCCCGTATCCACCTCTGGAAGATGCGAGGTGGAGAGGAGGCCCCCGTTTTCAGGTGATCCTCCTGGGGCTGCAAGCGTTACTGATTGAGGCCCATAATTCGAGTAAGGTGCAAAAGCCGATGAGTCGACTAAAGCACCGACGTTCAGCCAGTTCTCTAGAGATATTGCCAAAGAATCAACACGGTCCAAATCGAGGTTTCTACCTTGGTTACCGGCCGCCGCAAAAATCAATGCACCCTTTTCGCCCGCATATTGAATGGCATCTCTGAGTACTCTTTCTGCTTTGAAACCCTCGACTATAAAGGAAAGCACTAAGATGCGAGCACCTTGATCCACCGCAAATCGAATTCCGGCATCGATATCTTTCAACCGACCCATCCCCAATGTATTTAAAACACGAACCGGAATAATCCGCGCTTGGCTACTCACGCCGCTTTGACTTCCTGCCACCAAACCCGCGACATGCGTGCCATGCCCCTGATCATCATAGGGGTGTGCATCACCGTCCACAAAATCCCAACCTGGCAAAATACGGGCGTTCAGATCCGGGTGATTGTAATTCACACCTGTATCAAGAACTGCAACCGCCACCGTAGGTGTTGCTCCGCCAGGTGAAGTGATCTCGCGAAGAACCTCCAATTCGATTAAATGAGAAAATGAGTGTGGCTCAAGGGTTGGGGACTTTAGACCTACGCTCCGCATGGGTTCTTCATAGTGCATCCCCACCAGCGCATGAGCGGTCTTACACCCACCGTCTGAAGTCTCCCTCACCATCGAAATCCGCACCACGCCAGCGTGCATGGGAGTCAGTCGTACTTCTGACTCTTGAAAGAGAAGCGGGTCCGTTTTCCCAGGTACCTGAATCAACCACGTGATCTTTTGCTCCTTGGACTCCAAGGCGGAAGACAACAGAAGTTCACTCCCCAGGGGCAATAGTAAAGGTCGAGACCTTTCGGCTACATTGATAGCATTGATAGAAATCACGCCCGCACTCACACCGTGACAGCTTGGCATATCCAGTGGATGGCTTGAACGGAGCTGCAGAAGATCCTGTTGTTGTTCGAGTTCAATTTTAGCCAAAGAATTTCCATGGCATGCACTCAAAACCAAGATGAGCCCAAGAGAAAGAATCGAGATGTTCATAGATAATCCAAAAAAAGGGGCCTAGCACTCAATTGCACCGGCCCCATTGCACACGCGATTTCAATTAGAAGCACACCCAAACGTATTGGTACATGCACTGTCCAAAGCCGTTACAAACCCACTGATATTGATACTGACAGTACTGCGCCTTTGCAGCCACTTCTTCAGGTGAAACCTCTTGTCCGGGGGCGGGGGAATTGGAGTTTCCATCTGACACGACTGTGTGAGCCGAATCTCCGTTAATCGGCGGCACGGCTTGAGCGAACGAATCGCTGCTTCCTAACACCAAGGCCATCACCGTAAACATCCCATTCAATCCTAATTTCAACTTTGAATTCATTTTCGTTTTCATTTTTATTTTCCCTTTCGTTTCAATCTCAAAAGTTATTTCAATCGCTTTTTCTGCAGTTCTTATAGGCAAACCCAAACGTACTGATACATGCATTGACCCCATGCATTGCAAACCCACTGATATTGGTACTGGCAGTACTGTGCGCGTGCGCCGACTTCATCCGGTGAAACCTCTTCCCCAACCACGCGACCCTCGGGGTGAGGAGGGGGCACAACGACTGGGGCAGGGGCCATATCCGGACTCAGCGGGGCTTGTTGAGCTAATGCCGGAGCAGCGCTCCCTACCAGAACAGCCAGAGTGAAGAGAGCGTTTGCGATCGTTTTTGATTTCGTTTTCATGGTTTTTCCCTTTCGTTTCTTCGTTATGTTTTCGGCTTCGTTTTTCGTCGCCGTCGATGATTAGGTTGTAGGTCGAACCCCCAGAACTTCGTACTGACATTTTTGGCGAGATAGAATAAGCTGCAATCATGCGAGAAAAACTCATCCAATGGGACCTAGAAATTCGGCAGGGCCGCTCTGGAAAGGTTCGCAAGGAAGTCGAGGCCCTTGTCCGTGAACGACGAAAAAAGCCGATTGCCAGGGAAGCATTAGCAGATATCGCTTCAATCACCCGCCGTTGCGGGGCCTTCGAGCTCAGTGTTCGGCTTTTGCATCCGATTATTCGTCCAACAGCTCGAAAGCTATTTCATCCCACGGATATGGAACGACTCGAGTATGGCGCTGCACTCGTACAAATAGGGGCGGATCGCGAAGGTCGCGAACTTTTATCAAAACTGAACGGCGATGAAATACCACAGGCTCTGTTATTCAGTGCCTTCGCCCACTTTCAACGGTGGGAATACGCTGAATCCATCCCCCTTCTTGAGAGGTATATTCAGCATCCAAAAATTCAAGACTATACCTTACTGATAGGTAAGGTGAACTATCTGTCAGCTTTGGTCGCAGTGAAGAAATACGACCAAGCGCAGTCGATGTTTGAAGAGGTTGCAAAGCGATTGAAAGAAGCCGGGAACCACCTGCTCTATGCAAACCTCCTAGGAATTTGGGTACAGAAGTATATCGACGAGAAGGATTGGGCGCGAGGCGAGAAGTGTATCGACTCGTCCATTGCGCTACAAAATGTCATCGGGGATCTTCCGATTCTTTACGCAAGAAAGTGGCAGGCTGTGTTGCAGCTCACCCGAAATTCAGGCTCGAAACCTGCGCTCGAGTCTTTGTTACAAGTTCAAAAAGAAGCGCGCACTCTTCAGAACTGGGAAACAGTGAGAGATTGCGATTTTCATCGCGGCAGACTCCTAAGCGATGAAAAATTACTGGAGTACGTTTATTTTGGAACTCCGTACGCAAGCTTCCGTAGAAGAATTGATCAAATGGTGGGGTCGCGATTTCAGGACCAAAAGAGCTATCTGTGGAAAAT
>Ga0169931_10014323_pt1 | contig 10745 bp, 4 predicted proteins | sample Kivu_15m_20L_FD_129675 | JGI IMG/M metagenome (GOLD analysis project Ga0169931, IMG submission 129675) | Freshwater microbial communities from Lake Kivu, Western Province, Rwanda to study Microbial Dark Matter (Phase II) - Kivu_15m_20L... | ecosystem: Environmental > Aquatic > Freshwater > Lake ... | reverse complement strand
TCAGCAAATCCTGTAAGACATGTAGGGACACATTTTTTAGTTGAATTTTCCATGAAGAGTCCAGAAGGACACAAACTAGTGCATATGGCTGGCACATCCAAAGCATATTCTTAGCCCAAAGTGCAATCTCTTACACATCTATTATTGTTTCTATCAGCGTATGAATTAGTAACTATTGAGCAATCTTTGACACATGAAGCAGTTGTGTTTTAGGCAAAAAGACCATCGAATTTAGGACATTAACTTTCGCATCTTCTGGTGAGAGGGTTGGCATAATTGGGAAGGGTACATGATGTTAAGCAAGTGTTATTAACTTATCCGAAGTAATTACCAGGACATGTTTTCACGCATCGGTTGGTGGTTGTGTCAGCATAAGTGGGAGTTGGGCAAGTGGTTCTGCATTTTCCTGTGGAGTTATCAGCGAATTAGCCAGTGCAGACTCGCACGCATAAATTGATGCCATCTTGAGCCCAAAATCCTAAAGGACATTTAAGTTAACATCTGCCTGAAATTGGATTACCATATAATCCATCAGTGCACTTGGTCTTACACTCACGAACTCCAGGAGTCGGGTCAGCAAATCTTCCGCCTGAGCAGTAATATACACAAATATTGTTCTAAGAATAGCTGTCAGGTTCAGAAGGACACAAATCGACACAAGTATTAGTACTATTATCCGCAAGAGTTTTTGTAGCAAACGAAGCACAGCTGGTCACACACTTTTTAGAGTCAAAAGAAGCGAAACTTTGAACACAAGTCAATACACATTAGTTGGTCGAGTTATCAGCATAGTATAAAGAATTTGTACATCCTGAATAACATACTCGATTGTATGAAAAAAAGTTGGTCGGGCATCGTGATACGCATAGATTAGCAGTTCCATTATTGTATGCTGAGAAGGGAGCTGGACATGTTGAGACACAAGTGTGTTCAAACATATAAGCATTACCCCATGTACAAATGGTCTAACATTTGTTGTTGTTTGGATTGGCGAAGTATCCTCTGGGACAGGCCAGCACACAAGTTCTTGAGATAGGATCAGCGAAATATTTTGGATTGACACAGTTTATCTAGCATTAACGAGAGACGGGGTCACCGAATTAAGTAGTGCTACTCAGACATTGATTTATGCAATATTTAAGAGTTCTATCACCGAAAGTTAAGGGACTTAAAGGACATACCTGGACCCATGTTTGAGTATTATTATCTGCAAAATGCATGGGAGAAGTTGAAGGGATATTGGCTATATCATAACAAATACGGTCTGAAACATACCCGAAGAAACCTGGAGGACATCTCTATATACATAAATTGCTATGCCCCCAGTATCCATCAGAACATCTTGTAGTGCATGACCATGTGATATTATCAGCGTATTTTGTACTAGTACATCCAGTTTTGCAGAAAATTCCATCGGTGTAGTAACCTGTAGGGCAGAATGCGACACAAGTGTTAGTGGTTGGGTCACCGTAGCCTGAACTGCATGAGCCAGTGCATTGATGAGTCAGAGGATCAGCATAAGTATTACTTGAACAATTGGTCACACATTGTCCGCCTTGAGAAAAAGTTCCATTATAGCAGTTAGCTACACATAATCTAGTGATGTTGGAAGCTGTGTTTCCTAAAACTGCACATGAACTGACGCAAGCTCGACCTTAGCCATATGTACCTAAAGGACATATAGCCACACAAACAGCATTAGATGAGTAACCAGTGATACAAGTTGATACACAACTGGTTGTGGTGTTCTATCCAAAACCTGAAGGACATGGATTGACGCATATTCCTGCACTATTTGCATAGAAACCTATCGGACATAGCTTGACACAGGTCCAGTTGAAGGCATAAAAAGAATAGGTGGCACAAGAGCTGACACAAATACTCAGAGTATTGTACTTGTACCAGCTATTGGTGCACTCAGCCTCACAAAAACCACTGTTACTGTCTCCATACATAGGAACAACTCCATCGAAAGGACATACTGACACACAAATATTAGGATTTCTTGATTTAAATTAGGCACCTGGACAACCTAGTTCACATCTTCGAGTATGAGTGTCGGCATATGTTGAACCAGTACAGTTAGCTACGCATCTGAAAGTGGAAGTCTAGCCATAAAGTGAAGGGAAAGTAGGGCAAATTGATACGCATGTTCGGGTTGATGGGTCAGCGAAGGCTTAATAAGGACTTTGAGTGCAGCTGAGAACGCAAGATCGATTGACTGTCTGTGGATCAGCAAATGTCATTATTGTCACGTTGACGTTAGAACATACCTACTCGCATATTCTGGTCTAATTGTTGGCAAAAGTTCCATGCTATTGTATACCAGCAGGACAGGTATGAACACACAAACGAGTCGATAAATCTGAATAGTAGTTCTGAGGGCACTTAAGCACGCATCTTTTGGTGGTTGGATCACCAAAAGTTCCAACAGTAGCTGGACAGACGTCAACACACAAATTGGTGCTGCTATCTGCCCATTGAGCCAGACAATCGAAGGGACTCAACACGCACTATCTTGAAGCAGTATATCCCCAAGTTCCATTCTAACATACAGTCACACATATTCTTGAGGTATTTTGTGCAAAATGAACAACAGCGCCTATCAAAGGACAATATCTTACACAACTTCGATTACCGGTTTGATCTCCATACAGGGGTTGAGGACACGTACCTACACATGTGTTGGTGTCGTTGAATCCAAACAATCTAGGGATGACTGGACATATGAAAACACAGAGATAGATTCTAGTCGAGATGTCAGAATAGTAAGTAGTTCCATGAGGAGAAGTATTGTTGGGGCATTGCGTGACACAATTTCTTGAAGTTGGATCTCCAAATTTACCCTGAGTGCAATTATTAAGACAAGATCTAGTGTTATTGTCTCCAAAAGTTATGACTGGTGAGGTGGGACAGCTGAGTGAGATGACGCATCTTAGATTGAAATTTTATGAGTAAGTCGGGATGGGAAGGGCTGAACATATAGGCTGGCAATATCTTGTTTGGTAGTCTGCCCAAGTATTTGGAGTCACGCATCTTGAGACGCATGATTTTGTGCTGTTATCGCCGTAGAGATCAGGTGCGGCTATTCCGCTTGAAGTAGGAGGGCATTTGGCTACGCAATTTCTGTTACCTGCATGAGTATTTGAGAAGTAATTGGGTGGGCATTCTGTATATATTAGATGTTACATTGAAGGCAATCAGGCCAGTACTCGAAGGTGCTGATCGGGTTAGGTCCAGTACATTGAGTAAGTCCTACACACATTCTCAGATAGTTATCAGCAACGAGACTACTTCCACAAGATGAAGATGGAGTCACACATTAACCATATGTAGTACCTGATGTTATGTTCTTGCCAAAATAGGCAGTAGGGCATACAAGAATGCAAGTCCTATCAGGAGTATGTGCGTAGTAAGGTAAAGGACATCTTGTTACGCAACTTCTTGTTGTTGGATCAGCGAAATAGAGAGTTCCATTGGATGCGATTGGACATTGAGGGACGCATAATTTGTTGAGTGGATTGGAAAATAGAGAAGGAAGGGTGGTACATAGTTGAGTACAAATGTTGATTCCTGTGCTGTTTTGACCGTACCATGTTCCAGGACATACACCTATGCATACTCTTAGAGTACTATCAGCGAAGCCCCAGGTACCAGTTGGACAGTTCTATACACACATCTGAGTGGTGTTCTCTCCGAATTGCTAGGCAGGACAGTTGATTGAAGGTCCACATATCTTAGTATGATTATTCGCATAATGAAGCACAGGAGTATGATAGCACTTGGCCACACAAACTCTAAAAGCATTGTTAGCCTGAACCTACGCAAACGCATTATCATCTTCACAAACAAAAACACATGTTCTTGTATCATTATTTCCATATAAACCAGTACTCAAAGAATGAGGGGCACCTGTAGTATATGACCCGTTGCATGTCTTCACACATTGTCTGATACTTATATCAGCGTAATAAGTAAATGGTTGTGCGTTTGGGTTGCTTGGGTTGTAGTCAGGGTTGAGTGGACAACGAGTTACACAAGTTTTAGTCACAGGATCACCCCATTGACCTAAACTGGGGTTACATGGTTCACATAGTTGAGTTCGATTGTTACCGAATTAGTTAGCCGGACAATCGAAAGGATTAGACATACACATCCTGTACTCACCATAAGTTCCAGGGTTGCATATGTTTACACATTGTCTAGAACTATCGTTTTGAGAGTAGTAGCCTGCAGGACACAAAGGTATGCATTTTCTAAGACCAGTATTGTCACCAAAATTGGGTGGTGTGCATATCTAGACACAAAGATTCATGCCTCCAGTGCTATCTGCAAATCTTGGAGGGTAGACAGTACAGCCCCATTCGCATGTTCCAGTTTCTGAGTTGTTTCCGAACAGTCCTGACTCACTGAAATTGCTGCCGAAAGTGTTAGTACCACACACGGCTCTGCATATAGGGTTGTTGGTTGTGATCCTATCAGCGTAGTAGCCAGGCGGGCACTTGTATACACAGCGCCAGGTGGTGCTATCTCGCACTAAGTTAGGATTGGTCTCGTTGCAATCTGAATAGATCAAAGATTACCAGAGACACATCTCCAGGTTGAGTTGTCAGCCCAAGGTGTGGCTCCTGCAGAGTTACAGTTGGGCACGCAACTTCTAGATGAAGAAACATCAGAGTATGTGTTTTGCGTTTGACAATCAGTGACGCAAAATCCAGCTACAATATCAGCAAATTAAGGATCAGCACAGCTCAATTGACATACTTTAGATGTAGTTTGAGCCACTGATGCACCTGTGAGATTGGTAGGTGAAGTCGGAGCTGGACATCTTTGTACACACTTCATGGTGGAGTTATCAGCAAAAAATCCGAAAGAACAACTAGTAGGAAAGACGCATTTACGAGTGTAATCATCAGCGTATCTTTTATTCGAGGCTGTCCAGCAACCTACATGAAAAATTGATTACCTTGTGGAGTGTTGACACAGACATTGTTATCAGGTTAGCCCCAGTATCCTTAGGGGCAGTAGTAGACGCATTTTCTTGTGCCGAAGGTCAACCCGAATAGCCCATTTTGACATCGGGTCACGCATTATCGAGTTAGCTAACCGTATCGTGCAGTAGGAGTGGAAGGGCAAGATAGAACACAAGTGAAAGTAGTGTTATCTCTGAAATAATTGGGTGCAGGACAATTGTTGACACATACAGGCACTCCACTTGAAGTATCCTTGAAGGGATAGACCGAACTAAGAGCAGTGTTGCAGTTCGAAACGCACAAGAAGTTAGAAGGATCACCATAGAAGCCAAAAGGACAGTTAGGGATGCATTTTCCTTGATGCCCGTATAATTTGAAGGTGGAGTTGTGAGGGCAGACTGACACACATTGAAGACTGAATCCTTATACTGCGAAGTAGTCAATAGCAGCACCAGTATTGCTGATGTTGGGACAGTTGAGGTAGCATCTACGATGGACTCTTGAAGCGTAAGGTCTGGCAGCTGGACAATTAGCTACACATCTCCAGTTGAGATCATCTCTGAAAAGAAGTGATCCTGAGATTGAAGAGCTTGTAGGACAATCATCTCTGCAAACGTAAGTATCAGTCAAAGCATAAGTATTGGATGGGCAACTTGTCATGCATTTTCTTGTGTGGTTGCTTCCAAAGGTCTATGCTGGTACGGAGGGGCAGATGAGTACGCATGTTGATGAGATGTTTTCTTCATAGTAATTTCCAGAACAGGTGCAAGTTCCAGTAAAATCATTGGTGACTCCATTGTGAGTAGCTACCAAATTATGTATTCTGATTCCACTTTAGGTGCATCCTGTGCATTGCGTGTTGTTGTATCCAGAACATGAAGAACATACACTATTGCATCTTTTGATGATAAGAATAAACTATCTTATTCCATAAGTGACACCTCCTTGAGTAGTTATGGCCATGGAGAGAGAAGATGCAGTGTGGGGGAAACTTCTATCGATATAGTTTTATATTCTAAGATTGGTTGAACTAGTCGTACAAGCTATGGCTGGGTTGTTGCTGTTTGCCATGTTTACGCTTAGAGCGATGTCATGATTTGTCGAAGAATCAATTGTTATTCTTAGGTTGCTGTTGAAACTTGTACTTGTCTATATGTAGTGAGCAAACAGAAATCTTGCTTCGAAATGGGCATTTAAAGAACCGAAAGTTCTAGAAATTGTGCCTGTTCCTCTGCCCAAAATAGTCGTAGATGAGCAATCTTGAGAAGAAGGACCACTACTTACTGCCCATCCTGACAGTATGGTAAACCCAAAGAAATTATACGAGTTTTAAATAGTTTGATCCTGAATAGTCAATGGTGGATGGCAGCTCGATGTGACCGAATTGAACACAAACCGATCCACGCAACTTTTACAACTAGTCGCCTATGGTCCTGAACAGGTCTTGCATCCGATAAAACATCTTTAACAATAAACTGCATTAGAATCTTTGTTGTTGATGTTGTATCCGTCGTTGCATACACATAGGTCTATCTAAACATGGAAGTACTTGTTGAATCACGACTGGAGTAGGCACGGCAGCCTGATGGTTTGCAAGCCACGCAGATACCGAACTGAGTGGATTGGCAGTCCCAGCAGAGGGTTTGCTGGCTGAGTGCGGTTGATAGCAGAAGCACTAGACATAGTGCTTTGAGTATCACCATCTATAATCAATATATTTATCAGGCGACTTTATGAATATTATAGTCATTTATTATTAGAGTATATCAAAAAGAAAGCATCTAACTCATTTTTTCAGAACATTCCTACCTACAAAAATCCTGAAAGACTGCCTCTGCCTTATAGTTATACACCGATATTTCCTCCACTTGATGCTCTGACATATAGCATGGTGCTTCGACATAAACCTGAGTTTCCTTCGCCTCGATATTATAATCTATGGACAACTATTCCATCCATTTTTATTCTTATGGTGCCGCTTGCTCCCTAAGAAGCGAGATGACCCATCATGATTCTGTAGAAGCCTTAGCTAGGTACCTTTATTACGGCTGAGCTCTGATCAACCGATAATGAAAGTTAGTCGTAGCTATGATTCGTATTGGGTTTTGCATTCAGACGATTTCCGTTGAAACTCCAGCTCCATTTGCTACTATTTACCTGAAGACTACTACTCTGAGAATGATTGCTGAGAATATCAGTAAAAAGATCTTTAATTTCTTGATGGACCTGATTAAAGTAAACTTGTAAATTTCGCATCTACTATGCGACTACTGTAACTTTCTCCGCTGGAAATCCATGGTTTTTTCCGACCATTTCTTTGATTTCTTCACTGAATCTAGCTTTGAATGTTTGTAGACTACGAGTGTTATTGCTATCAAAATCGATTGAATGAGCTTCTTGCTGTTTTATTCTCGATTTTAGTTACTGGATCTGTGCGGTTACTTAGTCAAGTTAGTTTTGTCTTATTTTTTGTCTATATGCTAGTTTGTTCTAAATATTAGCTTAAAGTTGTTGAGTCAGCTGTGAGGCTAACTGTTAACCCATACTTTAAAGTTGTTAAGCAGTCTTATCTTCGCCTCTACTCCAATAATTTTCCATCTTTTCGACAATTCTTTCCATCTTTTTGAAGTAATCTAAAAATTATTTGACTGATAATTTACCACTCATAGCTTGTTCATGCTCGAAATGGCTTATTTTGTCGGCTAGTTAGTGCTATACTATGGTCATGGCTTGATGATGATGAATCTGAAGTTACGCGAGCATGCTTACCGCAGCTCTGAGGGATTGATTGGCAGAAGGGTCTTCTGCCATGGCCTGAGTGATCAAAAAATTACAGTTAAGGCTATTTATAGTCTTCCTTGGAGTAGCTAAGCTAACTACATTTGAATATAACAGTCAATACCTCACTCTTAGAATCACCTCGCATTAGAATATTACTATAGATGATCGCCAAATAGAAAACTCTCATCTTGCTCGCACTATTTATCCTAACAACTCTCACCATCACCGCCCCTGCTCTCTCATGCATATAATATGCTCAAGGCGGATGTATAAGATGTCGAAATGACTCACACTTATGGAAAGGACTATGCTATCCTAAGATAGACGGATGCGCTTAATATCTAAATTAAGGAAAATGCAAGACTTGTGCAATCGATTTCACGCTCAAAGATGGAGGCTGTGTGGTTTCACCTAACAAGCAAGTGACCCTGTATACCTTGGCATATCCGCATAACGAATACATAGTCATGCGAGCTTAGTAAATATAGTCAGATTCGCTCTTTTCGCAATGTGACAACTTCGTCCGCTTCGGCCAGTACAGCCACTTCATCTCACGTGGAGTTCGACCATTCCTTTTTGTCGGCAAATCTCTCAGAAACTAATTCAATAGCTACAAAATAATCTATCTCGGTTCAGGTGGAGGTCTGCTATTATGCATAGTTGACATAGTCCAAACCACCCAAGCAGTGCTCATCCGTTCTTTAGTGACAATCGGGGCAACTCAGACAGTTGAAAGATGTTTGGAATATTCGATGCAAATGCAATGTAGTTAATGTCAAAGTGGTTATCATTTGTAGAATAAAGTTTGTTACCCTGACATCTCTGGGTGTGTGAGTTATGTAGGTTGGATTTGTATCAGATGTGCGCCTCATGCGCTTTTGTTGGAAAATAGATGTATAAGTTCGTGTAGGGAGTTGTGTGATACTAATAAATTGGAGGTTTATGGGTGGCCGTTAAGGCTCTGATAATTTTGTTTACTTTGATTCAAAATAATATTAATCTTTTATTTTTTAACTCTTTTGATTAATTGTAATATATAGCACAACTTTATATAGCAAATGCTAACCACAATGACCAGAAAAACGTTAGGAGTGATCTTACGAGGCTACACCTTCTCGCAGCAAGCATCCAAGTTGCCAGCAGCTTCCTACTTAAGTCCTCAGTAAATCTAAGCCCAAGTACCTCAAGACCGTCTCGCATAGATTCTTTAAACTTGCCGTCAATAATAATAATTAGCCACTCAAAAGCATTCAAAACGACTTGAAAAGTTAGGTAAACAACTGGGGTAAGAGCAAAAAGCTAGATTGGGTCAAGTGGCAAGCTTACTTGGATCGTTGAATGAGGCCTAGGTTGCGTATTTGAGATATAAATTGCTGGAAAGTGTTGGAGAAGCAAAAGGGAAATGATTGTCTACAAGAATGACGGGCAGGACCCGACTGACATATTAATTTTTATCAAGATAGTAAATAAATTATGTACAACAAATAAGGTCAAAAAATATTTACAAAACTGATTAGAGCTTCTTATGGACTTTTTAGAAAGAATAAAAACGATTCTTGTTGTTTCAACTTAGATCGAATCTTAATTTTAAGCAACTTTTTTTGTTCTAATCGATTTTTCACAGAATAATAAGGCCTAAATCAAAGCTCATTCTTTTCTAGTACGAGTTGATCTCAATTTTTATAGCAATTACACAGTTTCGCTCACTGTAAAACTTCTTCCTTGTAGTTGATCTGCTTTTTTATGCAAATTTTATAATCGTAAAGGATCTTTTGAAAGTCTAGCCAGCAAATATTCAAGTTGTGAAAAATTCAATGCCTTTTCTTGTCTGTTGGGTAGTCGGTCTATTTCTCTAAGAATGTCTTCGATTCGCATCATGTGTTTTCTGAGTTCATACGCTAAGACTTAATTTAGAAGTTTTTTGAGAGTTAGTTTTCCTGGAAATCGACTTAGAAGTTAACTCAGAATGAGCTGAAGAGTTGTCACCTAGCCTGAATTGTAGACAGCTCCCAGCAGAGCCTCCAACTCGTTTTATGCAAGATCCATATCATTTTTGTCATCTTTAGGGTCCATTAGTTTATCTAATTCATCTAAAGGACGACCTTTCACTTGATTGAAATAACGTTTTAAATTTCTCAGAGCATTTTCTTGAGCTTTCAAGTGCTATACATAATAAGCTTCTTCACAATCCTACTCTAGCATGGCTTGGAACATCACAAACATGACTCTTTAGTGTCTTCTGGCCTATCTGGCTACTACATCTCTGAAAGTAGCTTAGTTTTGTTCACCCAAAGGACGACCATATTTGACAGTAAAGTATAGCTTGACATACTCATCAATTGTTCCTCTGCGATCTTGAATACCTTCTTGTCTAGCTTTTGATTCAATTATTTCAATTATTTAGTCTTAATAGTAACGCATAGGTAATAATTTTTTCTTACTAGGACTTGGAGATCTCTCAGGTGATGACAAAATCCCTCTAGTTTTTGACGGAGATTGCGAGCCATATCCAGCAGTATGTTTCGCGTTGCTGATCAGTTTAGAATACAACTTAGAATTTTAATCCTGAAGATCGTGGACTCTTTCTTAGAGTTAGTGCGAATATTATCTTTTTAGAGCTACTTATCTTCTGAGTGCAGCGATGATTCGATCTCTTTATTGATCGATCATTTATTTTTTAGAATTTCGTTAGGCTAAAAGAAGAGATTAGAGCTGGGTGAGGGCAGTGCGGACATGCGATACTACTGATCGAAGTATTTAGGCTATTTATGGGTTTTGTTCTTCAAGTATTTTACCAATTTTTTCAAGACAATAGAGTTAGAGAGCTGATTTGCATTGAATGTAGCTACTTTCTTTCATGATTCCATCGTGAGTATATAACCCCAACAACTGTCCCAATTCTGTAAAATTGTTGGTTAGTATGCTTGAAAATTATTGAGTCAGTTGACCCATTCTCATTTTCTGATGCTATTTACTTAGCACATCCACTCT
>Ga0169931_10014322_pt1 | contig 10745 bp, 11 predicted proteins | sample Kivu_15m_20L_FD_129675 | JGI IMG/M metagenome (GOLD analysis project Ga0169931, IMG submission 129675) | Freshwater microbial communities from Lake Kivu, Western Province, Rwanda to study Microbial Dark Matter (Phase II) - Kivu_15m_20L... | ecosystem: Environmental > Aquatic > Freshwater > Lake... | reverse complement strand
GCCGGCCAGTGCTCACAAGCTCAATGATCCAGCTGGCGCCAGCCCAGCGCTCACGGATGGCGCCTGTGGCATTGCGGGCACGCAGCGTCCAGCGCACCTGGCGGCCATGTCGATCGTCGTCATCGCTGATCACCACAGGGAAGTGCCGGTGTCCACGGAACTGGGAAACGATCTGCTGAACCAGCCTGCGCTGGTTGTTTTTGACCGTCAGGAGCAGGTCGGCGCCCTGCTCGGCGGCGAGTTGAAAAACGCTGGCGAGGTATGCAGCGCATCCGCCTGGATCAGCACACCCTCGAGCTCCAGGGTGCTGAGCAAGGTATTGAGGGCCGCGCGCTCGTGGGACTCGCCGGTGTCAAACGAGGTCTGGGCGATCGCCACACCCAGCTCACGGGCGTAGAGCGTGACCTGGGTGACAAACCGCGTTGCGCCATCGGCGCCATCGGGCTGAGCGGCAGAGCCCCGCAGGGTTTTGCCGTCACAGATCAGCTGATCAAAATCCTTGTCCTGATCAGCGATCTGGGCGATCATCCACTCCCTGAGCAACCCAAAGAGCGCCTCGAGCTCCACCCGCTCAAACAGGTAGAGAAAGGTGGAGTCGCAGGGTGCCTTGGGCAGCTCCAGATCCAGGGCTGCGGCGAACGCCCGGTGATGGCGCCTGGCAAAACGCTCCAGATCCCTGGCGCTGCGGCAGCCGCTGAGGATCCCAAGGATCGCCATCAACAGCAGCAACCACTGGGGGTAACGCACCCCTCGGCGTTTCCGACCTTCCGGCAACGCCTGCAGAAAGGCAATCAGATCAGCGGTGGCAGCGGGGTCGGCCAACGGACGGGAGCAGTCCCGACAAAACCGGCACCAGCATGGCCGCACCAGCCGACCAGTGACGGACTTTCAGTCGGCCCTGCCCTCGGACCCCGCATGGGAGGTCTACCGCTATTGAGCCGCCTGGCAGTTGGTGAGAGAGACAAGGGCTATCGAGGAATTGTGACAACAGGGGAGTTTCTGATGGAAGACAGGAGATGCTTTATAGATGACCAATTGGGCAGCCCAACATCCAGATGCCGAAGACGGGGAGCGGAGGTTGCCACCTCTGCTGAGCATTCTTCCCGCTTCTGATCTTGAGCGTTAGGCCCTTATCCGGGCTAGAGTGGGAGACCTACTATTGGACGAGCAAACGCCTATTGCAATTATGGAGATTTCATTGTTAACTCTTGACGATAAAGTTGTTTCTTCCCTTTTGGGTCTAGTCGGGGGTGTGATTGGCACGTTTTTGGCCCCATGGGTGAACTGGGGCATAGAAACTAGGAGAGAAAGAATAAAGGCAAGAAAGCAACTTATTGAAGATACCCGAATGATACTGCAAGATCCACCACCAGTCTCCGAATTCAGGAAATTGCCAATCTACTTCAGGATCAAGCCATTTCTAGCCAAAGCAACAATTAATACAATTCAAGGAAAGTATGACAAAAACGGCAATGAAGTAATTACGATTGTCGTTGGGCCTCCACCTCAAGGGCCTAGCAGATATGTGCTTTACGTGCTGAACGATCTTTCGCTACAGGAGATTAAATGGAAGCTGGTTTAAAGCGCCGTGATGAGCATGCATATTGGTATATTTACTAATTCGCGTGCGACTGATTCTTAGCCAGAGATACCTTCCTACTTGCGAAAGGGCTAATAAGCCCCTCGACTGGACAGGCCACCACAGATTGTCTGCTTCGATCTAGAGGCCTTGCCTGCCACTCGGAGCCAGCGTTAGGCTGCCACGAATGATCTCTCACCCAACCATTGGTGCGTCCGCCTTTCCCTCAGCCGTCCTCAGCGGGACTTGACGATCACCTCCTTCAGCGACGCCGTAGACGTGATTTCTTCGACGAACCAGTCAGGGCCGGGTGGATCACGGTGTACGAGTCCTGGTCGAATGAGAATGATCATGGCGCGATCTACTGCGCCTTGGTACCGAATGACGCGGTCGTCCGGTCTCTGTCCGACCCATCCTGGGACTTGTCCATCGGCCAAGGCAGACCTACCTGCATCGTCCGCTACCTACAGGGTGGTGAGAAGGAAATCAGATACAACCGGTTCGGCAACGACGCGGGCGTGGAGCCTTTCGTTATCGTTCGGGACTTCCACGGCGTGCGCGAGAAGTCAGTGGAACTCGTAGAGGAGTTCCGGCTGCTGCACAACCTCTTTGCCGTCCCTCGCAGTGGCAGACTACTGCGGTTCGACGACGCTGGCGAAGAGCACGAGGTTGTAAGGCTGGAAGACAGCAGGGTCCTAGTACAAGCGAGAGAGCTCCGTCAGTTTCTCGCCATCAAAGATGCCAGCCTTGTCCTCCAGATCGACAGCGTAGCGCATTCGCCGCTTACCCTGAAGGAGTTAGCGCCCAGTGAATGCGACATTAGCCATGTCGCTTCGGATCGTTGCGTCAGCTTTCAAGTCATTGCCAAGGACTTCCCAAGTAGGGGCAACAAGTCGTTCTCGCGGCTTCTCGGGAAGCGGGTAATCGAAGGCGTTGCCAAGAGCGAAAGTGGTATCTGGCCGTACGGCGAGGATCAGCCCGAGAGCTACCCAGAGCTCATCATCGGCGCAGACGAGAATGGTGATCCTGCCCGCTGTACCTGCGATCCCGGCAAGTTGGCCCACTATTTCGGCGCGAACCCGAACGCGCAGCACTATCTGACGCCCACCTACTTTCGGCGCGAGGTTCTTCAGCGATACTACAACAATCCTCAGCGGTACACGGTTGAGGATGGCGCAATCCGCTGCGCTGGACTATGGCTGCTCCACATCGACAATCACCTAACTGACGTCGTAGCTGCCTACCTGGGTGACTTGGGACGTGATCTTCCCGAGAGTGAGCGCCAGCACTGGCTTCCCCACAACGTGCTGGCTGATGAGGGTATAAGCAAGGCGAAGTGGCAACGGGATTTCCTCGCGGAGCCAGCAGATCCAGAGCGGCCGGACTTGCTGTTCAAGTACCGCTTCGGCCAGTTCCAGACGGCATGGCTGGAGAAGTTCGGCTGGCCGCTGTTTGTGCCGCTCACAACAGGCGATGCTCATCTGTTCAGTACGTTGCGCGAGCCATTGAACGAGTATCAAGGAGAGTTTGACTCTCAGGTACTCGCGCTTACGAAGCTGCTGATCGACTCGCTGAACGAGAAGCAATTGGTGGCGTCGCTCGGATCCGTCCCTGCAGACACCAAAGGCATCTCGAAACTGGAACTCTTCCTCAACCAGGACAGTCTACCTGAAGCCGAGAAGACCGTTACGTTCTTGAGGACGTTGCAGTCTCTCCGCTCCACTGGCGTAGGCCACCGAAAAGGATCTGGCTACGAGAAGGCTGCAGCCGCGTTCGACCTGCCCAATGTGGGATTAAGGCTAGGCTTCCGGACGATTCTTCAGCGTGCCACCGATGAGGTGCTGGTTACGATCGGGGATCACCTCCTTCCATCCACCTGGAAGTAGAATACGGCTGGGCAAGTTGCGGCGCACTTGCGGCCTAACGAATCGTTGCTGCTGACAGAGGCGCGCGACCCTACTCGAGGCGGCAAAGACCACCTTCGCGCCTTTGCAGCTGAATTCTGGCGTTCGAAGGATCAGCAGACCAGAGCCTAGGGTATGACTTTGGCGATCAGTTATGGCAATCATCTCCTTAGGCGCCTTGACACATAAGCGGAAAGCTAGCACAGCAAAGCCCAAGAAGTTATGATCTAATGATGACGCTATTAGAGCACTCATGGAATCTCAGACATCCCTAAGGTCATAATGTCCTAATTCCGCCGCTATGGTCTATCGCCTAGTCGCGGAAGCTCGGGATTATATTTCAGCATTGCGCTGATCAGTTGTAGGCGATCCCGTGAGATGAGAAAGAATCCGCCTCGGCTATACCGAAAACCATCGTCGCTACAGGGTTTTTAACCATGTTGCCAGCCGTCTTGAATTTATGCACAATGGAAGTAGGAAGAGGGTTATTATGCTGTCCCGCCTATTCAGCGTTACCTCCACATTGTAAATGCCGAACCTCAAGTACCTCCAGGCCCTCACTCGCTCTGACTTGAGTCAGTGGGCCGTTCATTTTGTCCGAAGTGCGGGTCTGATTTCACCGTCTCGCATGGGCACTGCTGCCGATATTCTCGACAGCATTTTTTGTGAGGGATGGATCCGCCCGTCAATGTATGAATACGTAACTCGTTTTTGTCAAGAAGGTGCCGCATGCTTTTACGATGCGCCTCCAAGTGTCTGGCCTGAGATCGCTTTAACTAATCCAAATAAGCGCCCACCAATTGGGATCATTTGCCATAAAGAGGCCCTTTGGGCCTTGGGGGGGCGTCCAGTAATTTACACCGATGTTCTCGACGGAGCTGCTTGGCCTGTACACGAGCGATTTCGGCTCGTATACACCAATTTGAGCCGCAACCCGCAGCCCGTTGACTGGACACATGAACGCGAGTGGCGGGTTCGTGGTGGTCTCGCTCTAACCCAACCGTTTCCATGTATTTGGTGGTGGCCGATTGTCCCTAATCGCGAATGGATGACGTACTTGTTTAACAAATACCAATCTCTCGTCAGCATTTATGTCATCGAAGCCAATGCCGTCATACCCCGATAAAAACGCAACAAGTCGATGCATACTGATCTACTGAGCTTGTCGTTTGGTTAACTAAATGTCGTTGGCCGCTGCTCGGTGTACGGTGCCTTCCGCAGTATTGGGCACCCCGTTGTATGGATTGGTTTCTTACCTCAACAAAGCCATCGCTGTTTGGCTACAAAGGCTGTATACTTGTAATGTTTCGAACAGCAACGTTTGTGTGTTGGGTCAGAGGTCACTGGAATTGTCTTGATTCGTCTGGCCTCATGAGGCTATTCTTGCGTGATCCAATCCAACCAAGGCAACTTTTAAAATGGCTAAACCAGCTCTTTCAGTCGCGTTTCTATCATTAGTTCTGCTCGCGGGGAAATCTTATTCCGCTGAATATTGTCACAATGTTTCTGATGCGCCCCCTAATAGCACTACTGGACCCGTTCGAGTATATGTATCCAAGGAGTATGCCTCAAGTCACAGTGATCTTAATCAGTTAGTTGGCTCTGCGGGAAGTGACATTAGCTGCAGTCACACAAGGCCGGCCCCTAAGATGGAGCAATTGAGTTGCTCCAACGGCCTTAAGGCTACAGGTATTGCTAAGTCTCGGCCTTGTAGTGGATCCGAGAAGTCTTATTCCAGGACGGGAAACTTTGAAAACTATTTGCTTTGCAGCTCTCTTGGTTTTGTGCCCTATACGGACTGGCTAATAACTGACAGAAATGGGCAATCGTTTAGCGTCTACAACGAAGACTGGGAATCTGTTTCACCTCTTAAGGGATGTGTTCTCATGCCTTCAGGCAACTATGAAACCAGAGGTTACAGGTTTCTTCGTTTGACAGCGGGAGACTTCAAGCTCTATTTCGTCAGAGATGAGTTAAACGTCTACAGTCCGAAGCGCCAGCCTGCGTTCTAAATAATTAGTCTAGGCATATAGCGTTTATTGCTACAATGTGCTAACTTGGTTGAGATAGCTGGATAAGGGCATAGTCACTGGAAATGCGACACTTCGAACAAGCCCTTCGAGTGGACAGGCCACCATCAAATTTCAGCTTCATCATCCCAAGCTCCCTGCCTGCCACTCAAGGGCAGCGTTCGAAGGATCGGGTAGAAGGGCGCAGGCATCGGCGAGAATGCTTATGGCAATAGGTCTGCAGAAGGTAACCGAATTTTTTGGACGATCATTTCCCACCCCAACACCTGAGACCCAATCACTGCGCATCAACTCTAATCTGAGCTAGATTAACCAGAGATTTTAGGAACAGGCATGACTGCAGCACCCGCTTACACGGCTGTGATTCGACAGGATGGACCATGGTGGATCGGATGGGTGGAAGAAGTTCCTGGCGTTAATGCTCAGGAGCAGAGCCGCGAAGCGCTTATGGAATCACTACGGGAGATACTCCGCGAAGCCCTGGAGTTCAATCGGCAAGATGCCTTGGAAGCTGCAGGCCCAGGGGCCGAGGAGCTTGCCTTGGTCCTGTGAAGCGTAGGGATCTGCTTCGTTACCTCAGCCGCTGTGGCTGTGAACAGTTGCGTGAGGGAGGCAACCATTCATGGTGGTGGAATCCATCAAAGAAGCTTCGTAGCTCGATTCCGCGCCATACTGAAGTAAAGGAATTACTTGTGCGAAAAATATGTAAGGATCTTGGACTGCCTCCTCCGTGACAAGCGTAGTCGGTGCTTCATCCAGCGACCGTCCGCGTAAGTTGACTTCAGGGATGCGACACTTCGAACAAGCCCCTCGAGTGGACAGGCCGCCACCAAATCTCAGCTGTGCCACCCCCAGCTCCCTGCCTGCCACTCAGGGGCAGCGTTAGGCTTGTACGGCGATAAGGTTTGACCATGATTTACCCCAGCCCTGCAAAGATAAGCAACCTACTTCTTCGAGTTTTTGTGGTTACTTATTTAACTAGCCTTGCATGCGTCGTCATAGGCTTTACATCTCCTCTGTTGGCGTCAGAAACGAAACGTGAACTTCAGGGATTCATTGCACAGGCGAGTCGAAATGACTACTACATTCGAATTTCCGATCAATTCGCGTCAAATCCTGCCGCGTTTAACGACAAGTATAGCAATAGCCGCTTTAGTTTAGACCTTACCTTTGCCATGTTGACTGGCCCCCGGGAAGGTTATTACGCGATGAACTTTACTGACCCCTCTGTGGTATGCGCATTCAAGACCCAGGAAAAAAAGTCAATTATTAATCTTCGATATATGGACAAAGTCTCTGTTTCCGGATATCCATACATGCCAGCACCCGGTGTTATCTGGCTATACGATTGCAAAATCCGTAAATAGTTTTCAAGCGCAATGAAAACATTGGCTTTATTCAGGCAAATGCAAAGGCCTGACATCTCTCACCGTCCACGCTGTTGCCGATTGAAGGATCCCATGCCTGGCCTTGCTTAACGCAGCAGCAGCAAATCAAACGTTATTAGCCTGCCTTGATCAGTTGTTCAACATAAATATAGCAAGGTCTTTGGTTTGCGTTGATTCGCATGCGAAATGATTTTATAGAAGTGCGTTGGAATTATCTGTTGGCAATTTACCCAGGCCCTTGCCATTTGCTGCACAGGCCAACAAAGATGAGTTATCTGCAAATTAGCCTAACATCCTCATGCACCCGACCCGCTTAAATGATAATTCACGCTTGTTGCGCAGATGCCTGTGGGCGGGTGATGATGAGCGTTATGCTGAGAGTACTGCCCTAATTTAGGCTCCAACTATTCTGAACGAAAAACGGGAGGTACTTCATGATTCTAGATATAGCTGGCATAATTAAGATCAAAGATCCGGATGCTGAGGTTGTCGCAGAAAAATTGCACGAACTCTATGCGGGCATAAATGACCAGTTCGTTATATTAGTTAAGTCTGACAAAGACAATGATTATATGCAAGCAGCGATAGACGAACAGTGTTTGTTTCTTGTTGAGTATCGGGAGGGGATGAAAAGGAAGCATTATAGAATTGAGGGCTTAGGGATAGAAGAAACACTTATGCTGTTCGAGGATTACCTGCGCGACGGGTCGACATGGAAGCAGTGTGGTGATTGGCAAGATGTTTCTTGCACTTTCTGTTGGGATGCGAGGCAATTACGGGCTACTACACCTTCTCGGCTTCCACTTGCGAAAGTAGTGGCACTGGGCGAAGTACTTGATGAGCGCCGTGACGACGGGGGTCGTGCTAGCGGTGATGAGGGGCTCAGCTGGGACTCACAGGGCATTGAGCCCCTAATTCCAGGCGACACCACGCCTCTAGCGGTTACCGGAGTATCTTTTACACAAAAAGAGATTGTTTATCTGCTCAAAGCGGGGCCATATTACAAAGTAGGCAAAGCCAGAAATCTAGACCAGAGAATCAAGCAAACTAAACTTCAGCTGCCTTATCCTGTTGAGACTTTACATTCTATTGAAACCGACGATTCAACAGGAATAGAAAGCTACTGGCATAAGCGATTTGCCTGCAAGCGAGCCAATGGAGAATGGTTCCTTCTGACTGATGACGATGTCGCTGCATTCATGTCACGAGAAACAATGTGACTCAATGGAACTTATTCAGGATCTTGGCTAGTACTATGTATTGCATCTGCCACTCCTTCCATGAAGACTTGGCGAAACCTTGCTGCCTAGAAGGTATACGCTCATGATCGACAAGATTGTAGAGAAACTCTACTCAGAGACAGATTCTGCTCGAAGCATAGCCACATCAGGAGCAGGAGTAGTCGGGTTGATCATTTACCTCATGCAACGTGATTGGGTCATTGCAGCTTTTTCAGCAGTAATTGTTTTCCCCATCGCCCGCCTTGCCTCAGCGCGGATTTACGAGCGCTTTCATAGGGCCGAGATGAGACGTACAGAGCGAGAAAAGGCGCTGGACATGTATAGCCAATTAAGTGAGCACGAGAAGGCCGTCGTGCAAGCCTTTGTACAGGCAGGCGGGTCGGTGCTTACCTGGTCACATGTTAATGCTCTAAATCTGAGAGGGCCCGCAATCGAATCTTTGATTAACCGCCAACTTCTCTCCACAGATTTAACTGCTGACGGCTTTAGAGAGACTTTCGTACTTAACCCTACCTTGTTTCAGGCAGGAGTGGACAAAGATAGATCCAATCGTTCACCGAAGCCTAGATGTTCCCTAGGTGCATAGTATGGCCCAGCGCTTGAATCAGTTTTGGCCATAGACTGATAATACTTTGATGTTTGATAAATATTGAAAGCTTGCATAACAAGCCCTTCGAGTGTACAGGCCGCCATCAGGCTTCAGCTTCGCAACCTGCGGCTCCTTGCCTGCCACTCAAGGGCAGCGTTAGGCGGGCGGAAGGATTAGCCCTGAATGCAAACTGATGGCTTACAGACAGTTGTCTTCTCTGTGTAAATAGCTTGCAAACGAAGTGGTATTCTGGAAAGCTAGTTGATGCTAAAAGAAGGGATGCGAAGAGATAAAATCATGCCACAAGGATGACGCGAGTATCAGGGGTGTTTTTTGTAGAGACAGCTCCCGTCTACGCGCACAATGCAGTCCATAGCCACCCCCTCTCTGTCTCTGTAATACTGAGAAAGGAACGAATCGTCGTCCATGCAGCGAGTCTTGTTGTCCAGAACTAAGCTCCTAAACTCCGATGTATTTGTAGACAAGGCCGATGCTTTTGCTGCAACTCTACTGCAGCTGAGACTGCCAATACCCATGCCAGGCTTAATGGATAAACCAGCAATTACGCAGAAACCCATGAATGCTGATCCCAAGGCGATTCGGCTCAAGGTCACCCAGTTTTCCCTAGAGTTAATATTCCCTTCAGCTGTAGATGGTTTTTCGCTGCGATGTTGGGGCAAGTCATGCCAGCTTTGCGACAGAGCGGCTTTGCTGAGAATTGAGTCGGCGTCAATGCTCTTATTCTCAGCATGCTTCTTCTCAGAAGCGTTGTTACCTTGTGCTTTAATGCAAGCCCCACGGTCTTCATTCTGCAGGGTGTGGGTGCTGGCTGGCGCCTTATTCTCCTCTGATTCTTTTACTGTAATTATCTCTCCAAGCCCCAGCACCCCGCACGCAAGGCTATCAGCTGCGTTGACAGTTTCTACACTATATACCTTTCTCAGGCTTTCGGTAAATGCACATTTGTAGGCTACTCCTTTTCCGCTGTTTGCAAGTTGCATGAGCTGAAGAAAGCCTGGTCTTGTGACAATGCTTCTCAGAGCTTCCTGAAGTTCCTCATGCTGAGGAAGGAAATCCCTAATCAGTGCCTGTAGTGTCGCGGTGGAGATCTGCTTCCCCTTTGAGTAGGCTATATACTCGGAAAGCTTTCTTCCTGCCTCATAGAAATCGTCTATTTCACCCAGCTGAGACATAACTTGTGGCTGTCCTGTCAATCTGCACTCAAAATTCTATATTGCCTAAAGCCACCTACCCAACTCCCATTGCCACCACACACTTCCAGCACGATGCCAAATCGTGTTCGCACGCCCCACCGAGCTGGTCGCCCCAAGCTCGTCGGTACCCGTTCAGGGGTCGGGATGGCTCAGCGCGAACTTTGGGCCTGCTGAACCCTTGACGGCTGCTTGATTCCCGGTTGCATCTCAGGCAGAGACCGCCTGTGATGAGCACCACTCCTGCTGGGATTGCAGAAGCGGACTGGCTGGCGACACCTGCTGCCGTCAGAGCGTTCATCCTGGCCCAGCAGCAAGAGATCGAGCAGCTCCGCAGCCAGCTCACCGCCTTGGCAACTGAACTGGCCGGCTTGCGGGAGAAGATCGGCCGCAGTTCCCGTAACTCCTCAAAGCCCCCATCCAGTGACGGCCCTGGGTTCAAGCCACCGGAGCGGCGCAAGGGCAGTGGCCGCAAGCGCGGCGGCCAGCCGGGTCATCCTGGATCAGGGCCGGAGCTGCTGCCGATCGAGCGGGTGGATGAGGTGGTGGTACACCACCCCAGCGCCTGCCGCCGCTGCGGCACCTTGCTGCACGGCGAGGATCCAGATCCATTGCGCCATCAGGTGATTGAGATCCCGCCCATCACGCTAGTGGTGATTGAGCATCGGCTGCACCGGTTGGTGTGCCCCTGCTGTTCCACCAGCACCTGCGCCACGCTGCCGGCGGAGGTGGAAGCCAGTCCCTATGGCCCCAGGCTCAGTGCCCTGGTCGGCCTGCTTGGCAGTGCCTTTCCGTTGAGTTTC
>Ga0169931_10014321_pt1 | contig 10746 bp, 9 predicted proteins | sample Kivu_15m_20L_FD_129675 | JGI IMG/M metagenome (GOLD analysis project Ga0169931, IMG submission 129675) | Freshwater microbial communities from Lake Kivu, Western Province, Rwanda to study Microbial Dark Matter (Phase II) - Kivu_15m_20L... | ecosystem: Environmental > Aquatic > Freshwater > Lake ... | reverse complement strand
CCTGCCCGCGCATCGCGGTGAGGAAATCACCGATGAGGTGATGGATGGCCCGCAAAGCGTGGTGTTTGATGAGGCGGAAAACCGGCTCCATGCACAAAAGGGCGTGCTGCTTTGGGCCTTGGGACTGGCGTGAGTTTACCAGCCTGAGCCGTCACGTGGCGCGCTTGCTTTTGGGGGCGACGCCCCTGCCCTATTCGCCAAGCCGTAGCGCCTTGTGATATTGGCGCGGCCCTGGCCGGCTTGTATAGGCTGACCGTCCAGGGTCATCCTGCGCCAGCCATGCCACGCCCCGTGAAGGACCCTCGCCATGCGTGATTTCGATGAAAACTCCATCACCGATGCGGTCCTGCAACGCTTGGCCGGCGCCGAGGATCCGCGCCTCAGGCAGGTAGCGCAAAGCCTGGTCCGCCATCTGCACGCCTTTGTGCGCGATGTGGAGCCAAGCTTTGACGAATGGCAGAATGCGATCAATTTCCTGACCCGCATTGGCCATATGTGCGATGGCAAGCGGCAGGAATTCATCCTGCTATCCGATACGCTCGGCGTTTCAATGCTGGTGGATGCGATCAATCACCGCCTGCCGGAAGGCGCCACACCTACCACGGTTCTCGGCCCGTTTTATGTGGAAGGCGCGCCCGAATTGCCGCTGGGGGCTGAGGTTGCGCGCGCCATGAAAGGCGAACCGCTGCATGTTTCAGGGCGCGTAACCACGGCGGGTGGCGGGCCCATTGCAGGCGCCATCGTGGATATCTGGCATTCGGATGAGGATGGATATTACGATGTGCAGCGCCCCGATCAGCCGGATGCCAATCTGCGCGCGCGATTTCGCACCGATGCTGAAGGGCGCTTTCATTTCTGGACGCTGACGCCGACTTCCTACCCCGTGCCGGATGATGGGCCGGTTGGCGATTTGCTCCGCGCCACCGGTCGGCACCCGATGCGCCCGGCCCATGTGCATTTCATGATCGCGGCACCGGGGCACGAAACCTTGGTCACGCATGTCTTTGTCGCGGGTGACCCCTATTTGGATAGTGATGCGGTTTTCGGGGTGAAGCAGGAATTGATCGCCGAATTTGTGCAGCATCCGCCGGGCAAGGGCCCCGATGGGCGTGCCTTGGAGGGCACTTGGCGCAAGCTGAGCTATGATTTCGCCCTGAAGCGCAAGGCGTGACGCGAAGCCATTAGCCGCGCCTGTCAGCGCACAAGTGCCGTTGAAAGTATGGGAAAGAAGGCAATCAGCACCAGCGCCAGCCCCATCACCGCAACAAAGGGCAGTGCGCCGGCGAAGATGGTTTCAATACTGACCTTCGGATCGGCCAGCGTTGCCTTCACGGTAAAGACCGAAATGCCAAAGGGTGGCGTCAGCAGCCCCATCTCCACCGCGATAATGGTTACAATACCGAAATGGATCAGGTCAAACCCCATCGCGGTCGCAATCGGTGCGCCAATCGGCACCATGATGAGCAGGATGGAGGTACTGTCCAGAATCATCCCCATCAGCAGGACGACCATGACAAAGGCGAACAAAAACCCATAAGGCCCAAGGCCCAGATGCTCCACGAAATCACCAATGGCATTGGGCACGCCGGCCATGGACAGCATGCGCGAATAAAGCCCGGCCGAGATCAGCAGAAACAGGATGGCGGCTGAAACCAGCCCCGTTTCACGCAAAACGCGCCAGAATTTCGCAAGCGTCAGGCGTCGGCGCACCAGTGCAATGAGCAAGGCGCCCGCCGCACCAACGGCACCTGCCTCGGTTGGCGTGAAGAAGCCAGTGTAGAGCCCGCCCAGGATCAGCACCACAAGGGACAGGATGGGTACTGATTTGCCGAGCATTTCCGCTGGGCCCATCAGTTTCTCATCGGTTACAACAGAGCCAGTGGTTAGGCTCATGATGCGCTGCGGCGCAAAATGCGCATAACACCAGATCATGATAACGAAAGCGATGGCGATAATCAGGCCGGGAATGGCACCCGCGATGAACATGGCGCCGATGGAAACCTCGGCCAGCACGCCATAGACAATCATGAGCAGTGAAGGCGGTATCAGCATGCCAAGAATACTGCTGCCCGCGACGGTGCCGGCGGCGAAGCGCATTGAATAGCCGTGCCGCACCATCTCAGGCACCGCAACCTTGGTAAAAACCGCCGCCGAGGCGATGGAAACCCCCGTCACAGCGGCGAATACGGCATTGGCACCAACAGTCGCGATTCCAAGCCCGCCTTTCACGCGTTTCAGCAGGTTCTGTGCGACATCAAAAGTATCCTTGCCGACATCAGAAATACTGACCAGGAGCCCCATCAGGACAAATAGCGGTATGGTCGCAAACAGATAATCCTGAATGCCGGAATAGGTCGCCAAGGCAGTAAAACGAAAAGCCAGATCAGGATTTTCGCGGATCAGCCAAACGCCAATCGCGCCGGTTGAAATCAGCGTAATGCCAATCGGCAGCCCGATGATGATCAGCGTCACCATCAGCCCGATCAGGGCAAAGCCCAGGCTGGTATCATCCATGGCGCGTGAGCATCCCGCGCAGCTCGGCGACAAACACCGCCAGATAGGCGATGCCGCCCGCCACACCGCCCAGCACGATCAGACCACGAAAGGGCCAGGTGGGCACGGTGAAAAGCCCCTGCACGCCGAAGAATTCCCGCAAATTGATGGAATTCCACATGCCAGGCCAGGCGGCTTGCGCGATGAAGAACATCACTATGGCACCAATCAGGAAAAACAGCGCCTCTAGACCTCGGCCTAGGCGCGGCGCCCAATTCAGTACGCGCTGGATCAGGAAATCCGCGCGCGTCATACGGCGGTGATAAATGGTTGCGCCAATTTGCAGAAAGACGATCCCCACCACCGAATGCGCCGCAATTTCTGCAACCCCGGTGATGGGCGCATTCAGGAAGGATCGGCCAATGACATCGGCACAGATCAGCAGCATCAGCCCGAAGGTCCAAATGGTGCCAATGGCCGCAAGACCATCAAGCAACATCCGGATCGGACCAAAGGGCTGCCTGGGGGCGGCGCTATCCAGCGCCGCCATGTCAATATCATCAGCCAAGCGTGCGTGCCTTTCGGATCAGGCAGTGACTTCGCGGTCCCAATTACGCCCAGGCGTCTGCCCGGCAGCGCGAATGGCTGCGAAATAGGCATTCAACACATCCCGCGCCGCAGGGCCAGAGCTATCCACCCAGGTGCGCGCGATATTCGGCAGGCCCCGGATCCAGCGCTCACGTTCTGCCGCTGGCAGGGTGGTGATGACGGAACCTTGGCGCAGCATCTCGGCCTCGGCCGCCGCGATACGCGCGGAGACATCGCGGATATGCGCCTGCGTCGTCGTTTTGCCAGCTTCCGTTATGGCGCGACGAACACCTTCCGGCCAACGATCAAAGCGCTGCTTGTTGGCGGCGATACCGCCGACATACATCGCACCCACATCGCATTTCGTGATGTAGCGCGCCACTTCATGCACGCGCGTCGGCAGAATGCCGACAAAGAAGGAAAGTGCGCCTTCCGAAACGCCGGTCTGGATATCGGTGTAATAGGTGGTGAGCGCGCCATCAACCGGCGTCGCGCCCGTGCCGGTCAGCCAATTGGCGCTGGTCCCGGGTGCGGAGATTTTACGATTACGCAAATCATCCAGGCTGCGCACCGGGAAGTTCGACCAGATGTGATAGGTATCGGTGATATAGGAACTGAGCGGCACCATATTAAGGCCGTTCCAATTCTGGCGAATGGCCGGCACATTTTCATTCATCGCCTCAAACGCATTGGCGACCAAAGCGTGATCACCTGTTGCGAATGGCGTGAAATAGGTCACGTTCTGCAGCGGCATGGTGCTGCCTTCCCAGAGCGTGCCAACATAGCCGATATCGGTGATGTTATCGCGCACGGCTTCCATGGTGTCCTGGAAGCGATACAGCGTGCCGCCATAGGATTCACGCCAATTGACGCGATGCGTATTGCCGCCATCGCGCAGCAACTTGTCCACTTCCGGCTGGAAGACATTCTTCATCATCGACACCCAGAAATTCGCAACCGGGTGGCTGGAGGCGATGGTGATGTTCAGCGCGGTTTGGGCGCGGCTATGGATGGAAAACAAGGGCAGTGCCGAAGCGCCCAGGATCAGGCTCCGTCGAAAGGTCGTCATTCCAAATCTCCCTGTTGTGGCGTTTGTGAACGCTGTTGATGGATTTTAGGCGATGGTGCCAAGCGCGCGCAGGATACGTTCTGGCGTGAAGGGTTGTTCATGCACGCGGGCGTTCAAGGGCTTCAGCGCATCATTGATGGCATTCATAATGGCTGCCGGCGCGCCGGCGGTGCCGGCCTCACCAGCGCCTTTGGCACCCAGCAGGGATTCGCGCGTTGGCGTTTCCACGTGCCCGACATGGATTTCCGGCATTTCCGCCGACATGGGCACAAGATAATCCGCGAGCGTCGTGGTCAGCAGATTGCCTTCGGCATCATAGACGCAATGTTCATAAAGCGCGCCGCCAATGCCCTGCACAATGCCGCCGCGCACCTGTTCATCCACTAGCATGGGATTCACAACACGTCCGCAATCTTCCACGCACCAATGTTCCAGAAGCTTCACCATGCCGGTGGCAGGGTCTACCTCTACCCAGCTCGCCTGAATGCCATTGGTGAAGGCGAAGGGGTATTCCTTGGTGATGAAATGGCGCGTCTGTACCAATTCGCGCTGCAAATCCTTGGGCAGCGTATCGCCACGGAAATAGACGATACGGCCCAGTTCAAACAGCGTCATCCGCGGCTTGCCACTGGCCTTATCCGTGATTTCGCCCATGGCAATATCAAGTGTTTCTGGCGCCGCCTGTAGCATGGCGCCGGCCACTTCCAGGATCTGCTGCTTGAGCGCAATGGCCGATTGCAGCGCCGCTTCCCCACCAATACCCGCACCGCGACACGCCCAGGTTCCGCCGCCATAAGGCGTGGTCTGCGTATCACCGGTGATGATCTTCACGCGATTGACCGGCACGCCAACGCCGTGTGCTACGATCTGCGCCAGGATCGCCTCGGTCCCTTGGCCCTGTTCCGTGACGCCAGAGGAAGCGACGATGGACCCATCCGGGTCCATGCGTACCGTGCAGCCATCCTGTGCGGAAATGCGCGCACCACCAATGCCGTACATGAAAGGCGAGGGATTGGTCAGTTCGATGAAGGACGCAAAGCCAATGCCGCGATAAATGCCGCGCTGGCGAGCCTCAGTCTGGTCAGCACGAATACGCTCCAGCGGCACCAGATCAAGCAGCTTGTTCAGCGATGCGTGATGCGACAGCCCCTCAAAACGCATACCAGGTGGTGAGGTATAGGGGTAAGCATCATCACGAATAAGATTGCGCCGCCGGATCTCCAGTGGGTCCATGCCCAGTGCTTCCGCCGCGAGATCCATCAGCCCTTCCGTCACCGCAGTCGCAATAGGATGACCAACAGCGCGGTATTGGCAGGTTGGCGTCTTGTTCTGCAGCACAACCGTGGTGGTGCAGCGGTAATTTTTGAAATCATAGGGTCCGCCGCAAAGATTGACGACCTGATTGCCCTCAATTGCGCTGGTGCGCGGATAGACGGAATAGGGGCCGATCCCAGTCAAATCATCAATGTCAAAGGCCAGCACGCGGCCTTCCGCATCCACCGCGAGGCGGCCCTTGATGCGATGATCGCGCGCGTGGATGTCACTCACGAAGGATTCAAAACGGTCGGCCACGAATTTCACCGGGCGGCCCACGATGCGCGCCATGGCGGCCACCGCGACCTCATCCGGATAAACATGCACCTTGATACCGAAGCTGCCGCCGACATCCTTGCAAATCACGCGGACATCGCCTTCCTTCATGCGCAACTGCTTGGCGAAGACGCCCTGCATCATATGCGGCGCCTGGGTCGAGTGATACACGGTCAGCGTTTCATCCGCCGGGTTGTAATCGGCGATGATGGAACGCGGTTCCAGTGTCACGCCCGTATGCCGGCCAGTGACGAAGCGCGCTTCAACAACCTTATGCGCGGCCGCGAAAGCCGCGGCGACATCACCGGTTTCCGCCGTGCGGGTAAAGACCAGATTATCGCCCAATTCCGGATGGATCACGACAACGCCAGGGGCGAGCGCCGTTTCCATATCGGTCTGCGCAGGCAAAGCTTCGAATTCCACCTGCAGCGCGGCTACGCCATCTTCGGCTGCGGCGCGGCTTTCCGCGACCACCGCCACAATCGGCTCTCCCTGCCAGGTGGCACGGCTGAGCGGCAGTGGATATTGCGGCGCGGATTTCATGCCCTTCAAATGATCCAGCGTCGCGACCCAAGGGTCGCAGATCTTCGCCAGATCATGGCCGGTAAAGACGCGGATCACCCCCGGCACGGCCTTGGCGCGCGCCGTATCAATGGCGCTGATTTTCGCATGCGCATGGGGGCTGCGCAGAAACGCCGCATGCAGCATGCGCGGCAGCGTCACATCATCCGTATAGGTCGCGCGGCCCTGCACCAGCTTCGGCACATTGGGGCGTGGTACGGATCGCCCGATATAGGAATTGGGCAAATCCTCCCGCGACAGACCGATGGAGGCCGGCGTAATCTCGTTCATGGTGTCGCCCCCCTGCTGCGGAGCGTATCTTCCACCGCATCCACAATCGCCTGATAGCCTGTGCAGCGGCAGTAATTGCCAGACAGATACTCGCGGATTTCTCCCCGCGTCGGGCTGCCACCCTCGGCGAGCAATTCAGCCGCTGTCATTACCATGCCTGGCGTGCAAAAGCCGCATTGCGCCGCATTGCGCGCCACAAAAGCCGCCTGCAAATCGGCAACCTCGCCGCTTTCGGACAGGCCTTCAATCGTCACGACATCAGCGCCATCCAGCGAAGCTGCAAGGATCAAACAGCCACGCATGATCTTGCCATTCACGCGCAAGGTGCAGGCACCGCAAACGCCATGCTCGCAGCCGGCATGAGACCCTGTCAGGCCAAGATCAAGGCGAAGGAAGTCAATCAAGTGGCGGCGCGGTTCCACATGCCGGCTCACCTTTTCGCCATTCACGGTCAGCGTAATCGGGATCATGCGGCTTGCACCTTCGGGTTCAGAAAACCAAGCAAAACGCGCTCTGTCAGTACGCGCGCCAAATGGCGCTTCATCTCTGGCGGGCCATGCAAATCGCGCGGCGGGTCCAGATCCTCGGTCAGGGCGGCCTGCGCGGCGCTGATGCTCGCCTTATCCAGGCTGCGGCCTTCCAGCGCGCGAGACGCGGCCGCGGCCAGCACCGGGATATTGCCGACACCGAAATAAACGAAACGGGGTGCGACGATGCGCCCGGCCTCCAAGGCCAAAGTCGCGGCCAAGCCTGCCATGGCATAATCACCGGAACGGCGCGTGATTTCTTCAATGGCGCCAAGACGCTGGGTCACGGGGATTTCGACTGCGGCGATGATTTCCTGTGGCTCCAGCGCGGTTTGCAGGAGATCAGTGAAGAAAGCCGCCGCCGGAATGCGCCGTTCGCCCTTGGCGGATGCCGCGATAATGGTCGCGTCCAGCGCCACCATGCAGGCCGGCAATTCGGCTGCCGGATCGGCATAAGCCAGGCTGCCGCCCAAGGTGCCTCGATTGCGAATGGCTGGATGCGCGATCAGCGGCGCCGCCGCCGCCAGCAAGGGGGCATGCGCCTTCACCAAAGGATTGCTGCAAAGATCAGCATGGAGCGTCAGCGCGCCAAGGCGGAGAACCTGGCCACTGTTGGAAATGCCGTGCAATTCAGCGATGCCGGTAATGTCAATCAGCGTGCCCGGTTCGGAAAGCCGGAAGGCGAGGGTCGCCAGAAGCGTCTGCCCGCCCGCGATGATCTGGGCCGCATCGCCATGCCCCTCAAGGGCGGACCAAAGCTCGGCAAGGCTCCTTGCGCGCGCATAGCCCATGGCCGGCCATTTCATCCGCATAATCCCCGTTTTGAAACACGCGCTTTGATCATTAGCCGAGGCTGCTTGTCAAGCGCGGCGCCACCCGAGCAAGGCGCTGAAATTTCAGTTATTTCAATCAATCCAACCGTTCACCCCACGCCTTGGCGACGCGCGTCACAGAAATGTTCGGGTCCGGATGGAGCGCGGGCTTTGCAGGGCAAAGGGCAATTCAGCCCATCGGCAGCCAGACACTGACCTTGGTGCCAAGCCCTTCGGTGCTTTCAATCACAAGCCTGCCGCGATGGCGCATTACGATGTGGCGCGTAATGGCAAGGCCAAGCCCGGTGCCGCCCTTATGGCGGGATCGCGCTGCATCCACGCGGTAAAACCGCTCGGTCAGGCGCGGGATATGGTGTTTGGCAATGCCCGGCCCATCATCGGCAATGCTGAGCAGGGCGCCGGGGCGTGCGGTGCCGTCCTCGGCGACCGCAGGCTTCAAAGTGACGGTGATGATGCCACCATCGCGCCCATGATTGATGGCATTTTCCAAAATATTGCGGATTACCTGCGCTACCTGATCCGCATTGGCGGGCCGCGCCACCAGCGCTTCTGCCAGTTCCAGTTCCGCGCTTAGCTCGCGCCGCTTCATCAGCGGCGTCAGCGCCTCCACCTCCGCGCGGGTGATCATCGCGAGTGGCGCTTCGCCAACCGGCGGCTGATGTTCCTCCATCTCAATGCGCGACAGGCTGAGCAGATCATCAATCAGCCGGCGCATGCGCTCACCCTGTTCGGCCATGATGCCAAGGAAGCGCTGCTGCGCTGCGGGATCATCAGCGGCAGGGCCGCGGAGCGTTTCGATAAAGCCCAGCAGGCTCGCGAGCGGGGTGCGCAATTCATGGCTGGCATTGGCGACAAAATCGGCGCGCGTCCGTTCAATGGCCGCTTCCCGGCTGCGATCAATCAGCAAAATCAACAGCCGCCCGCCATCAGCGAGCGGTGGATCAAGCGGCACGACACGGGCCGAGACTTCACGCGGCATAGGCACGGGCAAATGGAGCTCAACGGTGACGGAATGGCCCTCGGCCAGCGCATCATCCATGGCGGCAGCCAGCACAGGGTGGCGGAGCAGCGCCGCCGCATCCGGCCCCTGCCCCGCCGCTTCCGGCCCCAACATGGCCCGCGCTGCCGGGTTGGCCCGCAGCACGGCGCGTTCGTCGGAAAGCAGCAAAACGGGCTCGGGCAAGTTTTCCAGAATGGCGGCATCGGCCCGGCGCAGCCTTTCCAAAAGCGCGCCCTGTTCTGCGAGACCCCGCGCGAGGCGGCGAATGCCATCGGCCAGATCATTGGTTGAAGGCAGCGGAGCGGCCTCAGCCCTGGCGGGAGCCACCCTGACTTGCGCCAGCGCCTCACCAAGGCTGACCGCGAGCAGCGCAAGCCGCGCGCGCCAGCCCCAGGCGATTGCAAGGCTTGCCAGCATAATGGCCGCACAGCCCGCCATGCCCGGCAAGGGCCGCACTTCGTGCGTCAGCATCAATAGGCTGAGCACCAGCAGCGGCACCGCACCAATCCCAAAGGCAAGCCGCAGCATGGGCTTCACGTGAAGAACCTGCCGCGCCGCAAGGATTCAGAAGCCAACACCAAGGGGCATGGGCGGTTCCACCAGCACGGCATCGCCATTGGGCGAGATGCGAAACAGCGCAAGGCTGCGATCCACCACCCCATTGGCGCGCAGCTGCACCGGGCCATCCACGCCATCAAAGCGCGGCATGGCATCCGGCGTTGTGCCGGGTGGCGCAACCGCAAGCCCTGCCGCCATCAACGCCGCATCATGCGCAACCCCGGCGATGCGCGGCGCACGCTGGCCAAAAAACTGCTGGAAGCGCCCATCAAACACGCCACGCGCCCTTTCATCAGGGGCGGGGAACAGCGCGCCATGCAAGGCGGGCTCATTGGCAAGCCCGGCATCAGCGATCCAGAGCGCATGGCCGAGCAGCAAGGGCCTTGGATTATCCTGCGCACCTGCCCTGACCGCCGCAGCCAATTCCCGAGCCCGGAAGCCGGTGGCGCCTATTACCACCGCATCCATCGGGTTGGCACCGCGCCGTGTCATTTCAGCGACAGGCCCGGCTGAACCCATCCTTTCATTGAACAGCGCAATCGCCGGGCTTGGCAGGTTGAAATCGGCTGCCGTCTGGCGCATCGCATTGGCTAAGGAGCGGCCAAAGGCATCATCCGGCGCCACCATGCCAAATTGCCGCGCGCCGCTGGACATGGCTGAGCCCATCACGCGGCGCATTTGCTGTTCCGGCGTGACGCCAAGCGCCCAAACCCCCGCCCGCGCCTGAGAGGCATCATTCGTGAAGGCCAGCATCGGCAGGCGAGCGGCTTGCGCCACTGGGGCCGCACCGGCGGTCTCGGCCCCGGTTAGCGGGCCGACAATGCTGACAGCGCCAAGGCTGACGGCGCGCCGCGCAGCACCCCCAGCACCCATGGCATTGCCTGCCGTATCCAGGGGTACGAATTCCACCCGCCGGTCATTCTTTTCAAAGAGCGCCAATTCCGCCGCCTGTTGCAGCGCGCGGCCAAGCGCTTCCTGCTGCCCTGACAGCGGCAGCAGCAGTGCAACACGCGTGCGCGCCATATCCGGTGGCGCGGCTCCTGGCGCCGCGCCCACGATGATAGGGGCTTGCGGGGCACAGGCCGCAAGCGCGACAAGCATCCCAAGCGGAAAAAGGGCGATCAGGCGTGACGACAGCCGATTCAGAAAACGAGGCACGGTCGGTCCATCCTTCGGCTGCGCCCGCCATCGGGCCTGGCCTGACATTGGTTGCCACCCCCATAGGCAATATGGGGG
>Ga0169931_10014320_pt1 | contig 10746 bp, 8 predicted proteins | sample Kivu_15m_20L_FD_129675 | JGI IMG/M metagenome (GOLD analysis project Ga0169931, IMG submission 129675) | Freshwater microbial communities from Lake Kivu, Western Province, Rwanda to study Microbial Dark Matter (Phase II) - Kivu_15m_20L... | ecosystem: Environmental > Aquatic > Freshwater > Lake ... | reverse complement strand
CCATAGAATAAAAATCAAATATTTTCTGACAGTAATTATTCATGAAAGTAAAATAAAGATTCGAGTTTACTGTTAAAAATTATTGGCATTAAAAACTACAGTAGGCTTGATCAAAGTCTTTGGACAACAAAGCAGTTCTATGAGCATATGGACATTATGCAACAATACATTTTTTGCCTAAGAATCTTCATAAAAAATACCTCAAAAAAATTTTCGAGCTATATAAAATCTATACGTGTTACTCTATATGCCATTTGCCTTATCTTCCCCCCAAAAGGGAAGATAGCATCAAAAAACAATTGAAAACCTATCTCAATGCTAAAAATGATTGCTCGGTCTACATGTTTATTGAACCTGAGCTGGTCAATATCCTTGTCAACATCAAAGCAGGCTATGCGAAGTACAAGGATGTGAAGGGAAGGATCCTGACCCAGATTGATAAAGCTATGTATGGGCTTGTACAATCCGCAAAATTAAGGTATGAGACCATTACAGGAGTGTTAAAGGACAATGGTTATTCCCCTCCCCTAACCCGATGGATCCATGTGTTTGGAATAGGATCGTTAATGGAAATCAGGTCGCTATTGTCATCTATGTGGACGATCTTGCCATCTCATGTAAAAGCAAGGCTGAAGTTCATAAAGCGATGGCGATGATAAAGGATAAGTTTATCGACATCAAAGTGAAAGAGTCGAACGAGATGTCTTATCTTGGTAGGAATTTAAAGATTGACCATGATGGTATTCAAATATCGATGAGAAATTATATTCAGTAGATGATGAAAGAGTTTGAAGAACTGCGGGACTACACCCATCCTGCTGATGAGAAACTTTTTGTTAATGATGGTGAGATGCATTCGAAGGACAAGAAGCACTTTCATAAGATGGTGGCGAAGTTGTTATATTTGTGCAAGCGTGGACGTCCTGATGTGGCACTGCCGGTGCATTATCTTTGCACAAGAGTACAGAATCCTACCGATGCTAATGATAAAAAATTGGCAAGAATCATGGGGTACCTGATTAAAGTATAGTCATATTGTAAAGTACGAAACGTCTCTTGGATCAAAGTTGGACACTCATGGAGAAGCAAGGAAGCATTAAATTGCATTGGTATAATTAGAAGAAAATTAATTTGAGTCTCAACGATTTTATGAAAAAATGGAGACATTGTCTCAAACATAGTAAGGACTGGGTTGAGAAGACGTAGATATAAGATATTCAATGATCACCATTAGCTTAATCTACAAAGCCATAACAAGAACGAATACTATCCCTTTCATTACTGAGATAGGACACCGCTATTTGCAACAGCACTGGCTATTGCTGCACTTGCTCCTATTCCCCATATGAATGATACAGCTGTTTCAGCACTTGATGAGACGACTGTAGGAGTTGTCCCGATCTTCGACTGCAAAAACGAAGCAATTGCTTGTGCTGTTTCATCTGATTTCTCAAGGTGAGGAACATGTCCACAATTCTCAATCCATTCAAGCTGAGAGTTCGGTATGAGATCGAGAAATTTTTGAGGGAAATCTTTCTCCAATATGATATCATTACGTCCCCAAAGGATCAGGGTTGGAACAGTAACCTGTGAGACCTTTTGAGATGGCGAGAAACCACCACTCATCATAAAAGAAAGTAGGGCATCCTCCCATCCGTCTCTAGTGCAATGTAACCTACCTATCCGCAATGCATCGTCAGTTGCAAATTGCTCCTTATCGAAATAAGACATTTGATTTGCAACATTTCGAAGCTGGTAACTCTTTAAGACTTGGATTCCTAGTTCCGCAACAGGTTTTGGGAAATTCGCCATCGGTCCTACGCCGTCCACGAAACCTTGAGCATCTATCAAACATAGACCCTTAACGATATTTTTCAAGGGTGGGTCAGGACTATTGGCCAAAAGAGTACAAAGTTCGATCGCTGCACCGCCTCCTAAACTAGCCCCGCCAATACACAAGGGTCTCCCCTTCCCAACGACATTACAGAAACCAACAAGTGCATTTAATTTCGCTTCTGCTGAAAATGATAAAATTCTAGTATCATCCGTTGGATCAAGAGATTTTGAATTTAATTGTGTGAAACCCCAGCCGAGTAAATCGACTGCATATGTATCGATACCCAGTTGAGAAAGTTTGGGTCCAATTCTTCGAAATTCTAAACAAGATGAATCAAATCCATGAATTAATATAAGAGGTACTGAAGATTTGACGCTACCCACAGCTGGCCAATGAATGTAAGAAATCCCGCAAATGCCTGAAGGACATACTGAGGGTGATACTGGTACATAAATTCGTTGTATTCGTTGAGCAGCGTCTAAACAGGCAGGGTCTGATATCGGGCCATTTTCTGACGTTTTCAAGTCAGGACGTGCAAATGAGGTATCTATTTGACCAAGTTTCTCTTGGATGGTGGAAACAGAGGCATAGAATCTTGGAAGACCAGCAACCTTGGGTCTCAGCGCTACACCAGATTTGAAGCTCATTGAAGAGTGATGTCCAGTGCAAAATATAAGGAGAATGTACAAAGGAGATTTCATAGTGTAACTATCTGGATGTATGGGGATCAATGAGAGGGGAGTTTATGTATATAGCGGCTGTCCTTTTTTCACTCTACCGCTGCGACATATATCTTTGGCCATAAAAAGTAACAAAAAGTATTTGAATTAAAGTAAGACACGTCATATACCTCATGCAAGACATTTGTTTTTGCGTGCTCTCTGTGTTGGCAAGTCCGGTCGAGGGTGTATTTAGCTATGATTAACCCCGTACAAATACTGATTCTGTATGTACTGGTTTGACAACTGTATACAGTACTACTGAAAAAGTTCCAATTCATGCTTTTTCGAGACGAAAGACACAGACAGAGGGAGGCTCTTCAGCTCGTTGGTGAAAGATACATATCATTTGTCAACAGCAGCTACGCAATTCACCCCTCCATCAATCTCCCTCCCTGTATCAGACGTGTGGCTAGCTGTGACACAAATCATGCTCAAAGCAGGTATGGGAACTACTGAATCAAAGTCAGTTTCCATTAACATCAATACGACAAGACCGCAAGGCCAGAACAAACAGGATAATGAGGCAGGATCGGCAAACGAAATTATTAAAGAAGTAAACGATATTACGGATGATTCACAAGACCGCTTCTTCTATCCCGAGGGTGTTAACGATGACGAAGAGGTTGTGGATGATAGTATAGATGATACGGCCATGACCATAATAAGAGAAACAACAGCTGAGGATATCCACTCGACTTCGAAGCCGTCACAAGAAACAGTATGGGAACAAGCCTTTAATGATGCTGCAGAATTTGAAAACATTTTATTTTCCATTCGAAGGCCTAGTGCACGACATCGGCTTGAAAAACTTGTTGATGCTTTGAAAATAGTAGGGTCCAAACTGAAACGACGTGAGGAAGTTACTACTGTTTTGAACAAGAGATCTACGATAGCAAGTGACGGAACTGCTACGACTAGCTCATTATGGCGGAAGAGGACCTTATCGAATACGTGGGGAGAAGATGCAGCCACGAAAGAATCTAAGAAAGCACCTGTAGAGGCTCAGAATCAAGCGGTCGTGATTCAAGATAGCGTAATGTCTGTCGATACATCCACATCCAACGAACCACCCCTACTTAAACCCAAGGACAAATTTGTGGTTCATCTTTTGGACAATGGAGATTTGCGTTGCCCTAACTTTTACCAATGCAGCAACTGTCCTTTGGGTTCGGATTGTAATCGAATTCATATATTTAATCCACTCATACAACCTATCCCAATCACACACCCCGATTACCGTCCTAAACTCTACGTCAAAGCTGATTTGGAAATGGTTTATATGAAATACAGAGCAACCACAATAACATCAGATAACTTGGCCGAAAAAATTAAACCCGATGCCAGTGGGAAACAACGTTACACTTCTCGATTCACGTGTCCTGTGGAGAAAACGATATACTATACACAAGCCATTCCATCGCTGGGTTTTCCATCCGTTAAAAGTTCTCAAGGTATATATTGGTTTGATAGTGCCAAGGATTCTCAGATCTCACTATGCACACTGATTATATATTCCTTGCAACAAAGAAACATTGTACCAGACACTTTCTCGTCATCCGTCACTCCGCCTACGAAAACGAAACCTGTGTCTTCGAATGAGCGAGTTACACCCATTACGCGGGTATCACACGAAGCTACAGTTTCACTTCCTTTGATTCATCCCTGGAATTGGATGGAAATTAATCATGAAGATCGTTGTACTCGCTTTTATTCTTCTCAAGGATGCTCAGATGGGAAACGATGTCGATTCGCTCATGTACACTTTCCTCAATCGGTGACTCAAGATCGTGCACCCAGTCACAAAGCATTACCATATGCATACCTTTATAACTTTGGATTAACCTTGACTGATACGTTGTGGAATGATGGTTCAACTCACTGGATGGCACCCAAAGATACACGTCCGACAAATTTCTTTCGTATTCGTTATGCATCAGATGATCATAAACGTACTTGGTATACAGCTGCATGGAAATGTCCCCGAGAAGGAATAATTTACTATGCAGCCGGGGCTAAGAATGGTCTAGTCAACAATCAGAATATGTTTTTGTACCCCACCTTAGAGGACGCCAAACTTGCTGTTTGTGGGGTGATTCTGAATGCGTTTGCAAACAGGGGACTTTGGGGTAATTGGGATGAACCATCATCAAATCGAACAACGCAAGGGGGTGACACTCGTGAAACAAAACGTCCGATACATCAACAAGTTCAGAAACGACCCAAGTTGTCAAATGAAAATCCTGGAAAAAATCACCTTGTTACTGAAGTTCCCAAAGTATCAGCGACTGAGACGAAGTCGAAAGCAAAGCCGAATGCAATAACCCAACACCAAATGTATAAACCAGAGCAGCTAGCGAAAAAGATGGATCAAAAGAATGAAGCGGGCCCGATTTCAGTGGGACGAAACATTAATCAGGATGTGGTTAATTCATTTGAGCAATCAAATGATGAGATTTATGTACAATACAGGGGGGCTTCTCATGACGACGAGGAGGGAGAAATTCCAGAAGATCATAAGAACCCAAGTCAATTCATTGGAAAAAGAGATTCTAAAACCGGTCAGGCTCATGAGAATGGTAATAAAGGAGAAATTCTTGAAGAGCTCTTTAGCTAATATAAGTAGCTTATCAGTATAAAAATAAAGTATACTCAATTGTTGCGATGCAATTTTGATCGACAAAAACATAATGAAATTTATTTTACAGATAGAGAACGGATATAAGCAACGCATGAAATGAAGTAAATATTCCGATAAAAACCCGATAGAAACGGTATCTATAAATGAACTGTGTCATGAGGTTGATATGACCGCCTGTCTGGGCTACGGATACTTCGATAACTTTCGGGAGAACTTGTTGGAACGAATACAAGTCCACGTCTTTGTGCACAAACGTCACATGTTGCAGACTGACAGCGATGAACATCGTGGCTATCTCGAGATAATAGGTCATCATCTAAGCCACCAGAACGAGGACTAGAAACATATAAACTTCGCGATTCAGCGTCCCGTAGATCATCCATTATAGATCCTGTATCATGCGGAGAGACAGAATCACCTTCGCCCATAACATGGGCTCCTCGAGCTCTTCTCCAATTACTCGACGTTGTCGATACCGTATCAGTATCTCCGTGAGGAATCTTCGAATACAATTCAATCGTCTTGGAGAATAAGGAGACATCGTCCTCTTCGTATGCAGTTTTGGTTCGATATTGAGTCACACGTCGACGACGAATGGCGACGATGGCAATAATGAGTAACAGTAAACAGGAACCAATGATCAAACCCTTCCCAGCACCGGATAATCGTGATGAAGAGCTGGGATTGGTATTCCCTTCAATCCGAGGAGGTGGATTATAAACATTATCCGTAGACCCTGGCTTACCAAGGAAAAGAAGGCCTTGAATTCCATTGTTGGATGCCATAATCGCGCTTCCTTGATTATTCATTAAGTTTCGAATAGCACTAAGGGTATCGTCAGTTGCCGAAGTAGGACTCGAGGATGCAGAGTTTGGTACCAAATATACCGTAACAGAATCGTCAACGGCCTCGCAATTTGTAGCAGCTGATTGAAGACCTTGAATATTGGAAGAACAAGCAACGTTGGGGTTTACTGAACCCGATCCTGATTGTTCAAACGACGTGACTGTACCTACTTGTAACGAACGATGATTTTCATTTCCATTTGTTTTCACACGTCCAGGTCCTATGGCCAATATATGCGTATCGTGCTCAAGCAACGTCCTTACATTTCCAGTGGTGAAGACCATACTAGATGGACATCCTAGAAGTGCACCGGCAAGTTCCCTTTGAATGAAATCCGAAACAGTTTTGATAGCATCTGCAGCCGCTACTGTTTTCTTCCGAATCATGTTGTAGCGGAAAATAACTTCTACCGATACCGATGTTTTCTCAGGGGGTTCATTATTTTCCAAGGCTTGACATGCTTTTTTATTGTACGAAGGTTTGGGTGAGATTGTTGGAGCATTAGGTGCGTGTGTTGGTGATTGATTTCCGTCTACTTGACCTGGACACCAACCGCCATCTTTTCCGCCACCACCAGTATTATTCTTACCCTTTTTCTTTGAAGCTTCCTTGGCCTTGGGTGATGCGGCTTTAGGAGCGGGGTCGAAAACGGGATCACCATCATAATATTTTGATAAAATTAGTTCTGGAAGGGGTTGTCTCGGATCAGATGGAGGGTTGGCATTTGGATCCACTTGCAAGTATCTCCCATCGGGATAAAAGTAGAAATAATCGAAATCATTTTCTTGGACAGCGCTCGAAGAACGGCTTATGCCCTGTCCCTTTGCATTTCTAAGTGCCTGCCTATGGTTTCCATTCCCTTTATTAACTAGGTATCGACTTCTCTTCTTCTTCTTTTTACATTTTTGAACTCGAGGAGATGTATTTCCCGAAGAAGGTGGTTGTGCATTGGGATCAGGAGGAGGTGTTCCATTGGGATCGAGAGGTGGTGGTCCATTAGGATCGGGTAATGGTGGTACTAACGTTCCGTTAGGATCTGGAGGAGAAGGACCTGGTAATGGTGGAGCCAAAGGTCCATCGCCTGGTCCTTTCGGTAACGAAGGATCCAAAGTTTGTGAGTTGGCGATCCCCATTACCAAAAGCAAACTCAGTAGTTTCATCGTGATGATGGTGTAATGCTTAGCAGAATAATGAACTTAGATGGTCTTTTATATTTTCTATTTACAAGGGACTTGAGATTTTGATGGTGTTGTTTATCAGGAGAATGCAGGAGGGCGGAGACAAGTGACTGTATCTAGAGCTGGGAATGAGAGTGAATACAGTCCTGTTTCCCGTCTGTGCCTCTTTCGAAGAGTCCCAGTTTGAAAACGAATCACGTAACTATATCTTGTACCATGCGAGCTTTAATGTATGTCTCTACATACGCATATACTGACGTATATCTCATACGGGAAGAAAGGGTGCAACGGCAGATCCAGTCTTACAAGCTCTTTACTTTGGTATAAAAAATCGAAATAGCGATGAAATTTTTCAGTGGCTCGTTCAGACGTTCAGACTCTTCTTCTTCATTGCAACTCCACTCCAGGGAAATGTCCGAGCGATACTTTAACAAGGATTTTGTGTGAATACTTCTAGATCTTGAAAGTAGAGCAATGAATAAGATAAGTCGGATCCTGCAGTAGATCTACCCGCCCAAAAGTTCATCATTACAACTTATGTGCCTATATTATAAGTGGTTCAGCATCAAAATTATGATCGAATTCCTAACATTTCGACAGTGAGATATTCAGTACATGATGTCTATAAAGCTTTTACCTGGAAGAATTATTGCATCTTGATTGAATTGATTTTTAGTTCATGAGTGATCACGATATTTATGTTACGCTTATACAGTATATCTACATGATAAACATTTGTCCACTTTCCATCACTACACTAGTCAAAGAACCTTCTAAGTTTTTTCATGCCCTCGCTTAAACTTACCCAACAATAATCAATTGCACGCAAGTATATATTTTTTCATTCTCAACGGAATAGTTGTGGATTTATTTAAATACACGTAACCTAATGTAAACTCGAATCAGTTGTTGGTATTCGCATTATTTTTGTATGGGAATAAATTCGCTTAGCAAGTTCATGTAATGTTAATGATATAAATAACGAGTTACAGTTTTATTTACAAGATTGGTATAACATTCCACCATCTTGATTATTATTTATCTAGGGTGAAGATCATAGCTTCAAGTTTGTCGAATATTACAGGTAGAGATTGAGGCGATTCAGTGTGATAAACTCTTAAACCGTGAACTTAATTTTTTTAAAAAATACACTTGCACTTAGTTGTTCTATCACTGCACATGGGAAATCGAAACGTCGGTTGCTTTCGTCAATCTTGAACACCTTAGACACGCATACATAAAGATGATGCGGTACGCATAGACTTAATCTGGTTTCGATGTTTGTGACGTGATCATTCTCTATCAACAACATGTATATAATAAGTGCAAAGGATTTCTCGGTTTTCCAAATTCGATCGATTCCTGTTGGACACGACAGTCGACACAGTGTTCGATAAAGTCTATTGTAGATATAGGGTTCAGATTTGTAATGCAAAGGACTTCAACTTCAACTAGGATAGCTACATAGGAATGACGACATGACGACCCGGGATTATTTTTCGACCCCGAGGTCTTTATCCGACCCGACGACCGGGTATTCCACGACCTATTCTACATACATACCTGTTCTCTCTTTGAAGTAAGTTTGAACCATCCCAGACTAACCCGGACCCTACGATGTCGGTTAGTCGGGTTGGGTCGGGTCGGAAAACCGAGCCCGGGCAATCCCTGTTGAACTTCAACTTACTTTCAACGAACGTGAGATGTCTGCCGCGCCGCTGACCGCAGCAAAGATATGATACATCGAAAGTATCTTATATCTTACCGCATCACATAATTATTCCGACCTTTTACTCATCATGAAGCTTTTCCTTGTTACTGCAGCTGCTGCATTAGGTGCCTCGAACGCCTTTACTTTGTCCTCATTCACAACAACCACACCCGTGGCGCATCGATCGTCTATTGCCTCGTCTACTGGACTATGCATGAAATACAAAGTTGCCGTCGTTGGTGGAGGTCCTTCCGGAGCTTGTGCTGCAGATGTTTTTGCCAAGGAGAAAAATATTGAGACATATTTGATTGAACGTAAACTAGATAATGCCAAACCTTGTGGTGGGGCCATTCCTCTATGCATGATTGGAGAATTCAACCTTCCTGAAACGGTTGTCGACCGCAAGGTATGTTTGAAACGATTTCTAATCTCTTCACATCCAAATCATCAAAACATTTCAACTTTTCTGTTACAACCTTTTCAATCTGACGTTCTATATTTAGGTTCGAAGAATGAATCTCATTTCTCCATCTGGAGTTGAAGTCAATATTGGGGAAACGCTTCAACCAGACGAGTACATCGGAATGTGCCGTCGTGAGATCCTTGATAAATTCCTTCGTGATCGTGCTCAAAGCAATGGCGCTAAAATCATCAATGGTCTTGTAACATCGATTGATGTTCCGGCTGACCATAAGATATCTGAGTCACAATACACTATTAAGTATCAAGAATTCAAGGATGGTGCTTCTGCTGGAATACCTCAGTCACTCAATGTCGATCTTATTATTGGCGCTGATGGTGCAAACTCAAGAGTTGCCAAAGCAATGGATGCAGGTCTTTACAACTTTGCTATTGCTTTTCAGGAACGAATCAAGATTCCTGACGAAAAGATGAAATTTTACGAGGAAATGGCGGAGATGTATGTAGGTGATGACGTATCCCCCGACTTCTATGGCTGGGTCTTCCCCAAATATGACCATGTTGGGGTCGGCACTGGTACTGTTGTAAACCGACCAGCCATCAAAGATTACCAAAAGGGAATCCGTGACCGAGCCGGTGATAAGATTGCTGGAGGAAAAATCATTAAAGTTGAGGCCCATCCTATTCCTGAGCATTACCGTCCTCGACGAGTACAAGGTCGTATGGCTTTGGTTGGTGATGCTGCTGGTTATGTTACTAAGTGCTCCGGTGAAGGTATTTATTTCGCCGCAAAATCCGGTCGCATGGCTGCCGAAGCTATCGTTAAGCTGATGGACAACGGAACTCGATTACCCACACAGTCTGAAATTGAAAAGACATACCTAAGAAAATACGATGATCTTTATGGTGCAACTTATACAGTCCTCGATGTATTGCAACAAGTTTTCTTCGCCAACAATGGTGCTCGTGAGGCATTTGTTGAATTATGTAACTCTAAATATGTCCAACAAGTTACATTCGACTCCTACCTATACAAGCGGGTGCAGGGAAATAATCCCCTTGATGATTTGAAATTGCTTGGACAAACATTTTCGGCTCTTATCAATGGATACAAAATTGCGAAACCAGATGCTAAGTTCTCCAATCCTGTTGAAAGTCTTAATAGGCTTTAACTAATGTACAACTAGTTACTAGTAAATTATTTTAAGTCCTATTTTCTATGATTTCAGTTAGTAAATTCCGTAATCAAATACTGAAGTATCAGTCTTCCGGCTTGAAGCGATGCAAGACTCACTGATTTGACGGCCTTGATCCATGAATTATAATCTGTTAATTAAAATACTATCAATCATTTCATCAGTCTGATATCTGATTAAATTATGGATTTGTGTCAT
>Ga0169931_10014319_pt1 | contig 10746 bp, 12 predicted proteins | sample Kivu_15m_20L_FD_129675 | JGI IMG/M metagenome (GOLD analysis project Ga0169931, IMG submission 129675) | Freshwater microbial communities from Lake Kivu, Western Province, Rwanda to study Microbial Dark Matter (Phase II) - Kivu_15m_20L... | ecosystem: Environmental > Aquatic > Freshwater > Lake... | reverse complement strand
TTGAAAAGTTTTTAAGAGTGATTTTCTGTAAGAATCGACTTTTATAAACAGTGGAAGAATCGGGCCAGATGTAGGGATAGACCAGAATCAACCACGCCAATCGACTGAGTAAGTACTCATAGCTTAACTTCAAGGGTAGAGAGCGGAATGTCTTGAATAGGATGAGAAAGGGCGATCGAAGTACAAGGAGTCGGGGTTGGAAACCTTCATTGAAAACACTCGGAATAGGATGCTACATACGCAAGTCTGTTGGTAAATTTTGTACGACCTGGCTGGTAACAAAACTCGATTCTTACAGAAAATCACTTGTACATACAGTATGTAGTAAAAGTAAAAGGCATAAAAATTAAAAATACATACATCATTATTAGTCATGCTGCGATTGATAATGCTACTACATACACAAGTATATTTTGCACCGCCACTATGGTTTTGAATTGTATTCAGCATTGCTGAGCTCGGATGGGTTTAAAGACTCATCACATAATCCAAGCTTGAATCTCCATATTAAATCCTTTACGATGAACTTTCTTCGACGGTCCGACAATCGGGTGATGATAAAAGATGACCCTGCTAATAAAATGGGAGCTCCGGATATCTCCAAGAATGAGATCATAGAAATGACCGTTGGCGGTGAAAATGACGGCATAAATGTATCAAATCAAGACCCTGAGGAGTATGAAATTGATCCATCACAGGCAAAAAGTAAGGGTAATGTAACTCCTGTGATGAAATCTTCGAAAAAGTCGACGTTTGATTCTGGGAATACTCCTGATGGACGCAAAGAAACACCTCGATTATTTCAACGAAGACTGTTTCAAAGGACACCTCCAAAAACACTTCAAAGCAATAAATCAGATAAACTTCCTATAGAATCTGAAAATAATGACAACGCAATTTTATCATCTTCACGTGAGAACGATAGTACTGGCTCCATGGAGATGAAGGAACCATCCATCAACGAACCAAGCCATGAATCGTCGGCGCAGCAGGATGGTCAACCAGTCCCTTATACTCGAACGATTGAGCCATGGGAAAATTGGGATGAGGATTTCTATTCACTTTTGTCGACTTCTATGAATTTCGTGTCTGATTCAGCAATAACTTTGGCATGCGCATTAGCATCGGCATCCTCCAGATTAACTGCGGACTTAATTGAAGTGGAAAATGCTGCTGAGCATACCCTAGATAGTAAACCAAAGAATGAAAATATTGAAAAGCTGGATTCAACCAATAATGATGACGAGATAATATCACTCCCTCCAACGAATGGCGTTTCTTATCAGTCTAAAGCAACTACTGATGCATCGATTGAACAAAAGTACAATAACTTTTTTACGCTTAATTTTATCAAGGTAAGTAAATCCAATTACTGTTCTGTCCTGATCTCATAGCAAAGGGTGTAATTTATGATCACGTCGCTGTGCCATAGGAACTAGCCCATGTTGGACTAGCGCTGACGTACTATGATACATCACAGGAAGATTTTGAATCAATCCTCGTTTTAATGAAGATCGAACCCGGTATGAAAGAGGAAAATCAACTATTAGAGCCAAAAATATCGTGGGTACAACTGCATGATGGAACCGAAGTACGGTTATTTCTTCTTCTTGACTGTATTCTTGTGTAATTTTGATCACATTATCCTCAACTCATGTATTCACTGCTTTCCCTTCTTGGTGCAAATAGAAAATGTCCACAAAGCGATCAATTAAAATATTGGATATTCACTCAATCACTGCACCTGAGTCTGAGTCTATCTCCTCTGATGAGGGTGCTAGTTTACACTTTATCATTACAACCGAGACTGGTGATGTCCACGTATTTGAATCAGTTACGGGGGTGGATCGAGATCGAGCATTGCATGGTCTTCGCAACATGATTGCATGGCTAACCTATAATCTTCTTACAGGATCACTTGTAGCTCCAAAAGTCGATGAAGCTGTGAATAAAGAGTATGCTCTATCCTTGGGATCACAATTGAAATCGATGAATCACTTGCTTGAACCATTTTTGGCCTAAGTTACGTATGATGTACATACATAAGCTTAATCAAATATGCATTGATTAATCCATACCCCAAGCGATTTAATATTATATGAATTACCACTCTAAATCTTCGGGATTAATTGGATGGTCGAGTGGAATGACACTTAGTTTATCTTTGTCCCTCGGAAGCGCCTTCCGCATATCCCATGCATCTTCCGACGTATCAGGATCGTCTGCAGAATAATAACCAAGGACTCTTCGATACTTAATGTAGCCTAATTTTTCATACATGGATATAGCTAATCCATTGGAAGCTCTTACAAATAAATCAACAAAGTAGGCATCATGGACGTTGGTGCAAATTTCTTCAAAGTCTTTCATCAACATACGGGCAAGTCCCATGCGCCTATAGGAAGCTGCTACAGTCACAGCCGATACATGACCGTGCCAAAGATTTCCAGTCCCTTCGACTTTTCCTATTATATAACCCATGAGGTTTCCGTTTGGAGTTTCGACTACATTAAAAGCCTCCGGCCAGTGGGCGATATAGTGTAGGTAAAAAGCGGTAGAAAATGTCTCTGTCAGAGGATCAAAGTTAATGTTATTGAATTTAAGTAAATCATCCATCTTAAAGCGCCGGATAGTCGTCATTTTAATATGATACACTGAGAACGTATTATGTATAGGCCGAGCGACACAGTTTTTGATTGCTTGTTATTGTATTATTGTCCTCACACATTCCCGTCATACATATTCATTAATATGTTCCTGGCGGGGCGACCCATCGAACCTACCGTGCCAGTACCTACATACCTACAGTACTATAGATAGACATCCGTAGAATACACAGAGATAAGTCGTGCCGTTTTGAGCAGCATTTTTCTCGTAATAACGTCAATGAATTGTATCAAAACCGAAGAAGATTTTTAACAGAGAGGGACAATGTTCGATATGTTTAGTAAAAAACCGACAGCCAAGGAAGCTGCAACAATGGCTAAACAAGAAACGAAGAAAGAAGTCAGAGTAAGTCAATGAATTGTATGTAATGACTCAACCCATGGCATGCCTCAAAAATAGTACTTGAATGTGTGCAGAGTTCACAAAGAGAGATTGACAGAGAAATCCGGCACTTAGAACTAGAAGAAAAGAAAGTTCTAATTCAAATAAAGCAACGAGCAAGACAACCGGGGGTAAGGGGAAATGATGATCCTGCATTAAGAAGCATGGCCAAGAATATCGTTCAAATTAGAAATCAAAGGGATAAACTGTACCAAGCAAGAGCGAATTTGGGAGCTGTGGGGATGCAGGCTACAACTATGTTTTCACAATTTGCCGCTGCTCATGCAGTAGGCACTGTAACCTCAGCCCTATCTACCGCGAACGCTGCCGTAAACGCGAAAGAAATGTCTAAAATTATGAACGAATTTAGTAGAATAAATGAGAGAATGAACATTAGTGAGGAAGTAATGGATGATGCGTTGAGTTCAGCCTTCGATAATGAAGCTATAGAAGAAGAAGCAGATAATGTAACATCGCAAGTACTGGCTGAGCTTGGAATAGAGTTGGATCAAAAGATGATCGGACTGAATGCACCATCGCATGTACTAGATCACACTGGACAACAAAAGGCGGAGGTGGAAGAACAGGAAGACGCCCTACTCAAAACACTACCCGACTTACATGCTCGGTTAAAGTCTCTTTGAAAGAAGAGCACGATTGTAGACTATGGTTATATATGCTAGATATTTTTTCATCCCCAATAATTAGGAGCGACCTCTCTCAACCACTTTGCTTCAATAGCGCTACAATGACGGACTTCAATCCCCCCTCGACTCCCATCGTAGGTATCTCCAAATAAAATGTATTCACTAGGGTTGCCGAATCTGTGCAGTATGCTTGTAACCGAAATCGAAACCTGAACTTTCCCTCGTAAACTACGATACATTCCATCATTCCCTAATTTAGCCACGTTTGTAAAGAAACCTGCAGTGATACATCTGCGGATCAATGCACTCCTTTCAGCAATGCTAATATCTGTATCTATACCCTGAATACGTCCATACCGTCTTAAGTGTGAAGTAAGTTGAGTTCGAACGTCATCTATTAGTTGCAGAGCTTGAAAATTGAGAAATCGTTCTCGACACTCATTTTCACTGTATGGCATACAGTCGTTTACCTCCATCAGGTTCACATAGGTCACATGATCTCCTGTACGATCAATAATCTCATTCATAGCCTTATCATACTCAATCCTTTGTCGCGGATTTTTCGGTTGATAAAACAATGATTTCACCTGTAACGCCGCTCCAACATAAATTATCTCTTTCGAGCAACCAAGCTGTAGTGACTCAAGCATCATTTTCGATTCATGGGGTGATGCTGGAAACTCCGCCATTCTGTCACCTAGCTTTGTAAGATTAGTTTCATCATCGATAGCGCCAAGTGCGTAAAGAGTTTCAAGGCCATGACACAAGGTCGGAATACTGGGACGATTCATCAAATCAAATGATAATATATTTTGCACACCCAATGCTTTAAGGGTAAGTAAAAATGAGGATAGGTTCGAGCGTAAGATTTCGGGTGGCGTTGAGAAGTCCATAAATTGTGACATTGCTACTTCTGCATACAACCGAAAACATTTTCCGCTCTTTAAACGTCCAGCTCGACCTGCTCTCTAGCAGATGAAAATGATCCATAAAGGTTACGGCTACTCTTACACACAGTTACAGTAATACGATATTAACGATTCCCGAACCTACCTGCCTTGCGCTCGCTTGACTTATAGGACTGTTAATACCGATGAGAAAAAGTTGATTTAAATGCCCATGATGACAGGATCGTTGGAAGATGTTGTCAACTTACCACAAAATCAGTCGTTCGAATCCAGTTTTGGGATCGAAAAATGGAGTCTTCGCAAATCCGCAATCAACCACCACTGATATGTCTGGAACGGTAACAGAAGTCTCTGCGATGTTTGTTGAGAATATAACTCTTCGAGTTCCTGGAGTGTCGCGAGTTTTGAAAACATTCATTTGTGACTGTTTCGGGAGAGTGCTATAAAGTGGTAGACATTCTAACGACAAAGCATGTTTTGAATGTTCGAGCATCGTAGTCCAGTTTTCAGATGCCAGGGATACAGCTCGATCAACGTCCTCTCCAGATGGTAGAAAACAAAGAATATCACCGTCATCTTTACCCTTAAGACCATCCACATGAAGGCGAAGAATAGTGTCCACTGTAGCCTGTATGTAGTCTGAAACTGGTTGATCTATATAAAAGATATCGACAGGAAACTGACGACCATCAATAGACAAAATCGTTCCCCGTTTGTTCGTTTGTTCCTTCACATCTTCCTCGTTATTTAAATCCATCTTATTATCGATTGATATGTCTGGTCGATCATGATTCGATCTCCTAGTATTGGAATCACAATATTTATATCCCATAAAATATTCAAAGAATCCTTCAGCATCAATAGTAGCACTACAAATAACGATTCTGAGATCTGGTCGTTTCCGACTAATTTTTTTAAGTACTGCTAGCAGTATATCTGTTTGTAGATTTCGTTCATGAACCTCATCCATGATAATAACGGAATATCGACTCAGTAGTGGATCTATCAACATGGCTTCCCTCAAAAGCATCCCGTCAGTGAGGTAATGAATAACTGTCGATGAACTCTTTACATCTTCAAAACGTACAGAATATCCAACAGTTTCACCTAGCTTACATCCCATCTCTTGCGATACGCGATCTGCTAATGTCTGTTATATTTATGAGTGAACATACGACAGTAAGTGCATGTATGGAGATGAGTTTTTTCATTCGATAAAGAATATAAATGATCCCAGTGATTTTACCTGACCTGTGCAGCAATACGTCTTGGTTGAGTAATGCAAATGGAGAAACCTTCATCACACCAACCATTTTCATACTTTTTATTATAGAATAAATATAGAATAAAAAAGAATTGAACAAATTGTACAATATATTTAACTTTCCTTTATAAAGGAAAAAAAAACATAGGAATAAAAACACGTTGAATCTATAATATACACATACCAAGTACTGAGGGATCTGCGTACTTTTTCCAGATCCAGTCTCGCCACAAATAATTACTAGTGAAAAATGTTCAACGGAATATAATATTTGACGACGATATTTAAATATAGGTAAGAGTTGTCTTTGTAGATCCAGTGGATCTGCTAGTCTTGGAGGAAAGATAAGCGTAGTAGTCGAGTCTTCCGTATTTCGATGAGCCCCCGAATCATCGAGGACAAGATTTAAATCTGTATTTCTTGGTTTCCAGAAGCGATTCATGGTTCAAAGATTGTGATGACCTCGTCACTTCCTCCATTCGGAAGTAGGATGACAGAAAACTTACAGTGGTATCCCTACATGGTGCTAACCCTACAAATAAATATGTACAGTAGGCTAGCCCTAGCCAAACTCTTATATCTCTTATTTTCGTCCTGTCTCCGAGTAGTCTATGCGTGTAACAACTATATATCCTATGAATCGATATGAATCGATTATCGCCCTCTTGGAGTCGAAGACGTGTTCCTTTAGGAAGAGGGAATCGTCCAAATCGTGGAGTTCGTTTTAAATATGTGCTGTCGCTTGTGCCTTTGTTTTTGATACTTCTTTTTTATTTCAACGTTCATCTCGTTCAAAAGGCATTCTCATATGGAAAAGCATCACTAGAAAGTGATGTAGGAACTGTAATCGTCGATAAAGCTACAGTTGACGTTGACGTTGTTGTTGACGAGGTGCCTGCATCATCTGAAGAGGCACAAAATGATGTAACAATCATAAGAAAAGAAGAAGAATCAGAAGTCTATGAAACTATTGAAAATTCAAATGAAGAAGAAGTTGATATTGTAGATATTCAAGATGATAGGAATCGACATGTTGTATTCATTATGATAGGGGCTGTCCGGGCTATTGAAAAGACGGCTTTTGTTACCATACAAAATCTAGTCTCGCCCCTTTGTTCACCAGTCAACTGTACCGCACATCTAGTGACACACTTGAGTTATTCAGATAATAGACCTGATGAAGGTAAACATGATCCCAGGGGAATTTCAATCACTCTCGAGGACGCAGAAATACAAAGGATTCAATCCTTTATTCACACTACATTTTGTTCTACTGAAAGGACAAATGATGAATCACCAACAGTAAACTTCAAAGATTGTCATGAGGTATCTCCTGCATACAATATCGGCTCCTCCGAAGAACAAGCAGCCATGGACACTTTCGAAAGCGACTGCTGTAATGAGGATCCAGTTCTTCGAAATAGACTTCGATCCTTACGATACGGTGATCCTAGAAGATATTCCATGTGGTTTGCACGGAATCATGCATGGAGATTTGTCGAGTCGACGTTCGATACGTGGGCATTGAATGCAAATAATACACAATTCATGTTCATCCGACCAGATTTACTTTGGTATCTTCCCTTTGCACCGTATGAGTACATTCAATCAAGAACAACGCATGATAATCAAATCTGGATTCATGACTCATATTACGCAAATATTCCCGATACATGGGCTTTCCTACCAAACTTTCATGTTGCAAAAAGTTACTTTTCTATTCTTGATATTGTTCACGAAGGGGTCGGATGTTTAGGCGGCCCTGATTTTGATCGCTCCTTAGCTGAAGAGAGACTAAAAGACATGGGTATCTTACAATCTTCAGAATCCAACGGCGAAAATAGAGTTTTGAAATGGTGCACTGATAACGATCCCAGTTGGTCTGAAGAGATTCTTTTGTCCAAACTTCGTCGACTTCATATCCAACATAGATTTATGCCAGCAGGTGTAAGTTTGCTGAGAAAAGATAGGATAGATTGTCAACCGATTCATCCAAACTTTAAACTCGATGGAGACGAGAATCACGCCCCGACTTTTGTACCGGTCTTGAAATGTTTTATGACGTCTCGTCATTTCTTTCATGAACAAGGCGAAAATATGCTGGAAAGAATAAATGGCATTGAAATTTTTAGAATCCGTGCTACCTGGAATGATACCGTTTGCATAGCTCAACTTGATGATCATGGCACTTTAGGTATGCAACGCTGCCAAGAGCATCCAACAATTCAAGCTCAGCTATTTGCACACTCGTCACATGCGAACGGGCTTTTTACTCTATGGGATAGAGACGTTTTCCTAAATGTCTCGTCGTCTACTGACATCCTACAACCTTGGGTCTCCTGGAGGAAAGATTTCATCGAGCCTTTCGACCAGGTAAAAAGCTTAGAACTCCGAGGAGATAATCGGTAGCAGCTGATGCAACCGTTTGCGTAAGATACCTATATGTTAAACTAGACATTCTTTGATCTTACATGTTAAGTGATTAGGCATCTACATTTTCTGTTTGTAAACCACTGAAACTTGTAACCTCAACAAGTTGTGCGAGAGTATAAAGCTTTTCCTTTGCATCTTCATCTTCGTTTCTCTTTCGGCTGAGACGGACACGGACTCTCGTAGGAACATTCTTTACACCCGTTGACCAAACGTACTTGTTCAATTTAGCGTCGATCCGGACATCCTTTGTACCCATTGCGCTTGCGGCGAACTCCCGTATGGTCTTAATGGCTCTAGGGGCCCGCTTTTTGAATGAGACCTTTCGCGTATGCTTAGCCAAGTGTATTGTATAGTCTCGAGAGACAAGATCTGGTTTGGATGCCCTATCTACCTTATTTCCGTCTTTGGCCATTTTTAAAGTGTGCTAAGTGTTGACTGTACTATCGAATAATACCTGTGAGCAGTTTGAGCATTGTGAGGAGATCAGTTTATTAGTTTCTCATCACAAGCAACGCCAGGTGTGAAAGTTGAAATCAGGGAGAATCTCTCCTTGATTCAATTTTTACGGAAAAGTTTCACATTATCACTTAGACTTGATTCACTCACCGATTCGCTTACAGAAAGAAAAAGTGTTCTTATATCATCATCTAGAAGTCAATATTATCTGTTTCCTTTGCCTCTACTACGGAGGTACGGAGGGTATACTCTCGTACAAACGTATCTAGTAAGCGGTAACTTGTTTATTTTAACCCTTCTAGACACAGTTTTAAAAACGCACAGTTCAGTACATACGTACATAGTGTCACTACTGTAAACACTTCCGATGTCATTTATCAAGGAGATCACATATGCATTGATAGCTTGTATCATTATAGACACTTAAGTTTCTCGCAAGGCAACGCGGAATATACTTTTAGCGAGTTTCGTCCACTCATCTTCACTTTCAAGTGGCAACGTCGACAGCATGTTTAAATCAAAGTACACACGATGGTCAATATCATTATGAAATAAAAACTCAACAGAGCCTGCATAGCAATCGTCTCCGACATGGGATAATAGTAATTCAATCTCTAAGGCAATATGAGCAGGAACTAGCCATGGTGTTGAACGTTCATAGATCTCCTGGGATGTCGATGCCACTAAGGACTCCTCAGATTCTAAATCATCATCCAACGCACACGATCCATCACTTCCTGCACATCCACCGGCAAACGCGTTTGATGAGAGACCTTGTGATGGATTTGTATCAGTCGCTACGAGAAATGAGGGGAAAGATCGTTCAACGGCACATTGTACTTTACCATCGAGAAACCAAACTCGATAAACCTTATCTTGAAGTGGTTTTATGTACTCTTGTATCAATAGGACACCATCACTAGCTAGAAATCCTGAATCTTTCCATAACGAGTCTACGACAGTCGGAACCTGATCCATCGAATGAATGATACTTATACCTTTGCCAAAACCGCCTGAGTTAGGTTTAACTAATAATGGGAAGCTGATTCTATTTTCAGCTACGAAGCTTTCCACGGTATGTTGAAATTTAAGTCGATAATTATCAAACGCTTCATTTTCATGATAAGTCACGATCGTCGATTGCGGTATACGCAAACCTGCACGAACAAACATATGATGATGTAACAGTTTATTTGCACCTATAGTATAGCATTTTACACCGTTGTAAATTGGTATATTCCAAATGTCTACGGCTAAGAGAACAGCTTGACATGCCTTTTTTAAAAGCAAAAAATTCGTAAATATAAGCCAAAAGGATAAAATTCCATAATTGCATAATTCTTAGTTCCATCAAACATTGTCTAACCTTGACCTCTGTAGGACTAGCTGCATCGCTAACTCTATTGACAAAGCAAAGCCAATCGGTAGAGACATTTCCTTTTGCAAAGTCACTCATTTGAAAAGACTCTAGAGTGTAGAGTGTTGGTCGGGCGTTCATTGACTCCTGTTTACACAATCTGACTAACGCCTCCATAAGTTTAGAGATCCAGACACCATTAAGATGTCTTTCTAAAGTTAAAACAGCAATGATTGGAGAATATGTTTCAAAAGATCCACTCATGGATGAGAAGGAGGCACTGGGAAGAGGATTGAAAGCTACCACAATATGTGAAGTTACTGCAAGTAGTAACCAGGATATAACCATGATCATCAATCCTCAGTAATTCAATATTCAATTAAAATGCGTTACAAGCCTAATCCAAACACACTAGGAACTGCGTAACTTTGTCAGATTTTTCACTACTCATGCCACAATAGACAACAAATAATCCCCTTCTTTGCTTGACTGTTCCTCTTTACAATAAGAACTTTGCTGGACTGTTCCTCGTTACAATAAGAAGCATATATATATTATTCCCTTGTGTTTACGTGTTAACACGAGTATCGAACGCAAGACCAAGGATGTTATTTACGTGAAAAAAGTGTCACT
>Ga0169931_10014317_pt1 | contig 10748 bp, 9 predicted proteins | sample Kivu_15m_20L_FD_129675 | JGI IMG/M metagenome (GOLD analysis project Ga0169931, IMG submission 129675) | Freshwater microbial communities from Lake Kivu, Western Province, Rwanda to study Microbial Dark Matter (Phase II) - Kivu_15m_20L... | ecosystem: Environmental > Aquatic > Freshwater > Lake ... | reverse complement strand
TACTTCAACCTCGACAACGGCACCGGCCGCATCCGCGGCGTCTACCTGCAGGGCAACGAGGCGGTGGCGCGCACGTTCCGGCGCTGGCTGGTGCCTTTCCACGCGCACGGCGCGTCGACGCTGACGCTCGACGACACCGGCGGCACCGACCACCTCGCGTTCCACGCCGTCGGCGTGCCCGGCTTCCAGTTCGTCCAGGATCCGGTCAGCTACAGCACGCGCACGCACCACTCGAACATGGACGTGTGGGACCACGCGGTCGCCGACGACCTGAAGCAGGCGTCGGTGGTCATGGCCGCGTTCGTGTGGCAGACGGCGCAGCGAGACGCGCAGCTGACGCGCCATGTGCCACCGCCGCCGCGTCGGCCGCGCAGCGAGACCGCACCGGCGAGCCGCTGAGTGCTTGCGGATCGCAGCGAACGCGCAGCCGTCGATTGCGCGTTCGCCGGGCGGCGCCAGAATGCGTGGCATGCTCGCTGCCGCCGTCCGTCCTGCCGTTCGCCGCGCGCCGTTCGCCTTGGCGCTCGTCGTGATGGCAGCACTCGTCGGCTGCAACCTGGTGCCGCCCGAACCCGAGCCCTTGCGTGGCCCGGCGCCGCGCACGATCGCGATCTCGCCGGCGGTGCCGGCCGCGTTCGCCGAACAGCGCACGCTGCTGTTGACCGGCCTCGGCGAAGCGCTCGCGGCGCGCGGCCAGCGCACGATGGCGATTGCGGTCGTCGAGCAGATGCTGGTCGACGCCGGGGTCGACGCCACGAACGCCACGCCGCAGCAGGTCGCCGCTGCCACCGGTGCCGATGCGGTGCTGGTGCTCGGCGTCGAACGCTTCGAGTTCGTCGGCGATCGCCCGCTGGACCATGCCGCGTGGGATCTGTCGTGGCGCCTGCTCACCGCGGCTGGCGGCACGCAGTGGCGGCGGCAAGCGCGCGGCACGTGGCGCCTGAGCGACGTCGAACAGGGGGCGCCCATGCAGCAGCCCGAGGACCAGAACCAACCGACGATGCACCCGATCGGCGGCCTGGCGGTGCCGGTGTTCGACGACGCGATCGACCTGATGTCGTGGCTGCACCGCAGTGCGCTCGCCTACCTGCCGCGCGGATCTCGCTGACCCTCCATGCAACTCGCCGTCTGCCCCTATCCCGGCCTGTCGTTGCAGGCCATCGCCGTCGAACTGCCGGCCCCGCTCGGCGACGCGCCGAGCCCTGCCTGGCTCGTCGACCTGCTGCGCCGCGACGCAGAAGCACCGGTCGCCGGCAGCGAAGCACTGCGCACGGCGGTGCGCGATCTGCTGCGTGCGCACGGCTACCGGCCGACGGGGCGCGGCAAGCCGTCGTCGGAGTACCTGGCCGGTGCGGTCGCCGAGGGGCGCCTCGGTTCGATCAATGCGGTCGTCGACGCCGGCAACGTCGCGTCGCTGCACAGCGGTTTGCCGATCAGCGTCGTCGACCTCGAACGTTGCCGTCTGCCGTTGCGCGTCGAAGTGCCGGGGGCGGGCAGCAAGTACGTGTTCAACCGCAGCGGCCAGGAGATCGACGTCGGCGGGCTGTTGTGCCTCGCCGACGCCGACGGACCGTGCGCCAACGCGGTCAAGGACGCGCAGCGCACGAAGACGTCGCCGACGACGCAGCGGGTGCTGGCGGTGGTGTGGGGCAGTGCGGCGCCGGATGCCGCGCATGCGCCGGCGACGGCGCGCTGGCTCGGCGAACTGTTCGCGCGGCTCGGCGCGCGCGTCCTGCCCGTGGTCGGCGGATGAAGAAGTCGGCGCTGCTGCTGGTCGCCTTGGGGGGCGCGGTCTGGTGGCCGGCCCTGCTCGGCCAGCCGGTCTACGACGATGCGATCAACTTCGAACGGAACCAGGCGCTGCGCGAGTTCGATCTGCCGGCGCTGGTGGCGAGTCCGTTCTTCCGCGAGCACCTGAACTACTGGCGTCCGTTCAGTGCCGTTGCAGCGGCGATCGCGTGGCAGGGCGGGTTCGCGTGCGTGCACCTGCTGGCGCTGCTGCTGCATGCCGTGTCGGTAGGCCTGCTGGGGAGCATCGCGCGGCGGCTGGGAGCCGAGCCCCGTGTCGCCCTGCTCGCCTCGGCCCTGTTCCTGGTCAGCCCGGTGCTCGCGGAGAGCCTCGGCTTCGCTTCGGCGCTCGGCGACGTGCTCGCCGGTGCATGCCTGCTCGGCGCCGTGGTGGTCGCGATGTCGTCGCGGCCTCTGGGCCCCTTGGGCGTCCCGGTGCTGCTGCTCGCCGCGCTGCTGGCGAAGGAAACCGCCATCGCCATGGTGCCGGTCGTGCTCTGGGTCGCGATCCGCTCCCAGGTGCTTTCGCGCGCGGCGTGGTCGTGCGCCGGGTCGGTGTGCGCCTTGCTCGGCTGGTGGGCGGTGCGCACGGTCGTCGTCGGGGTGCCACTCGGGCCGACGGGGGCCTCGGCGTCGTTCGAGCCCGGGGATCGGGCACTGGGTGCTCTGGAGGTCCTGGGGCGACTGGTCGCCCTGCCGGCGTGGCCTTGGCCGGCGACGCCGTTCGGGGCGCTGGGGAGCGGCGCTGCCGCGTCATACGTGGGCCTTCTGCTCGTCGTGGCCGCGCTGGTCGCCTGCGCTCGCGGGTGGGTCGCTCGCCTGCGTTGGCAGGTGGCGGCAGCGCTGTTGTTCGCGCCCATCGCCTTGCCGGCGGCCGTGTGGCCGGCACTCGGCGAGTTCCCGGTTCAGGATCGCTACCTCTACGTGCCGGCGGCTGGCTTCGCCCTGCTGGTGGCGCCCTCGTTGGTGCGCCGCTGGTGGGTCGGCCTCGCCGTCGTCGTCCTGTTCGGCGCGTTCGCGCATCGCCAGATCGGCATCTGGCGCAGTCCGCGTGCCTTCGTCGAGCATGGTCTGGCGACGGCGCCCCAGCTCGCCACCGTGCAGGTCATGGCTGGCGACCTCTGGTTGCGCGAGGCTCGCGAGCAGGGGGAGGCGGCGCTGCAGCAGGCCCGCACGCACTACGAAGCCGCCCTTCGCTCGCACTTCCCGGCGCAACCGGCGCTGGCCAGCGAGCGACGGGCCGCCGCCTTCGCGGGGCTCGGATGGTGCGTGAGCTCGTCCTTGGCCACCGTGTTCCCGCGCGACCTCGAACGGGTTCTCGGCTTGTTCCGCCAGAGCCTGATCGAGAAGGAGACGGCGGTGGCGCACGTCGGTCTCGGCGTGGCCCTGGCCCGCTCGCGACGCTACGCGGAGGCCGAGGCCTCGCTGCGGGCCGCGCTGCGGCTGGACGAGCGCTTGCCGGAGGCGTGGTTCAACCTCGGCGTGCTGCAGTTGGAGATCGGCGATCGGTCGGCGGCGCGGCAGTCGTTCGCCGCAGCGCTGCGATGCGACCCCGAGCTCGAGGCCGCGCGCGAACACCTGCGTAGCCTGGGCGGGGTGGGGCGCTGAGCCGCGGTCTCAGAGGCTGAGAGAGAATCCTCTCGAAGCCTCTGCGCGGCTGCGAACGCAGCCGCCAAACATGCTTCCGAGAGGCCGTATCCTGATTTCTTCTCGCCCTCTCAGGTCGCCATCCAGCGCGCCTGTTCCTCGGCCGCCGTCTTCTTGTAGTCGGGCTTCAGCCGCTCGCGCAGGAACTGCCCGTACAGCGCCTGCAGGATCTCGTGCAGCGCGAACCAGTTCGCCGAACGGTCCGCGGTGCGGTCGACGTCCGACTCGCACTCTTCGCTGTCCTCCGGCAGCTTGACGCTGTTCAGCGTCAGCGTCGGTGCGTCGAGCACGGCGCTCCACTGCCGGCTGCCTTCGGCGATCAGCATGCGCGCCTTGCGCAGGCGGCGGCCCTGGCGCAGGGCGGTGCGCGCTTCGGCGGTGCGCGTCGGCAGGCCGCGGCGCAGCGTCTGCTCGGTTTCGTCGTCGCTGGGGGCCGCGAACGACAGGAAGTCGTCGAGGGCGATGCCGACGACGCGGCCGCCGGGCAGCGTGAACTCGCCGCCGTCCGCCTCCCAGCGGAACCACAGCCAGGTCAGGAACTCCTCGCCGAGGAAGCCGTGCGTGTCGGCGCCGTCTGGACCCTGCGTCATGCGTTGTTCTCCACGGTGGCTTCGTCGTCGGCGTCGATGTGCTGGCGGCGGCGGCTCTCGACGCCGGCTTCGCCCTTCTGCGTGTTCGGCCAGCGCACCGGCTCGCAGCGTTCGAGCTGGTAGCGCGTCTCGTCGTCGAGGCCGGCGCGCAACCCGGCCTGCAGCGGGTTGCTGCGTTCCAGCGCGGCACCGAAGCTCTCGAAGAACAACTTGCCGAACGCTTCGCGCGCGGCCTTGCTGGTCGCGAACAGCAGCACCGTCTGCTTGTCGAAGAACAGCAGAGCGTCGACCAGCGTGATCGCCGGCAGCACGCGCGGCAGCATCTTCTCGGTCAGGTCGTCCTTGAGCTCGCGCCGTTCGCGGGCGGAGAGCTTCTTGCCGCGCGCCTTCTCGGCGGCGTCGCGGTGGATCTGCAGCCACTTCTTCGGCATGGTCTTCTTGTCCATGCGGATGCGCAACCACGTGCCGGCGCCGCCGTCGAGGTCCTCGAGTGCGAACGTCTCGCCGGTCGGATCGGCGGGCGTGATCCAGCCGATCGATACTTCTTCACTGGCCGCGTTCTCGATGCTGCGGAAGCGCCGGGTCGCCAGCGCCTCGGCGAACGCGGCGTCGGCGGGATGGGCGATCTTGCCGTCCCAATGGAATGCGACGACGCCGCCACTCTTGCGGAAGGAAGCCATGACCTGCCCGGGTGTTGCTCGAGGTGGCAGGGAGGAGGCGTCCCTGCGGCGCGTGCGGCAGCGCCGTCGGCGCTGCCGGGTCACCGGCGATCCGGTGGCATGGTGTGTCGGTGCTGGGTCGGCGCCGGTTCGGCGTCGACCGCGCGCTCACTTCGGCGCGTCCGGCTTCTTCTGGACGTCCTTCGGCGGCGTGACGACTTCGGCCTTCTTGACGTCGACGCCCTTCACCGTCTCCGCCTGCATCAGCGCGGCCTTGGTGCGCGCCAGCTGCTGCTCGAGGTCGGCGAAACGCTTCTTGCTGGCCTCGTCGGTGGCGCTGCGGAGCTTCTCGATCTCGGCGGTCAGCTGGTCGATCGTGGCCTGCAGCGTCGTGGTTTCGACCGGCTTGCCGGTCTGCTGCGGGCGGAAGATCTTCGGCAGCAGGCCGAGCGTCGCCTCGTCGCGCGTCACCAGCTGCACCTGGCCGGCCATCGCGGTGTCCAGCACCTGCTGCACCTTGGACCGGTCTTCGGTCAGCGGCACCAGGATCGCGTCGACCTGCAGCTTGTCGAGTTCGTTGCTGGCGCCCTTCTCGAACGACGCCACCTGCATCACCAGCACGCCGAGCGACGTGCGGATCGGCAGCGTGCGCTCGCCGACCTTGGTCGCGAATGCAGCCTGCTCGATCACCGGCCCGAACTCCGAGTTGCGCGTGATCGTCAGGCGACCCTCCGGCGAGGCGCCGGGCACGACGCCGTGCTTGCGCGCGAGCTCTGCCGGGGCCATGCCGTTGGCGAGGTGCTGCACGACTTCGCCGACGAGTGCCATCGCTTCGCTGTCCGGGAACGCCGAGCAGGCGACCTCGGTGCGGATCATGTCCATCAGGATGCGCTGCGCGCGCTGGTTGTCGTCGCCGCTGTTCGGCAGCGTGCGCACGTAGTCCATGACGGAGTCGAACTGCGGCCGACGGATCATGTTGGCGGTGACCATCGGCATGCCGTCGCTGCCGAGCGCCTCCTTGAGCTCGCTCTCGGTGCCGCCGCGCGCGGCGATCGGGCGCACCTGCTCGACGGCGGCGGCCATCTGTTGCGCCATGGTGCCCGCGTCGATCGCGCGCCAGGTCGGCTTGCTCGGCGCGAACTTCTCGGTCAGCAGCGCCTTGGCGCGCGTGGCGCGTTCCTGTGCGTACTGGATCTCCTTCAGCAGCCGATCCTTCTCCTTCTGCAGCGAGGCGGCCTCTTCGGCCGGCGTCGGCTGCGGCTTGTCGGGGTCCTGCTTGGCCGGCGTGGCGGCCGGCGTGCCGAGTGCGGGGTCACCGGCGGCCGGGGCGCCACCCTGCTGGGCGGCGGCGGTGGCGGCGAGGAATAACAGGGATCCAACGACGAGACGGACTTCCATGGTTCGGTGGGCCCTCGGTTGCGAAGGCGGGGGAGGGATCAAACCGGCCCCGGGTGGGAGGTGCAAGGGGGCGCGGCAGCAGTGGCGCCGGCCGGCGTGGGCACCGGGTGCTTCAGGCGCCGACGGAAGTGCTCGGCCGCGGCTTCGACTACCTCGGGCAGCATCAGGAAGGCGGAGTAGTGACCGAACGGCACGGTGAACCGCTGCGGCCGACCGAGTGCCTCCCACAGCAGGTCCTGGTGGCGTGGTGGCACGACCGTGTCGAGCGCGCCCGTGATGAACATCACCTTGTCGGTCGCCACGGCGTGCGCCGTGCGCAGCGGTTCGTGGCGGAGGTTCTGCAGCACGTCCTGGCGCACGTGGTCGTCGCCGACGCCGTCCGCGTCGTGCCGCCAGTGGCGCCAGCGCTGCACGCGGTTCTCGCTGCTGGTGACGACCAGGTCGGCGACGTCGCCGCCGGACAGGCAGATGGCAGTCGCCGCGAGGTCGGGTTCGGTCGCGGCGATCGCGGTCGCGACCATGCCGCCGAGCGAGATGCCCATCACGCACAGGGCCGACGGTGGCCGATCGCTCGCGCGCAGCCACGACAGCAGCAGGCGCTGGTGCAGCACCGTGCGGTGGAAGAGGTGCTCGAGCTCGGGCCCGCGCTGCGGCTCCTTCATCGCGCTGGCGACGCGTTTGCACAGCGCCACGTCGAAGCCGCGGTCGAGCAGTTCGCTGGCGACGGTGACCATCAGGTCCTCGCCGCCGGCGAGGATCGGCACCAGCAGGATCATCGGCGGCGCTTCGTGGTGGCCGCTGCGCGTGCGCCACAGCGAGAAGTGCACGCGCTCGCCGAGTCCTTGCAGTTCGCCGACGAAGCGGCCGTCGTCGGTGCGTTCGCCGTGCACCAGCTGCGGCGGTGGCACCACGCGCGGTTCGGCGACCTCGGGCGGGCACGGCAGCAGCGGGCGCGGCATCGCCGGCGGCGTGGTCGTCGTGCACGCGGGCAGCGCGGCGGCGGCGAGGGCGAGCAGGATGGTAGGCAGGCGAACCATGCGCGGCACGAGCGTAGCGGCGCGGCTTCGATGGTGGTGCGGGCGCTGTCGAATCGACGCCGCTTGTCAGAAGACGTGCACGACGTAGAGCACGATGCCGGGTGCACCGTCGATCGGCGACTCCAGCAGCGAGTAGAGCGGCGAGCGGTTCAGGAACTCCATGTCGTCGCCGATCGACAGGTGGTAGCTGGTCAGGCCCGCCGGCTGGTAGTGCAGGTCGAAGCGAACGGCGACGTCGCCGGTGTCGTAGTCGGTGCGCGCGCGCAGTTCGGCGCCGAGCGCGTCGGTCAGCGCGATCTGGTAGCCGAACTTGCCGATCTGCTGGCTGCTGCCGACGCGGAAGCCGGCGCGGCTCAGCATCAGTTCGAGCGGGTCGGAGAGGTCGTCGAGGTGCACGCGGACCGAGACGCGCGTGCGCGATCTGCCGCCGTCGCGGTTCTGCGGTTCGGACAGTGGCAGGTAGTCGGCGCGGAAGCTGGCGAAATCGGTCTCGACTTCGCGTGCGATCGGCAGGCGGCGCAGCAGCTGGCGGAACGGCTGCTGGAGCAGCCGCGGGCCGTGCTTCTGCAGCCATTCCTCCTGGTCGGCCAGCAGCAGGTCCTCGCCGACCAGCAGCGTGCTGCGTTGCTCGTCGGGCAGGTAGAAGTCGAGCAGCGGGTTGCCGCCGGTGCGGCGCACGCGGCGCTGGTCGTTGCGCACGAGGTCGATCAGGAAGTGCAGCGTCTCGCGTTCGATCGGGTCGTGGATCGCGTCGAGGTCGATCGAGGTCAGCACGTGGGTGCGGATGGCGTCGACGTCCTCGCGGCGCCGCGGCGCGCTGCCCTCGGCGAACCGCGGCAGCGCCTTCGGCACCTTCGGCGTCTCGACGCGCGGTTCGCCTGGGCCCTGCAGGCGTTCGTCGGGCGGCAGGTGCTCGATGCCGATGCGCAGCACGGTGCCGCGCGGCAGGACGTCGGCCAAGGGGCCTGGCGGCGGCGCCGGAACGGCGACCGGAGGCATGGGTGACGGGCGAGCCGGTGCGACGCAGCCGGCCAGCACGCACCCGAAGATGCCGAGCACGAACCTCACGACACGGACCTCGAACAAAGAACGCGAGCGACGACGGCCGCAGCATCGGAAGAGCCCCGCTCGTCGCTGGACTCCGGTCGCACGGCGGCCTGGGTTGTATCTAGCTCCGTGTCTTCGCCAGGTTGCAGCACGCGCGCAGCGCTACGTTGCCATGGGCGCCAGGCGGCCAGCGTTTCCGCGGCCGATCGGTTTCGTCCGTCCGCGGGACCGTCTCGCGGTGGGACGAACTGCGCGCGCGACTGCGGTCCCGGCGTGGACCGCGGTGCGGCTCACTGGCCCAACGCGCGGCGGCGCAGGCCGTCGGCGGGCTGGAAGCGCGGCGCCATCGCGCGCGCCAGTTCGTCGAGTGCGGCGGTGATGTTGGCGAGGCCTTCGCGGCGCGCGAACTGCGTGATGCCGCCGGTGAACGGCGGGAAGCCGATGCCCATGACGAGGCCGAGGTCGAGGTCGCGTTCGTCCTGCACGATGCCTTCGTCGAGGCAGCGGTAGGCCTCGTCGACCAGCGGGTAGATCAGCCGCTGCACCAGCTCCGTGCGCGACGCTGTGCGCGGCGGCACGCCGCGCTGCTGCATCAGCTGGGCGACCACGGCGCGGCCCGGCCCCGGGCTCTTGCCGTCCTTGCCGTAGATGCCGCCGCCGGTCTTCTGGCCGAGCGCCTTCGCCGCGACCATCGCCGCGAACAGCTCGCACGGCACCATGCGCTGCGGGAACGCGGCCTGCATGACGGCGCTGACCTTGGCGGCGACGTCGAAGCCGACCTCGTCGATCAACCGGCACGGGCCCATCGGCATGCCGAAGTCGAGCATCGCCTGGTCGATCGCCTCGGCCGACGTGCCTTCGAGCAGGAGGCGCGCGGCTTCGTTCAGGTACGGCGCGAGGCAGCGGTTGACCAGGAAGCCCGCGGTGTCGGCGGTGACGACCGGGAACTTGCCGAGGCGCACCGCGAGGCGGCACGCGGTGGCGACGGCGGCGTCGTCGGTGTCGCGGCCGCGGATCACTTCGACCAGCGGCATCTTCTCGGGCGGGTTGAAGAAGTGGATGCCGACGACGCGGCCGGGCTTCGGCAGCTTCGAGGCCATCGCCGTCACCGACAGCGAGCTGGTGTTGGTCGCCAGCACCGCCGTCGCCGGCAGGCCGCGCGCCACCGCTTCCGCCATCAGCTTCTGCTTGACCGCGAGGTCCTCGACCACGGCCTCGAGCCACAGGTCGGTGTCGCCGAGCTGGCCCCAGTCGGTGCCGACGGCGAGGCGATCCTGGATCGCCGTCGCTTCGTGCGGCGCCAGGTGGCCACGCTTCTGCCGCTTCTTCAGTTCCTGCTGCAGGCGACCCTTGGCGCGCGCGAGCGGCGCCAGGTCGACGTCGCACAAGCGCACGCGCAGACCCTTCTCGGCCAGCTGGCCGGCGATGCCCGCACCCATGACGCCGCCGCCGACGACCAGGGCGCGCTGCAGGTCGCGCGCACCGTCCTGCTTGCCGAGGCGCTTGCTGCGCTCGGTCAGGAAGAACAGGTGCACGAGGCCCTTGCTGACCGGCGTCACGATCATCTCGCCGAGCGCCTTCGCCTCGGCGGCGAAGCCGCGGTCCTCGGCCTTGGTGAACGCGTCGATGCAGCACTGCAGCGCCGCGCGCGGGGCCGGGTAGAAGCGCGCCTGGCCCTGCTGCAGCGCCTTGTTGGCGGCGCGCACGGCGAGCGCGCGCAGCGGCGTCTTGCTGAGCCAGAACGCGGCGCCGCGCAGCTGGCGCTTCTTTGCCTTGCGCCCGGCGGCGATGCGCTTGTCGAGTTCCTCGCGCGCGGCGCGCAGCAGCTTCGCCGACGGCACCAGGCGGTCGACGACGCCCTGCTTCAGCGCCTGTTTGCCGCGCAGCAGCTTGCCGTTCAGGATCAGGTCGAGCGCCTTCGGCAGGCCGACCAGGCGCGACAGGTTCTGCGTGCCGCCGAAGCCCGGCAGGATGCCGAGCTTCACCTCGGGCAGGCCGATCTGCGTGGCGCTGTGATCGCTGGCGACGCGCACGTCGCAGAACAGCGCCAGCTCGAGGCCGCCGCCGAGGCACGGGCCCTCGATCGCGGCGACCACCGGCACCTTCAGTCGCTGCAGGCGCTGGAAGATCGAACGGCCGCGCACGGCCGCAGCTTCGCCGTCCTCGACGCGGGTGATGCTCTGGATCAAGCCGACGTCGGCGCCGGCGCAGAACATGCCCGGGCCGGGGCCGGTCAGCAGCACGCCGCGAACGCGCGCATCGCCGGCGAGCTGCTGCAGGATCGTGTCGAGCGACTCGAGGCGTTCGCGCGTCAGCGTCACCATCGCTTCGTCGGCGCTGCCGAGACGCAGCAGGGCGATGCCGTCGGCGTCGACGTGAAGCTGCACGAGGCCGCGCGCCGGATCGGTCGCGGCATCGGCGGCGGGACGTTCGTTCTTGGTGGTGGTCATGCAGCCTCCAGCACGACGGCCTGGCCCTGGCCGCCGCCGATGCACAGCGACGCGAGTCCGTGGCGTTTGCCGCGCGCGCGCAGTTCGTGGGCGAGCGTCAGCACGAGGCGGGCGCCCGACGCGGCGATCGGG
>Ga0169931_10014316_pt1 | contig 10749 bp, 13 predicted proteins | sample Kivu_15m_20L_FD_129675 | JGI IMG/M metagenome (GOLD analysis project Ga0169931, IMG submission 129675) | Freshwater microbial communities from Lake Kivu, Western Province, Rwanda to study Microbial Dark Matter (Phase II) - Kivu_15m_20L... | ecosystem: Environmental > Aquatic > Freshwater > Lake... | reverse complement strand
TGGCCTCGCTCGCCAGCACGCTCACCATGGCAATCCGCTTCGGTACAGAAGAGGGACGGGCCGAGCGCCTGCTGGAGATCACCAACCGGTTTGCGCCAGCCCTGTCCGTGGGACAGGGCCAGCTTATCGGCGCCGTCGGCAAGGCGGTGGCGGAGATCGCGCGCGACGCCTCCACACTCGATCTCAAGATCACCGAGAGCCCCTTCTTCGAACGTGCCCTCGCGTGGTCGCGCCAGTTCAGCGAATCCGACGAGATCACGGCGCTGACGGACACGCTCGCCGGCGCGATCGCCGCCGGACAGTCCCTGCCGGGCGGCGACCAACGCGCCCGCAGCGAGGAGGCACAGCGGCGCAAGGCCTTGCTCAGCGCCGGCATCCAGGACATCACCAGCGCCCTGGTCGGCAAGTTCGTCCTCAACGATCTGCTCAAGATCGTGCTCGACGCGATGCATCGCGGTGGCGGCTTCGCGCGCGTGCTGCTGCTCATCCGCGACCCGGCCACGAACAGCCTCCGCACCCGTTTCGGCCTCGGCCGCGAGGCCGAGGAACTGCTGCGCCGCGGGTTTTCCATTCCACTGGAGCCACGCCGCGACATCTTCCACGCCTGCATCTCGCAGGGTGTGGACATCTGCATCGACGATATCGACAACGCCAAGGTCCGCACCCATGTTCCTTCCTGGTACCGCGACGCGGTTCCAGGCAAATCCATGGTCCTTCTGCCCATCATGATCAACAAGCGCATCGCCGCCCTGCTCTACGGCGATGCCGACCGCGCTGGCACACTGGCCCTGGGCAGCGAGGAATTGTCCTTGCTTAAGACCCTGCGCAACCAGGCCGTCCTCGCCATTCGAAGCCAGCATGCATAACACCGTCCTGCCCGACGCCACCGTCTCTGGCGAAGCCACCGCCGAGGAATTGACCGTGCTATTCGCCGACGTCTCCGGAAGCACACGGCTGTACGAACAGCTGGGCGACCGGGAGGCGCTGCGCCGCGTCGGAGAGTGCCTCGCCGCGGCAACCGACGCCGCCCTCACCTACAAGGGCGAGGTGGTGAAGAACATCGGCGACGAGATCATGTGCATCTTTCCGGACAGCGGCGCCGCCCTGCTGGCCTCGTGCGCGATGCAGGCGGCGCTGCGTAACATGCCTCCGGTCAACGGCGTGCCGATGGCCTTTCGGATCGGGTTCCATACTGGCCCGGTGTTGCGACGCGACGGCGACGCCTTCGGCGACACCGTGAACGTGGCGGCACGCGTTGCAGCGCTGGCGGCGGCAGGGCAGATCCTCGCAGGGGACACCTCCTGCGCCACCCTGCCGGCCTATCTGAAGTACGGTGTACGCAGCCTTGGCAACACCTCTCTGCGCGGACGCAACGCCGAGATCCGGCTGCATGAGGTGGTCTGGGACATGGGCGCCGACCTCACCCTGGTCGGCGGCACGCTGCTGGCGCGTGGCCCCTCGCCTGCCGCTGCGCTGGAGCTTCGTTTCGGCACCTACCGCTGGCGTCTGGATTCAGGCTGCATCACGATCGGGCGGGACTCCACCCACCAGATCGTGCTCACCACGCGCCGCGCGTCGCGCAACCACGCCCGCATCGAGGCGCGACAGGGCAAGTTCTTCCTCAAGGACAGCAGCACCAACGGCACCTTTGTGCGGCCGGAGGATGGCGAGGAGGTACGCATCAGCCGGGAGGAAACGGTGCTGCACGGACGCGGCAGCATCTGCTTCGGCGACCCGCCGACCTCCGAGGGCGCAGAGGAACTGCACTACAGCATCGAGTAACATCGGACCCATGTCGAACACCCTTGGAGCTGCGATGGGCCGGCTGGTCGTCGATCTGCTGTGGTGGTCGATCCGCCGGATCTGGCGGGTGGCCCGGGCCCTGTCCGGCGACGACGCCTACGAGCGTTACCTCGAATCGATGCCGCCCCGGCTTGCCGAGGCCGCCCCGATGTCGCGGTCGCGCTTCCACCAGGAGCGGGTGACGACGAAATGGGATCGGCTGGCGTCCTGCGGGCGCTGTTTCGAACCCTGATCCAGGCGCCTGCCCGGGTCCGCTCAGGACACCATCGGCGCCCGCGCCATCTCCAGCACACCCTCGAGCGCCGCCACGACACTGGCGCCGCGCACCGCATCGCGGTCGCCGTCGAAACGGAAAGTGCAGGATCGGCGCAGTCCGTCGGACCGCCCCCAGGCGATGCACACCATGCCCACCGGCTTGCTCGGCGTGCCGCCACCCGGGCCAGCCACGCCGCTGACGGCCACGGCCAGGGTTGCGCCGCTGCGAAGCAAGGCACCATCCACCATCTCGAGTACCACCGGCTCCGATACGGCGCCGTGCACCCGCAGGGTTTCCCCGGACACGGCGAGCTCCGCGACCTTCGCATCGTTGCTGTAGGTGATGTAGCCGCGGTCGTACCAGCCCGAACTGCCAGGCACCAGGGTGACCGCCGCGCCAACGCCGCCGCCGGTGCAGGACTCCGCCGTGGTGAGGGTGTCACCACGTGCCCCCAGGGCAACCCCGACGGCGGCGGCGAGTTCGTGCAGATCAACCGCCATGATCCACCACCGTCTTCCAGAGAGCCACCGCGAGCAAGGCGTAGAACGCCGCCACCAGATCGTCCAGCATGACCCCGAAACCGCCCTTCAGGCTCCGGTCCAGCTGCCGGATCGGCGGCGGCTTGTAGATGTCGAACAGGCGGAACAGCAGGAACCCGACGGCCTGCCATGGGAGGGTGGCGGGCAGCATGAACAGCACCAGCAAAAACGCCACGATCTCGTCCAGCACCATGCCGCTGTGATCCGGCACCCCCAGGGCACGCCCCGTGCGGCCACAGGCCCAGATCCCGACCAGGAACAGGACGGCGATCATGCCGAGGAAGGCGACATCCGGGACGCGAGGATGGACGAACCAGAAGATCGGCAACGCGAGAAGCGTCCCGGCGGTGCCAGGTGCCGGCCGCACCAGCCCCGACCCCAGGCCGAAGGCCAGCAGGTGGGCCGGATGGCGCAGGACGAACGCCAGGGTGGGCCGTCTTGGCAGGAAGTCAGGCGAAGTGGTCAAAGCCCCCCCGATCGAGCGCCAGCGCGCGCCCGCGGCCATCCAGCACCGACACCCCGCTGCCCACCTCCATGCGGCCGATGCGCGTCAGCGGCGTGCCGCAGCCCTCGGCGATGGCGGCCAGCCGCTCCCGGGCGGTCACGGGCGCGGTGAACACCAGTTCGTAGTCGTCGCCGCCGGCAAGCACGGCCGCCATGCGCTCCTGTTCCGACAGCGCGCTCAGGGCCGAGGAATGCGGCAGACGCTGCCATTCGATTGTGGCGCCGAGGCCGGAACGACTGCAGATGTGACCGAGGTCGGCCACCAGCCCGTCCGAGACGTCGATGGCGGCGTGAGCCACTCCCGCCAGGGCACGCCCGAGCATGACACGCGGCTCCGGACGATCCAGACGGCGGCGGCAGTGTTCCACGTCCGCGGCATCGCCTGCCTTCAGGCGGCGCCTGGATTGCAGCCCGGCAGCCGCCTCGCCGACCACGCCACTGAGATGGATATCGTCCCCGGCGCGTGCACCATCGCGCCGCAGCGCCGCACCGGGGACACACTCGCCGACCACAGTGACACAGAGATTGCGCGGCCCGCGCGTCGTATCACCGCCGGCAAGATCGACACCGTGACGACCCGCCAACGCAAGAAAACCGGCCATGAAGCGCTCGCACCAGGGTTCGTCCAGCGCAGGCAGGGACAGCGCGAGGAAGGCCCAGCGCGGCCGCGCGCCCATGGCGGCGAGGTCGGAGAGATTCACCGCCAGAACCTTGTGCCCGAGGGCCTCGGCGTCGGTGCCTGGGAGGAAGTGCACGCCCTCGACCAGCATGTCGGTCGAGATGGCGAGGTGGGTGCCGGGGGTGGCGACCAGGAGGGCCGCGTCATCCCCACCGGCCAGCAGGGTGTGGCTGGTTGCGGGGGAAAAGACCCGCTCGATGAGTCTGAACTCGGGCGTCATGCGAAGCATTCTACCCTCCGCGTCCGGCTGCCAGGGTCGGTCTCCGGCCAGGCCGACCGGGAGACCTCACTGTGCGGCAGCCGGATAGGACATCAGGCCGGAGGCAGCCTGATAGCAGGCGTACGCTATGTCGCAGGGACGTTCGGATCGATGCACCGGGCCGGTCGCATCAATCGGGTCTTCCCTGGCGCCTGACCGCTTCTGCGGGTCTCACCTGGATCGCGAGACGGTCCAGAACACCGTTGACGAAGCGATGACCATCGGTGGCACCGAAGATTTTGGCGATGTCCACGGCCTCGTTGATGATCACCCGGTAGGGTGTTTCCGGATGCGCCGACAGTTCCAGGGCGCCGATGAGCAGGATCGCATGCTCGACCGGAGACAGGGACTCCACCCCGCGATCCAGGACTGGCGCCAGCAGCGCCCGCAGTGCCTCGACATCGCCGGTGACGCCGTCGATGATGCGGTCGTAAAGACCGGCGTCGGCGTGCAGGAAGGTCTCGTCCAGCCGGGCGTCGCGCTTGATGTCGCGGGCCTCGCGCGGGTTCAACAGCCAGGCGTAGAGCGCCTGAGTGGCGAGCTCGCGACTGATGCGGCGCGCATTCTTCGGCCGCGCCGGCCGTTGTTCCTCTTCAGTCACGCTCGTCCTCGATGGCCTGCAGCAGGTTGGCCATTTCCACTGCCACCCTGGCTGCCTCGGCGCCCTTGACGTGCATGCGGGCCATCGCCTGCTCGTCGGTGTCGGTGGTGAGCACGCCGTTGGCAATCGGGATGCCGGTGTCCAGCCCGACGCGCATGATGCCTGCCGCCGACTGGTCGGACACAACCTCGAAGTGGTAGGTCTCGCCACGTATCACCGCCCCGAGCGCCACCAGGGCCTGGAACTGTCCGGTCGAGGCGAGCTTGCGCAGGGCCAGCGGGATTTCGAGCGCCCCTGCCACCGACACCAGGGTCATGTCGTCGCGACGCACGCCGAGACGCAGCAACTCGGCGACGCAGGCGCGCCGCAGGGCCTCACAGACCTCGTCGTTGAAGCGGCTGGTCACGATGCCCACCACCATCCCTTCGCCGGACAGGTCCGGCACGATCGCGTCGATTTCGCCGATGTCGTCGACTCCCGTCATTGCCCTGCCTCCCTGTTCATGCGCACCCGCCCGACGCCGGGGATTCCAGATGCCCGACGACCTCGAGGTCGAAGCCGGTCATGCTCGGCATGCGTCTCGGATGCGCCAGCAATCGCATGCGCCCCACGCCGAGATCGCGAAGGATCTGCGCGCCGATGCCATAGGTGCGCAGATCCATGCGCCGCCGTGCATCGCTGCTGCCATCGCTGGCGAGCCGCGCGAGCAGGTCCTGCCCGGTCTCGGTCCGATGCAGCAACACGATCACGCCCCGGCCTTCGGCCGCCATCCGGACCAGCGAATCATTGAGGTTCCAGGAGTGGGTGACATCCGCTGCGTCGAGCGCGTCGATGGCCGAGAACGGCTCGTGCACGCGAACCAGCACCGGCTCGTCACCGTCCACCTCGCCGAACACCAGTGCCAGATGGGTTTCGCGCGAGATCTTGTCGGCGTAGGCGATGGCGCGGCAGGCCCCGTGGACCGTGTGCAGCGGACGCTCGAATGCGCGCGCCACCAGCGACTCGGTGCGGCTGCGGTGATGAATGAGGTCGGCGATGGTCCCGATCCGGAGGTCATGCTCGCTGGCGAACGTCACCAGATCGGGCAGGCGCGCCATCGTGCCGTCGTCCTTCAGGATCTCGCAGATCACCGCGGCCGGCTCCAGCCCGGCAAGTTGCGCGAGGTCGCAGCCCGCTTCGGTGTGTCCGGCCCGCACCAGCACCCCGCCGGGCTGGGCCATCAGGGGAAAGATGTGCCCGGGCTGGACGATGTCGCCAGGGGCGGCATCGGAGCGAACCGCCGTCCGGATCGTGTGGGCCCGATCGGCCGCCGAGATGCCGGTCGTCACGCCCTCCGCAGCCTCGATGGATACGGTGAAGTTGGTGCCCATCGAGGAACGGTTTGCCGAGACCATCAGGCCGAGGTTGAGCTGGCGGCAGCGAGCCTCGGTCAGGGTCAGGCAGATCAGGCCACGCCCATAGCGCGCCATGAAGTTGATGGCCTCGGGGGTCGCGAACTGGGCGGCCATGACGAGATCGCCCTCGTTCTCGCGGTCCTCCTCGTCGACCAGGACGACCATGCGACCGGCGCGAAGCTCCTCGATGATTTCGGGCGTGCTGCTGATGCTCATGGGTTGGCAACCGGAGGATGGAAAACGGCTCACGCGACTGGGCGGGGCACCTGGGCAGGGCAGACCCGGCGCGCGCGGCCGGGTGCGGGACGCGGAGCGCGGGACCGCGATTCTAACCGCACCGACTCCCGAGCGGGAGGTGGTTGCGCCGGGTGCGGGTGGGACGCCGGGCACAAGCGTAGAATCCAGGCTTTTGCGCGGTCGTGTCGCGTCGCTGCGACGCTGTGGCTGACCGCGCCCACCCCGAGGACCGCAGATGCCCAAACCCAATTACGCCTTCGAGAAGCGACAGCGCGAACTGGCGAAGAAGCAGAAAAAAGAAGAAAAACTGCAGCGGCGAACCAGCCAGCAGACCACCTCACCCGAGGGTGAGCCCGTCGACGAAGCGCAGGCAGAGCCCGCCGCCCCCGAAAACGGGACGGCCACACCCTGACGCGACACCCCCATCCGTGGCTGTGCGCAACAAGAGGATGGGGTGGCTTCCAGACAACGCCCCGACAGTGGCCGGTGGCCCGTCAGGCCTGAGCTCCCGCCTGCGGCCGGCATCGGCCGGCCCTGCCTGACGGAATCGCCCGGTCAGCCTGCAACTGCCGGCGATTCCCCAGCCCCGCCGCCCGGCTCCGGGTTCTCCCGAATCACATCGAGGCGCCCTCCGGCGGCAAGACGTTCCCGCCTGATGCCCTCGATCACCGCCAGGGCGGCAGCATCGCAGTAGGCCACCCGCCGCAGATCCAGACGGGCCTGCCCACCGGGCCGCTGGCGCAGGTGCCGCGCCAGCGTGTCGATGGAAGCGTAGAAAAGGTTGCCGCGCACCGCGATGTGTTCGACACCGTCGTGGTGGGACGTCTCGAGCGCGACCGCGGACGCACCGGACACGAAGAACGCCACCGAGGCGATGGCCGCCACCACCAGACCGGCCTCCAGCCCGACGAAGCAGACGCCGAGCGCCGTAAGCCAACAGGCCACCAGATCAGCCCGGTTGCGCGCGAACAGGCGGATCTCCTGCCACTGGATCATGCCCATGCCGACCAGGAACAGCACGGCCGCGATCGCTGGCATGGGCAGGCGGGTGAGCGCCGGCGCGCAGCCCCACGCGATCACCAGCACCGCAACCGACGACACGATCCCGGACAACTGCGAGCGCGCCCCCATGCCGACGGCCACGCTGGTGCGGTTGAAGCTGCCCGAGCCGGCGAAACAGGACATGAAGGCCCCAGCCACGTTCGACAGCCCCTGGGCGAACACCTCCTTATGGAGATCCGTGTCCGGGTTGTGGCGCAGCTTGAGGTCGCGCGCGATCACCAGGGACTGCGCCAGCCCGAGCACGGCGATGGCGACCGCGCTGGGCAGCAGTTCCTCCAGGACCAGCAGGTGTTCCCGGCTCAATGACGGCACGTGCCACGGCAGCGGCTGCAACACGATGCGCCCCAGAAGCTCCACCTGGGAGCGTGCAGGCCCCACCCAGCCGTCGATCGCCGCGCCCGCAGCCCAGCCGGCGAGCAGGGCCGCGATGATATGGCTGCGCGGCAGCCAGCGCCGCAACAGCAGTGCGCTGGCAATGGTGACGGCGCTGATGGTGGCGGCAAAGGGATTCACGATCTCCTCCCAGGACGCGATCACCACCATGAACTTCTCGTGGAAGAACTGCATCGACAGGCCCGACACACCCAGGGTGCCTTCCAGAGAGGACGTGATGAGCAGCACCCCGACCCCGATCTTGATGCCCCCGATGGCCGCGGGGCTGAGGTGACGGAACACCGTCGCCGTGCGCAACAGCCACAGCCCCAGTTGCAGCAGCCCGACCGCGAGGGTGAGCAGCAGCACGTACTCGGTGTAGAGCGTGCTGCCGCGTCCGGCGTGCGGCATGACCGCCAGACCGATGAGGATGGACATGGCGGTATTGGGACCGCCGACCATGGCGCAACTGCCGAACAGACTCGAGACCAGCGCCACGAACACCGCGCAGTAAAGGCCATACTCTGGCGGCAGACCGGCGAGGTAGGAGAACGTGATCGCCTGCGGAATCACGAGCACCGCCCCCGCCACGCCGGAGCCCAACTCACCCCGCCAGCCGGCGCCCCTGCGCCACGACAGATCCGGCAGGGTCTCGCGCACCAGGGCGGCATAGGCGCCCGCGCGGCCGCTCAATTCAGTGCCCCTCGGACCTGCCGAGACCGCCCAGCCAGTGCAGCAGCCTCTCGCCGAGCTTGCGCAGCCTGCCCTCGCGGGGGTCGAAGGGACGCGGCTGCAGATGCAGGTAGGCGGCCACGTCCAGCGCCTCCTGCTGGCTCAGGCTGCGTCCTGTGCCCAACGGCATGTTGGCCCAGATGAAGCCGGCCGCCTTGTGGATGTTGTTCATGCCCGCTCCGGCATTGTAGGCGTCAGGCCCCCAGAGCGGCGGCACGCCGGGACCGCCCTGCCCCTCGGCGCCGTGACAGGCAAGGCAGGCGCGCCGGTAGACCGTCTCGCCCATGGCGGGGTTCGGGTCCTGGTTGGTCTGGGTGAGGGTGGGCACGCCCCAGTTCCTGGGCGGTGTGCCGATCACCTCGCCCTCGGACAACCAGTGGATATAGGCGGCGACGGCCAGCACCTCCGGTGCGTCCGCCGGCGGCATGACGCCGTTGTGGCTGTAGACGAAGCACTCGCGAATGCGCAGACCGATGCCGTTGCGCACCCCGTTCTTGGCGCGCCAGCGCGGATACAGTCCCGCCACGTTCAGGGGCAGCGCGTCGGGAACCGTGCCGGCCTTGAGGTGGCAGTTGGTGCAGCTCAGCCGGTTGCCGGCGTAGCGTGGCGCGTAGCGCGGCGTGTCCATGACGATGTTGTAACCATGAACGATGTTGCTCTCGTAGTCGTCGAGGACGGTGCGGGCCTTGAGCTCCTCGATGCTGGTGCGCGCCCCGGCTGTGCCAATGCAAAGCAACACCGACAGCACGGCCACAGCGGCATACCGGCAGATCTCGCTGCCCGCGGCCGGGCCCGGGCCACCGCCCGTCCACCACGGCGACATGTCAGCCCGCAAACAGGTATGTGCACCCGCGCTTGGCCGCAGCGTGACAGGCGAACACACCGGATGGCATGACGCGCACCCCAGGCAACACGGCGTCGAGCCATTCCTTCCTCGCGGCTGCCGGGTCGAACCCGAGCTTCTTCGCAATCATCGCGCTGCGGAAGGTGAGCGCCAGTTCACAGGCGACCACGCCCACGCCGCGCTCGATCAGCCGCGCCAGTGCGGCCTCGGCGAAGGGCAGTGCGCCGGGCTCGAGGTAGTAGGGATTGCGCACTGCGGGAGCCTTGGTCTCCGGATCCTCGATGTGGAACATCTCCCCGAGGCGGTACTTGGCCCAGACAGCGTCGCCGAGGGCCAGCGCGATGGTGTCAGGGCGGATCACGAGGACCGCCCCCACCTCCGACGGCGGCACGCCAAGCCCCACGGGCGCCGTCATCAGGAACCCTAGCGTGTACATGAGGCCCATGCCGTTGTTCAACTCCGGCCAGTCCGTCACCTGCCGGTGGCGCCCGGGCACGGCGTCGAACCAGCGCGCGATGTCGCCCGCCATCTCGGTGGCGGGTTCATGGTGTGCCGCGACCGCCTGCGGGGCGCTCAGAGCGGCCCCCATGCCGATCGCCGCAGCCGAGGCAGCGAGGGCGAGAAAGTCCCGCCGGTTTTCCTTGTCCTGATCTTCATTCATGCACGAATCCTCCGTTTGGACGCTGGCGGCCGAAGCGCTTGCCCCGACGTGACGTGGACTGCGAGTTCGATGGTAGCAAAGGAGGGAATGACGCATAGGTCCGGGCCGGTGCACGCCGGCCCGGACGAAGCGGGCGGGTCATTGCCCGGTCAGCATGCGCTCGACGTATCGGGCGATGAGGTCGACCTCGAGATTGACCCGGCTGCCGGGTCCGAGATCCCCGAGGTTGGTCATCGCCAGGGTGTGGGGGATGAGATTGACCGCAAAGACGTCGTCCTCCACCCGGTTCACGGTGAGACTGACGCCGTTGACGGTGACCGAACCCTTGCGGGCGACATAGCGCGACAGCTCCGTCGGCATGCGGAAGGCGAGCCGGCGGTTGTCCCCCTCGCGCACGACCGAGACCACTTCGCCGACACCGTCGACGTGCCCGGTGACCAGATGTCCGCCCAGCCGGTCGTTCGCCCGCAGGGCCTTCTCCAGGTTCAGGCGCTGTCCGGCGCGGAAACCCGCGGTGCAGTCCAGCGTCTCCCTGGAGATGTCGACCTCGAAACCGGTGGCATCGAGTGCCACCACCGTGAGACAGCAACCATCGACCGCGATGCTGTCGCCGAGCAGGGCGTCGGCGAGATCAAGCCCGGGCGCGTCGATGCGCGCCCGCGCGCCGCCCACCCCGGCTGCAAAACGGTCGATGCGACCAACCGCCTGAACGATACCCGTGAACATGTGTTTCTCCCTCGTTGCCCGAGCCCGGTCACGACCGGCCGCGGCCCATCCCATCGCCTATCGCCCATCGCCCATCGCCC
>Ga0169931_10014315_pt1 | contig 10749 bp, 7 predicted proteins | sample Kivu_15m_20L_FD_129675 | JGI IMG/M metagenome (GOLD analysis project Ga0169931, IMG submission 129675) | Freshwater microbial communities from Lake Kivu, Western Province, Rwanda to study Microbial Dark Matter (Phase II) - Kivu_15m_20L... | ecosystem: Environmental > Aquatic > Freshwater > Lake ... | reverse complement strand
TACGCCTTGGCGTGGATGGATTCTGCTTGTGCCGAATTATTCCACTTCACGGTTAACACTTGGCCTTTCGTTTTTTGAACGGCCACGTCCTTAAACCAAGGCAATTCATCGTTGCGGTAACCTAGACAAAACATAACGGCATCATACCTGTTGCCTTGATAGGAGCCAGAGACTGGATCGAATTCGTCCTGTAAAAACGATTCTTGAACCCACCGGCCTTTAGTCAGAAAATAGGAGCGTTGGCTGTTGATGAATTTTTGTGCATCAATCCAAAATCCCTTAACCCTTCCGGAACCAAAGGTCCCATAATCGTTGTCTTCGAGGGTTAAAGGCCATAAAAAGGATTGGAATTCCTCGTTATCAAGGCGCTCTTCCCAAAGGGTCTTTTCTTCTTGGGTGGAAAAAATACGGCGAATCGTATGCTGATGACAAAAACTGGATTCAGATTTGTTTTCAGCCTCCCTGTAGAATGCTAACGCTTCTGAAAAACACACTTGGGCCCTCCAAGTTAAAAGTGTCCGACGAAAAGACAGGGGATTGACCATTCCAACGGCGACTCTTGAACAATGGTTCAAGTCATCGTCCATCACTACAAAATCCACCCCTCTCTTTTCGAGTTGGTGCGCAATGGAAATACCGGATATGCCCCCGCCAACCACTAAAACTTTTTGTGTTGTCATTCTTGTGCCATTGCTGCAGCAAAGATAGTTATATCAAGCTCTTTATCATGGGTCTTTAACAATTTTGCCAATGCTAATGCCGTTGCGCCCGTAGTTATTACATCGTCTACAATACCTACATGACGTATACTTGGGTCAAGGCCCTTGTTCCACGAAAAAACTTTTTCTACGTTGAGTCTTCTTTGTTCAGGGGAAAGTGTTGTTTGACTCATTGAATTGCATATTTTCTTCACGGCGTTACTGCACACTGGAACTCCGAGCATCTCCCCCAAACCTTCGGCGATGGATAAACTTTGATTATATCCTCTTTTGAATTGCTTTTTATGGTGAATTGGTACCGGAATTAGTACGTCTGGATAAATAATATTCGGGTTGTTTAATGCTATTTCCAATCCTAATTTGCGTCCTATGCCGCGGCCTGAATGATATTTCAAGGCATGTACCAACGTTTCTGTTGGCCCATCTTTTTTCAACGACGCCCCAACAAACGCAGTTATGGCCGTAAGGGATTCCTCTACTTGAGTTGTAGGTAATGGCCGGACGACCATTGCTTCGCAAAAGCAACAAAGAAAAGATTCTCCTTGTACCAGGTCGATGGTGCAATGCAAACAACGGTCTAAAAACACCGAAGAAATGAACTTGGAAAAAACAGAATTCATCCAACATTTTTTACGCACATTCACATTCATTGATTTTGAACAAAGGGCTGTTTACAACGATTTTTTTTTGAGAAAATTAATAAGGTATTTTTATTGACCTTCACACAGGATTTGTGCCTGTTGTTTGGTTTCTCGCAGTTATCAAAAATCAGGGTTAAAAGAGTTTAATAACTTTTTTATTCTGTTAATAATTCATCGAGGGCCAACACTATTAAGGCTTTGAGGCGTGTTGTTAGATAAGGTTTCTTGTTAATGATTTTTTTGAAGGGTTTTAGAAGGGTTTTTTTTTGAAACTTTGTAGACCTTTCTAAAACGAATTTTAGGCAAGTAAATTGCTTCTGTAACAAGAAAGGTTAAGTTGTATTTATGGCTTGATTTGGTCCTCAATTAGTGGGGCGGAGGTCTTGTCGGCTATAGGGTAAATGTTTAAAAAGAAACCATAAACCATGGAACCAATTTTACAAGAAAATAAAAATCGTTTTGTGTTATTTCCAATTGTCCATGATGATATTTGGAATTTCTACAAGCGCGCAGAGGCGAGCTTTTGGACGGCGGAGGAAATTGATTTATCACAAGACCTCACCGATTGGGGGCAATTAAACGATGATGAAAGGCATTTCATTAAACATGTCTTAGCGTTTTTTGCCGCCTCAGACGGCATCGTTAATGAAAACCTCGCCGAAAACTTTCTGTCTGAGGTTCAATATACAGAAGCCAAGTTTTTTTACGGATTTCAAATAACGATTGAGAATATTCACTCTGAAACGTATTCGTTATTAATCGACACTTACATAAAAGATTCTGCCGAAAAATCGAAACTACTCAATGCAATTGACACCTTAGAATGTGTTCAAAAAAAGGCTACTTGGGCACTTCGTTGGATTGAAAAAGGCTCTTTTGCTGAGCGTTTAGTGGCATTTGCCGCCGTAGAAGGCATCTTTTTTTCAGGGTCATTCTGTTCGATTTTTTGGTTAAAAAAGAGAGGTCTGATGCCAGGCCTTGCGTTTTCCAACGAACTTATTTCCAGGGATGAAGGTCTTCATTGCGATTTTGCCTGCCTTCTTTACACCCAGCATTTGGTCAATAAACTCCCTGCCTCCCAAGTTGCGGAAATTATTCAAGAGGCCGTGGAAATTGAAAAAGAATTTATTATCGATGCCTTGCCGGTGAAGCTTATTGGCATGAACAGCGATTTAATGAGCCAGTACATTGAATTCGTTGCAGATCGTTTATTGGTTGAGCTTGGAAACGAAAAAATATACCATGCAAGCAACCCCTTTGATTTCATGGAAATGATCTCCATACAAGGCAAATCCAATTTCTTTGAGAGAAGGGTTGGTGAATACCAAAAAGCCAGTGTCCTGTCGGATAAAGAAACACCAAGATTTAGTTTAGACGAAGAATTTTAAGTTGATTATTAAAAAAAACACGAGTAAAAAATGTACGTAGTTAAAAGAGACGGAAGAAAAGAAGCTATTAAGTTCGATAAAATCACAGCGCGTGTTGTGAAGATGTGCTATGGACTAGATCCTATTGTTTCTCCGGAATCCGTTGCGATGAAGGTTATTGAGGGCTTATACGATGGGGTTACAACCCCGGCGCTGGACAATCTTGCCGCAGAAGTTGCTGCTGCAAAAACGACCGAGCACCCGGATTATGCTTTGCTTGCTTCAAGAATCGCGGTTTCAAACCTGCACAAGGAGACTAAAAAATCCTTTTCGGAAGTAATGTCCGACTTATATCACTACATCGACCCCAAAACCGGATTGCCTGCGCCTTTGTTGGCTGAAGATGTCTACAAAATTGTGCAAGAAAACCGTGAATTATTAGACTCCAGCATCATTTATGACCGTGATTTTAAGTACGATTACTTCGGTTTTAAAACGCTGATTCGTTCTTACCTAATGAAGCTGGACCATAAAATTGCTGAGCGTCCACAGCACATGTTGATGCGGGTTTCTTTGGGAATCCATAAAAACGATATTCCTTCAGCAATTGTTACCTACAACTTGATGTCAGAGGGATGGTTTACCCACGCTACCCCAACCCTGTTCAACGCAGGAACCCCAAAACCGCAGATGTCTTCCTGTTTCTTGCTTACCATGAAAGACGACAGTATTTTAGGCATCTACGAAACCTTGTCTTCATGCGCCCGCATATCTCAATCCGCCGGCGGAATTGGTTTGTCTATACATAATATTAGGGCAACAGGCTCCTACATTAAAGGCACCAATGGGACGTCAAACGGTATTGTTCCTATGCTTCGAGTATTTAACGATACTGCGCGCTATGTAGACCAAGGAGGCGGTAAAAGAAAAGGTTCTTTTGCCATCTACTTGGAGCCATGGCATGCTGACATTTTTGATTTCCTAGACCTAAAGAAAAATCACGGTAAAGAAGAACAGCGGGCAAGAGACTTGTTTTTTGCCTTGTGGATTCCCGATTTATTCATGAAGCGCGTTAAAGAAAACGGCACTTGGACACTGTTGTGTCCTAAAGAATGTCCTGGCTTAGAAGAAGTTCACAGCGAGGCCTTTGAAAAGCTTTATAAAAAATATGAGAAAGAAGGAAAGGGTCGCAAAACCATCAACGCTCAAGATCTCTGGTTTAAAATATTAGAATCGCAAATTGAGACCGGCACGCCGTACATATTATATAAAGATGCGGCTAATGCAAAATCCAATCAACAAAACTTAGGCACAATTAAATCCTCTAATTTGTGTACCGAAATCATCGAATACACTTCCCCCGATGAAATTGCCGTTTGCAATCTAGCCTCCTTGGCCTTGCCTAAATTCGTGATGGAAAATGGAACGTTTGATCACGACAAACTGTATGAGGTAACCTACCAAGCGGCGGTGAATTTGAATAAAGTAATCGATGAGAACTATTATCCGGTAGAAGAAGCTAAAAATTCCAACTTGCGCCACCGACCTATCGGATTAGGTGTTCAGGGACTAGCAGACGCCTTCATTATGTTAGGCTATCCATTTGAGTCTGCCGAAGCAAAAACCTTGAACCGCGACGTATTTGAAACCATCTACTTTGCGGCGATGACCGCTTCAAAAGATCTTGCAATTAAAGAAGGTCCTTACTCTACGTTCAAAGGATCTCCATTGTCACAAGGTCAATTCCAATTCGATCTTTGGGGTCAAAACCCTTCTGCTCGTTGGAATTGGGATGCATTACGCGCAGAAGTTATTGCCCACGGCGTGCGAAACTCCCTCTTAGTTGCGCCAATGCCCACGGCTTCAACAGCACAAATCCTCGGAAATAACGAGTGTTTTGAGCCTTACACCTCCAATATCTATACACGACGAGTTCTTTCCGGTGAGTTCATCATTGTTAACAAACACCTTTTAAAGGACTTAGTTAAAGAGGGGCTTTGGAATCCAGAAATGCGGCAAAAAATTATGGCGGCCAACGGATCGGTGCAAAACATTCCGGAAATACCTCAGCACATCAAAGATCTTTATAAAACGGCATGGGAGATTTCCCAAAAGACCATTCTAGATCTCGCTGCAGATCGAGGAGCATTTATCTGCCAAAGTCAATCCTTAAATATTTTCATGGAGAACGCTAATTTCGGAAAGCTAACCTCTATGCACTTTCACGGATGGGAAAGAGGGTTAAAAACCGGAATGTATTATTTGAGAACAAAGGCCGCGACAGATGCGATCAAGTTTACCCTTGACAAAAAAGTAGTAGAGGAGCCAACCGTTAATGCTAGCAGCGAAGAAAATCTTGCTGCAATCGCCTGTTCTTTGGAGAATCCGGATGCTTGCGAAGCGTGTTCAGGATAGTGTAGTATTTGATATAGATGGACCACTTAGTACCCGTTCGATCGGCGCTTATCTCCGTATTTGACAAAACCGGCATTGACTCCTTGATTCGTTTGTTATCAAACCTAGGCGTAACCTTATATTCCACTGGCGGAACACAAAAGCACATTGAATCGCTTGGAGTTGACGTTATTGGCGTTGAGAACATCACCTCCTTTCCTGAAATTTTAGGCGGGCGGGTGAAAACACTCCATCCCCATGTTTTTGGTGGAATACTATACCAACGTCAATTGAGCAGTGATGTAAACACCGTGGAACAACATTCCATTCCACCGATTGATTTAGTAATCGTAGACCTTTACCCCTTTGAAGAAACGTTGAAAGCGTCTAAAAGCCATGAAGAAATTATTGAAAAAATCGACATTGGCGGAGTTTCGCTCATTCGCGCTGCTGCCAAAAACTATCATGACGTTGTCGTTGTTTCCGGTAAAAATCAATACCCAGAGTTAGAACGCCTGCTGCTGTTGCACGAGGGTAATACCACATTGGAGGAGCGGCGCCACTTCGCGGGACTTGGTTTTCAACGTACTAGCATCTACGACCAAGAAATTCAACACTACATTACCTCCTCATTCGCCCCAGAAGGTGTTTCGTTACGATACGGTGAAAACCCCCACCAAAATGCTCGTTTCGAGGGAAACCTTGAAGAGGCCTTCATTCAACTTAATGGAAAAGAACTCTCGTATAATAACCTTTTAGATATTGATGCTGCTTTCCGTTTGATGCATGATTTTCCTGCGGAAAAATCCGTTTTTGCGATTCTTAAACACACCAATGCCTGTGGCTTAGCGGTTACGCATTCGGTCGTTGATTCGTATCAAGGTGCATTGGAGGCTGATCCGTTGAGTGCTTTTGGTGGAATATTAATTTCCAACCAACCGGTTACCCTTGATTGTGCTAAAACGATGCATTCCTTGTTTTTTGAAGTATTAATTGCCCCTGATTATATGGCCGGTGTTTTGGAATTGTTGGCTGAAAAAAAGAACCGGATTATCTTAAAATCCAAGTCCTTCAACCCTCCTTCCTCCGAAAAAAGAACTGCATTAACGGGTCAATTAGTACAATCGTTCAACCATCACAAACCCTCCGAAAACGATTTTAGTGTTCAAACCAAAACCGCTCCAACTGCTCAGGAGATTTCCGACTTGGTTGTTGCCAATATTCTTGTTAAACACACAAAATCGAATGCCATTGTCCTGGTAAAAAACCAACAATTGTTGGCCTCTGGTACGGGCCAAACATCACGTGTAGATGCATTGAAACAAGCCATTGAAAAAGCAAAACATTTTAACATGAATCTCCATGGTGCTGTAATGGCAAGCGATGCCTTTTTCCCATTTCCCGATTGTGTTTTACTTGCGCATGAAGCAGGAATTACCAGCATTGTTCAACCTGGGGGTTCTATAAAAGATCAATTATCGATCGACGCTTGTGATAACGCGGGAATATCAATGGTATTCACTGGAACGCGTCATTTCAAGCATTAATTTTTGTTTTGAAAGAAATTCCATAACTTCGAACTCAATTTAACAGCAAGAGCCGAATGGGGTTATTTAGTTTTCTTACGCAAGAGATTGCCATCGATTTAGGGACGGCAAATACGTTAATTATATGGAATGATAAAGTGGTCGTGGATGAGCCTTCCATTGTTGCCAAAGATATCCAAACCGGGCAAATCGTAGCAATAGGTAGAAAAGCCCAACAAATGCACGGTAAAACACACAAACTTATTGAAACCATTCGCCCCTTAAAAGACGGAGTTATTGCAGACTTTCAAAGCGCGGAACAAATGATCCGGGGCATGATAAAAATGATAAATCCTGGCCGAGGCTTATTCAAACCAACCTTAAGGATGGTTATCTGCATTCCCTCGGGTATTACAGAAGTAGAAAAACGTGCCGTGCGCGATTCCGCTGAACACGCAGGAGCAAAAGAGGTTTATCTCATTCATGAGCCTATGGCTGCTGCCATTGGAATCGGAATTGACGTAGAAGAGCCTACCGGAAACATGATTATTGATATCGGTGGGGGAACCTCAGAAATTGCTGTAATTGCCTTAGGAGGTATTGTTTCTGATAAATCCATTCGTATTGCTGGAGACGACTTTACGAACGATATCGAAGAATACATGCGCCGACAGCACAATATTTTGATTGGAGAACGCACTGCCGAACAGATTAAAATAGAAGTAGGCGCAGCAATTCCTGTGCTAGAAGATCCACCTCCGCCATTTGCGGTTCGAGGTAGAGACTTGTTATCGGGGATACCAAAAGAAATTCTTATTACTCACGACGAAGTTGCCTCTGCTTTGGATAAAACCATTGCGAAAATTGAAGAAGCTATCTTGAGTGCCCTTGCTTCAACGCCTCCGGAATTAAGCGCAGATATTTATAAAACAGGTATTTACTTAGCTGGGGGGGGCTCTATGCTGCGGGGATTGAATTTACGTATTCAAGAAAAAACGAAGCTTCCAGTTCACATCGCAGATAATCCGTTGCGTGCTGTAGCTCTCGGAACAAGTATTGCTTTAAAGAACATTGATAAATATCAATTCCTCATCAAGGATTAAGTCCGGAATTACCGCTGACTTTGTTACTTTTGCTACATGAGTCAATTATTGGCCTTTCTTAGGCGAGCTCGGTTGTTTTTTTTATTTCTCTTCTTACAAATTTTATGTTTTGTGGTATACTTTCAAACCTTAGTATATCCCAACAGCGTTTTTATTAGCGGTGCATCCTCTTTTTCCGGAACGGTATTAGGATGGAGCCATGATATCACTAGTTATTTTGATTTAGACGTTGAAAATGAACGGTTGGCGCGCGAAAATGCAGAGTTAAGAAAAGCCTTAAAAAACAGTCAATACGCCCTTCAACGAGACTCAACCTCGGTCAATGACTCCATTTTTCATCAACAATACACGTATATTTCTGCAACTGTAATTCAAAGTTCTTGTAGCCAACGCAATAACTATTTTACCCTTGATGTGGGGTCCTTACAGGGCATCAAACCGGGCATGGGGGTTATTTCACCGAGAGGGGTCGTTGGGGTTGTCTATAATGTTGGCGAACACTTTTGCCTGGTGAAAACCGTATTAACCCATGAAAATAACACCAACGTTCTTGTTGGAAAACAACAATATCTTGGAATACTAAAGTGGGATGGAAAAAGCCCAACAAAAGGCACCATCACAGGGGTGTCCCGGGATTATAAAATTTCCATTGGCTGCAATGTGTACACTCGAGGAGGAGATGGTATTTATCCAAAAGGTATTTACCTTGGAAGAGTAAGCGCAAAGTACCCCATTGAAGAACAATCCCTTTGGAATCTAGAATTGTCTTTTTGGGAAGATTATCGAAATTTGAGCGCTGTTTATGTCGTGGTTTCTCCTTTAAAACAAGAACTTGTAGATTTGAATAATAAAATACCCACCGATACCAATTAACTCATGTTATATTTCCTTCGTTATTTCTGGTATGCCTTATTGGTGGTTGTTTTTCAAGTTTTTGTGTTGAATCAACTTGATTTACCTTTCGGTGGACAGTTGGTTATTGCCCCACTGTTTATTGTGCTCCTCCCTTTTGATACACCCCCCTTCCTTTTGCTTCTTATAGGTTTTACGCTCGGGATGATTTTAGATATGTTCATGAACACTTTTGGGCTAAATGCCTCTACGCTTGTTTTCTTTTCATTTATGAGGCCAATAGTATTTAACTGGTTTCGTCCAAAAGAGGAATACGATGGAACAAAAATCCCTTCCATTCGGGAAATGGGTTGGGTTTGGTTTTTATCGGTTTATTCTTTGCTCTCTTTTTCGTTTTTTATCTGGTTTTTTCTACTTGAAATTTTTAGGCTTTCTGAGATAGACCTCATTTTAAGAAACAGTTTCTCTTCCTTCTTATATTCCCTTGCTTTCACCCTCCTTTTTCAATATTTCTACGTAGGAGTTAATGCCAAAAAATGAGTTTGGAAAACCGAAAATATCTTACCCTTGGCTTGTTATTATTGACTTCTGTTTCTTTTTCCATCAAGTTGATTTACATGCAATTGTTGGATTCTTCGTGGGAAAAAAGGGCAACAGAAATCGCGGAGAAGCGAAAAGAAATTGTGCCTCCTAGAGGCATTATAAAAGATCGAAATGGAAAAGCCTTGGTCATCAACCATGTTACCTATAATTTAATGATGGTTGAGTCAAAAATGGGTTCGTTTGATACCGTTGCGTTTGCAAAACTTATTGGTTGGACAAAAGAAGAAGTCGCTCAACGATTCAAGGATATTGTTGCTAACGAAGGGGTCTACAAGAACAAGTCCTCTGGAAAACTTGAACAAAACTATCGAAAAGACCAACCGTATCCCTTTCTCAAAGATTTGAGTCTTAGTGAAATTTCTCAAATCACACCTCATTTAATGCGCTTCCCTGGTTTCTATGAAGCTCCGTCAAGTAAGCGATATTATCCATATCCTAATGCTGCGAACATTCTTGGATACCTCAACGAGGTGAACCGTGAAGAAATCGTAAAAGATCGCTTTTACAGCCCAGGAATGAACATTGGTCGCTCAGGTATTGAGCGCTCCTATGAAACCACTTTAAGGGGCGTCAAAGGGGTTCATTATGTTGTTACTGATGCCTCCAACAATGTGCTTCATCCCTATGCTAACAAAAAATATGATATACAAGCGGATCAATCTCCTGAATTAATCACGGGTATTGATATTGACTTACAGGCCTATGGAGAGCTTTTGATGAACCATAAAAAGGGGTGTATTGTTGCCATTGAACCAAGCTCTGGGGAAATCTTAGCCATGGTTTCTGCGCCGTGTTACGACCCTAATTTGCTTTCTGGAAGAAAAACCATTAGTAAAAATTATCCTATACTAAGCCAAAATCCCAACCTGCCTCTTTTTGCACGACCACTTCAAGCGGAATACCCACCAGGTTCTATTTTTAAATTATTGCAATCGTTGATTTGTTTGCAGGAAAATGCCATATCCATCAATAGTTCTTTTAGCTGTAATAAGTCTTTGGTTGGTTGTCATAACCACCCGGCACCTTCTTCCATTATTAAAGCGATTCAATATTCCTGCAACCCCTATTTTTATGCTGCTGTAAGGCGCGTAATACAGCCCAATAAGTCCAAAAATTTATACGCAGATGCTGCTATTGGCTTGGAAAAATGGTCCTCTTACATGCGTGCTTTTGGATTGGGGCACAAATTAGATATCGATATAGACATCAACGGTCAGCGAGGAGGTTTGATTCCCAATCCCGAATACTACGATAAGTACCTGGGAAAAAATGCTTGGGCATTTTCGACGATCCGGTCTATATCAATCGGCCAAGGAGAAGTAAAATTAACCCCGATTCAAATGGCCAATATTGCTGCAATGATTGCCAACCGCGGATGGTTCATTACTCCCCATTTTGTAAAATCCATTGGAGCGAAAGGTCCATTAGCAAAATATCTTAAAAAACAAGTGACCCCTATTGACCCTAAGCACTTTGAACCGGTGATCGAAGGAATGAGAAGAGTGGTCTATGAACCCGGAGGCACGGGGAAAAACGCTCGTAGC
>Ga0169931_10014314_pt1 | contig 10750 bp, 13 predicted proteins | sample Kivu_15m_20L_FD_129675 | JGI IMG/M metagenome (GOLD analysis project Ga0169931, IMG submission 129675) | Freshwater microbial communities from Lake Kivu, Western Province, Rwanda to study Microbial Dark Matter (Phase II) - Kivu_15m_20L... | ecosystem: Environmental > Aquatic > Freshwater > Lake... | reverse complement strand
CATGTTTTAAGCGATTTCGGAAACTGGTATACGGATAGACTTAATATTGAAAATCACACTACAAGAGATCATGACGAATATGATGCTGATGACGATGCACACATTTAAAAATAAAATAGTAAAATTAAAATTTCTTACACTTACTAAAATAATTTAATAAAAAATATTTACTTGATATTTTTGAAATTAGAATAATAAGTTTTGAAATAGATAATCATAGAAAATTAATAATTTTATGTTTAAATAATAAAAATTATAAATAGAAATGAATTTACTTTTTGATAAACTAATTAAAACTCCTCAAAACAAAATTTTGTGCCTCGCTAAAAATTACTTGAAACACGCAATTGAAATGGGTGCAAAAGACGTCCCTCCATACCCATTGACTTTTAGCAAACCTTGGTCAAGTTTAATTTATGAGCCTAATCCAGTGAGAATAAAAGCAAAAGAAGGACATATTATAGATCATGAAGGTTAGATGTAATTTTATAAAATAATAGTTGAGCTTGGATTGGTAATTGGTAAATATGCAAATAAAGTCAAAAGACAAGATTTTTTGAATTATATAGAGGCTTATTTTATTTGTTTGGATCTAACTGACAGGACGTTTCAACATGGTATTATTAATTATTTTATAGAATTTTATTTTAAGAGAGTAAAAAGGCAGGAACTCCCTGGTTCTATTCTAAAGGACAAGACAGCTTCCTTCCGATTTCAAAGTTTGTAGAAAAATCTCTTGTCAAAGATCCCCATAATTTAGAACTAACTCTTTGGATCAATGGACAAACAAGACAAAATGACAACACTGGGAACATGCATTATAAAATAGGAGAAACTTTAGAGTATATAACCAAATACGTAACTCTCAACCCGGGAGATTTGATACTAACAGGAACTCCGCATGGTATAGGACCCATTAAAGTTGGTGACAATTTGAAAGCTAATTTGAAACAAGATGGTAATGTGCTTGTTGAGATGAATTACCAAGTTGAAGAAGAGAAATAAATTAATTTTTTCAATCAACATAATGAAAGAATTTAAATTAAAATAAAATATTGTCTAGTAAACGAAACTAAATTTTGAAAATATAATTGTAATATTTAATGTATTACCGTAAATCATGAGCAGGTTATGCCCTAATATTTTATAAATTATTGCATCCTAATTTTATTAATTCATTTTGTAAATGGGGTCCTTCTCCACTTAAATTTTATGAAAAATTTTCTCAAATAGTAGGTAAGAGGTGATTTACAGTAAATCTTATTTCTTTTTTTCCCTGTTTAAAAGAAAATAGCAAAAATATGTAAATATTTAATTTAAAAATTATTATTTGTAATTAAAAATGAATAAAATAGAAAATTCCTTCAAATTAGCAAAATCTGATGATCTTTCGCTTTCTATATCAAATAAATCAGGTAGTATATTCTCAGAAGAACAAAATGAAGTAGTCCAAGTTGTAGAAATTAATATTAAAACTCTCAGACAATACCTAGATAAATTTTTGACCGATGGAAACAAGAAGCAAACGATTGAAACTGTTTCAGTTCTGTTCGCAGTTTCTACATTTCTAATATACATTATATCTACCTACTACAAAGAAAATGATTTTTATTGGTTTAATTATCTAGATATGGTAGTTTGTTTCTATTTCAATGTGGAAATTTTATTATCAATTTACTTGGCCCAACACAGACTTCTCTACTTAAAGCAATCAGAAAATCTAATCGACATCTTTTCTTCAGTAGTTCCTTACTTATATTCATTTGAGATAGTTCTAATTAAAAAAATAATCGAGCTTGCAAGGATATTTAGAATAATAAAAGTGACTAAATACATATCAAAATATTTAAGAAGCAATTCAAACGAAGTAGCAAAACATTTGACTATAATGATATTATCAACGTTGACTCTTATACTTATATTCACCTTAGTTTTTAGAATAGTAGAAATTGATAAGATAAACGATTACATAAAGAATGCAGAGCTCAACGAAATTAGGTTGAAGTCTAACAACCAATTCCATGATTTTTTATATTTTATAGTAGTTACCTTGTCGACAGTAGGCTATGGGGATATTTTTCCTTTAACAGAACTTGGTAGATTAGTAATAGTTTTATTAATCTTAATTGCTTTGATTTTAATTCCTATGCAGACTAACGAATTAATAAAATTAATGTCCACCAGTTCGGTATATGCTAGAACTTCCTACAAGTCCAATCCCGAAGTACCACATATAGTCATATGCGGACATGTGAGCACTGATGCTTTGAAGAATTTTTGTTATGAATTGTTCCATCCCGACCATGGTACTCAAGACAAAAATGCTGTAATTATACAGAATACATTACCTGCACAAGAAATGAAAGTGTTTCTTCATGCTGGAATATATGAGGTAAGTTTGAAATATCTACAAGGAAATCCAATTTATGAAAAAATATTACAAAGGGCTGATATTCTTAACTCTAAGGCATGTGTCATAATGACTGATAAATTTAACGATGATCCTCACTTAGTTGATCATCAGAACATTTTACTTGCTCTGTCAATTAAAAAATATTTTTTGTATCATAAAAAAGAATCTCAGTTGTATATACAATTAATAAAACCTGAGAATAAAGTTCATTATCAAAGTGGATTACAGTCCTTGAATAAATCAAATTTTATAACAGATCAAGTTATTATTATTGAGGAAATCAAAATGAATCTTTTATCAAAATCTTGTCTAATACCTGGAATCATCACTATGATTTCAAATCTTGTAATGTCATCTGGTTGGCAAGTTGAAGAATTAAATTCTCAATGGATTAACGAATATTCCGAAGGCAGAGGACATGAAATATATAGAACCTTGTTGAATCACATTTACAAAAATAAAACTTTTTCGCAGCTTTCTTGTGAAATTTATAGGCAATATGAAGCAATAGTATTTGCCTTGGAAATCAAAGTTGAAGGGAAGACGTTGATTAGTCTCAATCCAGGAAATTTTTTGATAGAGAAATTAGTAAACGAAAGGGATGATGTGCAAATTTACATTTATATTATATGCAGTGATAAATCTGTTGCAGATCGAGTAAGAAAATGTACGTAATTAAATTAATATTAGATAGAATCAGCTGATGCCAGATTTGAGAAAAACGAAGATGCTGAAACAAGCCCCAATCCAAAAAAACAAATATCGAAATTTGATAACCATATGAAATTAAATATAGATGATACAAATCAAATTGATGAAAATGCTGATCCAGGAAATGAACTTGCAGAAGAAGAAAACGAATATTATATTATAAAAGATAGTATAAATAATAATGTTGACGTTAAGAAAGATTCAATCAGGAATTCTGAAATAGTCAATAGACATATTGTGGTATGTGGAACACATCCCAGTTTGTACTATTTCATTTTACCATTACGAGCTATTTATCTTGGAGAAGAAAATATAAAATGGGTTGTTATCTTAACCGAAGACATGCCAAAAGAATTATGGGATTCCATTTCTCGATTTGAAAAGATTATTTTGATCAATGGATCTCCGTTAAACGTAGAAGATCTTTACAGAGCGAATATCGAATACGCAGATAAGGCGGTCATACTGGATACAGAGGGTTCTAAGTTATCCAACTACGATAATCAAATGGTCGATTCTGTTTCAATTTTAATTTACAAGGCAATTTTAAAATGCAATAAAAATATTCAGATAATGACAGAGCTTGTATATGACTCTAATATAGAATTTTTATTACCGAAATATGAGTTAGAAAATCTTAAAAAAATTAATAACAGATTGACGTACGAAACTACCTCACTTTTCTCAGCCGGTGAAGTTTATTTAAGCTCCATAATTGACACACTAACATGCCAAGCTTATTATAATCCGCATATTGTAACTATTATTCAGCAATTATTAACAGGAGGTAAAAACAACGCTACAAATTTTACAATGAGAGGTATATGCGAAAATGTAGGATTAAAAACTTCTAATTTATGGCAGATAATGATTCCAGAAAGATTTATTAACAAAACATTCTCTGAATTATTTTGTGAGTTAGCAGAGCAGGAATATCTTATTGCCTTGGGTTTATACAGATTACCTGGAGCACGAGATAATGATCACCCATATGTTTATACCAACCCTCAGCCAAGCACGAGACTCTCTCATAGAGATAGAGTGTTCGTACTTGCTGTTGAAAATATTAGAACATATGATGCCAAATTTTATAATCAAGGAACTAATTTGCACAAATCTAATACGTTGTTAAGATCTAATACAAATGACCCCCAAATGAATACGCTTTTGCAGAATATTCTTAAAAATTGGAGGGTAACCCCTTTCAAGGATTTAGAGGAAAACATAAAAGAAATAGAAAAATATCTTGATGATTTAAATTCTGTGTTAGATAATATTAAAAGTTCAATACAAGAATCAGTCTCTAATGCTGTAAGACAAGAATTTTCGGCTTTATTACATTAATTAAAATGTATGTAATAGTAAATATCTTCAATAATTTCCTCTTAAATATTAAATATTTACCTATTTGAAATTATTTAATTAATTAAATAAATTAAATATGATTACATCTGGAACCGAAACTAATATAAGAGTAGTATTGAGAACAAGGCCTACCCAAAATTTTGCAAATAAAAATGTGTCCTTAGATAATATGGAAAATGTAAATATATTCATTGTTATTCATTTCAGATCATTACAATTAACGTCCCCAAATCAGAAGAAAAAGGATTAATTAACAATCAAAAAGAAACTTGGAATTTTAAGTTTGACAAAGTACTCCATAATGTTTCACAAGAAGAAGTATTCGAATTTTGTGCAAAAGAGATTATACAGAAATCCATAGAAGGTTACAACGGTACTGTTTTCGCTTATGGACAAACTGGTAGTGGTAAAACCTTTACAATGTCTGGATCCCCAAATAATTATAATTATAGAGGATTGATACCTAGATCAATAACAGGAGTTTTTCAAGAAATAGGTTGCAAACCGGAACACGAATTTATTATTAAAATATCTTATCTGGAAATCTACAACGAAATGGTAAGTTTTAATTAATAAATTCGATTTTTTAATTGATGTCAGTTACTAGATTTACTTTCTACGATCCCCACGCATGAACAAAAAGGTGATATTTCTTTGCAGGAAGATTCAAAGGGAAATCTTATAATTAAAGGATTGACTAAGCATACAGTAAGTAATGAAGAGGAAGCTTTTAATCTTTTATTCGAAGGAGAAGCCAATAGAACTATTTCCGAACACCAACTTAATAAAGAGTCAACGAGATCTCATTGTCTCTTCACGATTTACCTCGAAATGAAGTCTAGAATTGAGTCTACCGAAAAAGTCATCACATCTAAGTTGAATTTCGTTGACTTAGCAGGAAGCGAGAGAGTAAAAAAAACAGGCTCAACAGGACTAACCTTGAAAGAGGCAACATACATTAATAAGTCTTTGACTTTCCTCGAGCAAGTGGTTGTTTCTCTTTCAGACAAAACAAAAAAATCAAAATCGAGAGATCATGTACCATATAGACAATCTAAACTTACACATCTTTTAAAAGACTCAATTGGCGGTAACTGCAGGACAGTAATGATTGCTACAATATGGCCGGAAGAACCATTTATAAATGAAACCTTATCTACACTAAACTTCGCTAAAAGAATGATGAGCGTCATGAATGAAGCTACAGTAAATATCCAGTTAGACACCGCAGCTTTATTGAGAAAGTACCAAAAAGAAATAAAAGAGCTTAAACAAGAATTAGCTATGCATAATACTCTTGCTAGCAGAGGAAGAATAAATTATGATCCATATACCGCTGAAGAACAATATCAACAACAAATGATAGCTAAGAAATTTTTATTGGGGGAATCAGAAGATATTGAATTTGAATCAATTCGCCAAGCAAAAGAATTATTTTATCAATGCCGATTTCTTTTCCAAAAAATTTGTAACACTAACGATATAGGGGAGATTACTATCGATAAAAAGAATTTCTCTAGCCAAAACTTAACAAAAAATACAACTAAACAGAAACTACCCTTAGGAAATGAAGACGGTGTGGGTGTTCTTGAAATAAAAACTAGCTTTAGTTTAGGAAAGGCTAATAGGGATGCTAAACCTGTGAATAAAAGTATATAAATTTTTTTTAACATTTTAGTGGAAGTTAGCAATCAGAATATAAACGTACAAAGTGACAATGAAGAGGAAAAATATGAAAAACAATTTAAAGAAAATGATCTTAAGATTTCTCAAGAACAAGAGCTTAATGAAATTCCAGATAAAAACACAGCCTTTCAAATTTATAAAGTAGATTCCCAACAGGCAAGAGAAATCCAAATGGGTATTCTGCGAAACACGGAGGACTTGAAATTCAAAAAGACAGAAGCTAAGGAGTTCTTAGAAAAATGTAACAGCCTGAAAGCTAAAATAGAAGAATATAAAATAATCCTTAATGAAAAGAAATTAAACAAGCTAAGTTTAGGTGACGACATGACTAATATCATAGATGAGGAAGAATTCAAGGTGATAGATAGCTTTAAGGGAGTGAAAGAATCTTACAAAGATCACTTAGAAAAATTCAAAACTGCTAAATCAGACATATCTCTTATAAAAAATAATTTGGATATTTTGAAAGTAAGGTATGTCGATAATTTCGAAGCCTGGTTTTTCAAGAAATATGGAATTAAATTAGAAGATCATGAATTAAGAATGAACAAGGTAAAAAAATTTATTTATAAAACTATTTAGAGCAAATATGGAATAATAGAAAATGAAGATCTTCTCATGCAAGTCGATCCTGAAGAGCAAGCCTATTTCAAGGCGAAAAAGAAAGTACAAACTTTACATAAAGCCAAGAAATTAGATAAAAAGAAATAAATTATTATATCACTTTATAATTTGTTTTAAAATAATTATTTATAAGGAAATCTTATAAACGCCCCTTAACTCAGTAGTATGTTATTGATCATCAAAAATATTAGCTTTATGATAAATCCGATTGACCCCATGATTAAAAATCCGATAGAGCATTGTTTGGCTATAGTTAAAAATTCTATCAGTAGTAAATAAAATTAATGATATAATTACCCTTTCTGTCTGGTTTTTCACAACTTGTGATAAAATTTTTGCTTTGTTTTACAAAATCTTTCAATTCAGCAAACACTCCTTTTTCTTTTCCTTCTGATGACATTTTCTATAATTTAATTTTCTTCATCGTATAATATATTAATCATATTAATAATTTATTTTTAATAGAACAATTGTTCAATAGTTTGATTAAATTTATATAAAATGAATATTATAATTTATTTATAAAATAACAAAGTTTATTATGAATATTAATATAACATAAAATGCAGTCTTATATTTACAAAAAATGTCTTGAATCTTCTATCTAATATATTTAAAAAATTTATAATTAGTTTTAAATTTAATATTTTTTAATACAAGAAACAGATAATTAATATTATCCCTTGAATACTAAACCACTTTCCCTTGGTGAATGGGGCCTGACAAAAGTAAATTGCTTTACTCTGTTGAAATCTGCATTACTTGGTTGATAATCGGTATCATTGAATTTTATACTATCTTTGCTTGTGATATTTAAATCATCAAAGAAATCTTCTTTAATATCTACAAGATTGATTGGGGGAGGTATTTTCTTTTTGTATAATAGATCCCAATCGATTTCTGCGAAGAATTCATGATTTTTAATTTCCTCCTTGCTTTTTACTCCTATTCTATTTTTAGGATCGCGGCTGAGCAATTTCTAAAATATTCGATTAAGTTTATTTATAAACTTACTTTTAGTAAATCTCTCAATTCTTCAGAAAAGTAATCATGAAACCATAAATTATTATTAGAAATGTTTTTATACATAGTACTTAAATCATGTGCATAAAAAGGGGGTGTGCCACTCATCATTTCATATAAAACTGCCCCTACTCCGTAAATATCTGCAGCCTTACCAACTCCTTTTCTATTTACCATTTCTGGTGTCAGGTAGGCGGGGGACCCACAAAAACTTTGAGCGATTTTATTATCGGTTACGTTCTCTTTAGCAAGACCGAAATCTGCCAATTTTATATGCCCCTGAGCATCGATAAGTATGTTATCAGGTTTAAGATCTCTGTAGATTATATCCATGTTATGCAAATGCTCTATAGCTAATATCAATTCCGCGATAAAAAATTTTGCTTCGTCTTCTTCGAAAAGATGTTTTGCTATGTGATAACTGAAATCACCTCCGGGACAGTAGTCTAATATCATGTAAAGATGATCAGGTGTCTGGAATGCGAAGTGTAATGTGATAATAAATGGATGTTGTGCTTGTTTCAACACATTACATTCTGTTACTGCGTATCTTAATTGTTGATTTTTAATCAAATATTTTTTATTTATTATTTTCATTGCATAAATGTTTCGAGTTTGCTTCAATTTGACTTTAAATACTTTACCGAAGGTTCCTGATCCAAGACATTCTAGAATTTCAAAAGAAGAATAATTAATCCCTTTCGTCAATGAACAATCGTCAATAAGTTTTGCTTCTTCCTCTTCATTATTCATTTGAGAGAATGGATTCTTTCTTCTTTCTCTCTTTTTATCTTTTCCCCCTAATGTATTTGTATCACTAGATCTTTTTGAACTCATGGACTTTGTGGAGTTTCCTTCGTTCTTTTCTATTTGTGAATTTCTATTTATTTCGTTGGAACTCCCTTCATTGATCGAACTTTTGTTATTTTCTTTTCTTTCTTCTATTATTTGAATATCCGAAATTAGAAGTTCCTCTTCTTTTTGCTTGTAAAGGTAATCTAAAATGCTTGAATTTTTTTCGACTAGACCCATCCAGAATTTGTTGTAAATTATTGATGCGTTTATAGATTCTATCCATTTTTCACATGCCTTTTGGGTCTTTACTCTATATAATTGTCTTTGCTTGTAATATATTTCAAAATAATGAAAATTATTTGAATTATACCATGAAGTGTTTTTTTTACATGCCACAATGTCTTTTAAAGGAATAGTTTCTCTATTATATTATAATAAAGTTGGTGAGTATTTTACGTACATTGAATTAGAAGGATAATCAATTTGACTCTTATATCTTCTAAAGGATCCAACAATTGGATCAATCTCGATAAATCTTTCATGAAAGTTAATTATGAATTTTCCCATCTTTTCCACATAACCCTTCACCTTAGGGGGTTTAGGAGGGATATATTCGATAAATTTAAAAATTCCGTATTTGGTGAAATCAATATCTTTACTGGGTTTGTCCTTCTTTCTAGGAGCAGGTTTATCGTATTTGTTGATGATTTTTTTGATGTTTTTGTCTGTTGTTAAAGAAATAGATAAATTTCCGTTGCTGTCTAAAATGCTATAAAGAAAATAATTATAAAAAAATTACTTGAAATCAGCCTTGAATAATAATATAGAAACAACCTGTAAATTGTTTTTCTTACATGCACAATGCAAGGGAGTACCTATTCCTGGTACATTACAATTAATATCAGTATCTGGTAAGGATAAAAGTAGTTTAACTATTTCTTGATGTCCTTTAAAACTGCTAAGATGGAGAGGTGTCCAGCCATCTACATTAGGAATATTAACGTTGGCTTGATGTTTCATTATTAAATCATATGCTATGTCTGAATGTCCATAATAACAGGCATAATGAAGCGGATTCCATCCAGAATTTGATTTAACATCAACTTCAAAAAGGTCGTATTGCTCCATTAATTCGCGAAACTGTTGTACGTTATTATTTTTCACAGAAGTTATTATTAAATCCCTGACCTCCTCTTTTGTGAATGATTGCGATAGATTTGTTCTTTTCTTTTGTAAAAGCTCATCGTTGTATTCGTTTTGGGACTCTTGGATGACTCCTAAAGTAGGTGCAAAGTGTTTGAAAAATCCGAGAGTTTTTAAATATTTGGATTTAGCATTTGAAAGAACTTTTTTTTGAAAAATTTCTTCAGACTAGATTATAAATAAATTTGTTTGAATATAATTTCCAAAAGATTTTACCTTGTCGACATATTGAATAAACTCTAAATAAATTTTCGAATGTTCTCTTATATAAAAGAATGACAAGGGCCATTCATTAGTCATAGTTACCTAGACCACAATTAATAAATATCATTACTAAAGTTATGTCAGCTATTTTTGTAGTCAACCTTTGCTGAGATTGATGGATTCTATATTTTTCATAAATTAAGTTTTTCAACTCAGAAACAAGGATTTTATTATTAGGAATTTCGATTGTGTCTGTACTGCAATTTCCTATGAAGGGATTCTGATAATATAAAATAAAAATTTTCATTTTTATAAAAATAAATAGTTAAATCAAATATAATAATAAAGTTTCTTTATTGCTCTAATTAAATATATCGCATGTAGTAATTAAGAATAAGGTCTTTTATTAAAATTAGATGACTTTAAAATTAAAATAATTTCAAGAAAAATTTTGATTTTAATTCGGATAAATAATGAAATTAAGAAGAAACTCCTTTCGCTTAATACTTCATATAAGGTATACTAAAACGAATAAATTTATTCTTTATTTTTACAGATTCGTTTTTATTTTCAATTATTATCATTTAAATTTTTCCTTAAAATATTAACTAATGTTTAATAATATGTTGAATAACTTTTATTTTATAACATTATTTGATTCAATTAATAAGTATATAATTATCCTACACGAAAAAGAAATTAATATTTTAAATAAAAAATTATTTT
>Ga0169931_10014312_pt1 | contig 10751 bp, 7 predicted proteins | sample Kivu_15m_20L_FD_129675 | JGI IMG/M metagenome (GOLD analysis project Ga0169931, IMG submission 129675) | Freshwater microbial communities from Lake Kivu, Western Province, Rwanda to study Microbial Dark Matter (Phase II) - Kivu_15m_20L... | ecosystem: Environmental > Aquatic > Freshwater > Lake ... | reverse complement strand
GTTGAGCAGGTTGAGCAGGTTGAGCTTTGGGTTCTTTTGCTTCTGGTTTTCCTTGTTGTTTTCCTTCGCCGTTGGCTATGCCTTCGTTGCCCCATCCCCAGCGGTGGGATTGCATATTATCGCGGCTGGTGATTTTGAATGGCGGTGCCCACGATTGGCCATCGAGGACTGGAAGAGGCAGAATCGACATCGCCATCATCAGCACGAGAACCGCAGCACCGCCTGCGACTAGCCAACGCAACGATAATCCCCAGTCCGCCTCGACGTCCCGTTGGCGCGCGTACCTTCGGAGGCTGAGCAACGAAATCATCACCAGCAATAGAAGCGCTGATGCCAAATACACCACCATACAGAACCACGCCAGCGCGCGACCCGTTTGCGACGATATGAGCATTTGCCCGAAACCGAATACCGGTAGCGCCATCAGGGCGAAGTACAGAACCCATACACCCGGATTGTGCTTTCGCTGCCGAGTGTTTTGCTTGAGGGCAGTGCGACTGCGCTTGAGCAATCCCAACGACTGCAAGAGCCCTTCGCCATGTGCGTCACCAGGTTCGTCGATCGCGGTACAGTCGTAGGTGATGCGATCCGCTAAGAAAGTAATCAACACCAGGAAAACGACCAGGATCGGAAGACTCAGCGCTGCAAGCGGTCCTTCGATCACAAAATATCGGGGTGCTACCAAGAGGGTCGCTCCACCCAATAGTCCGGCGTACACCAGCGACTGGGCGCGGGATTGCTCGATTGCGATGCGAGAAATCAGCACCGAGGCGAAGGTGTACAACCCCAGGACCCACATCAGCCGCATCGGGAACTCTCCCTGATAGAGAGCGGTCATGAGAAATGCGACCAGCGAGCCGATCATCAAAATGATCAACGCCGGCGCAACAGCAGCCAGCGCGTAGTCCAAAGAAGTTGGTCGGAGCTTGGATTCATTCATCAGGATCGCCTCGCGATCCGTCTATGATACACGAATCCGGTGATACACGAATCCAATAATCATCCGCATCCTCGCGTGTGCGAAACTCCGTGGCGACGAAGGTTTGCGGAAATCGCCATCAACCTCCGAATGCCACGACCCGGGTTGGCGATCCACCGGGGGTAAGTTTCGCAAGGACTTCGAGATTCGCGATCGAGACAATCCACAAGGTACCGTCACCAGGGTTGGTAATGCACGCAGAGCGTCGATTGGGAAGAATCGCGATTTCGTGGAATCCTGAATGGCCTTCGATTTTGCTCGGACCGAGTTCGAGTGTTTTCACAATCGCGGCATCGCTGAAATTCTTGTCGCCATTGGGGTCCAAATCGATGGCAGTCAACTTTTCAACCTGGTCGGAATTCCGGCGATGATGAACGACCCAAGCGTAATCCTTGCCATTGGCTGCTGAGAAACATTCAGGAGTGCTCAACGATAGACCTTCTCCCGCCGGGACGGGCAACTCCAACAATTGAACCTTCGCTTTGGAAGCATCGATCATCCCAAGTTTGGCTTGATCCCCCGACCCGTAATGGAACAGGACCCAGGAGCGAAGATTTGCAAAAGCGCCTGTCCGATTAGGTCGCTCACTTTTGGGATCTGTACCGAGGCTGATGTGTTGGATCGATTCGGTAGATACATCGCTTCCATCCCCTGCGACCACGCAGATACCATCCGACGGGGCGAAGAATACTTTGCCCGAGTTGAACGTGGCCCCGTGAAGACCACCCGAGGGGAGTTTGAAGGATCGTGTAGCAGTGGTGCTGCCGGAAGTCGTCGAAACGAGATCCACTCGGCCAACATTTTCTCCTTCGCGGTCGGCCCAGGTTGCATAGCACCACCGATCGGCCGCTGCTGCGAGGGTGATATGATTGCCACCTCCGGAGAAAAACTCCGATTTCCAATTGCCATTGCTCGCCGTGGATGGTGTCAGAATCGTGAAACCGTTCTTGGCATCGTTAGCGATGTAAATCCGATTGTTGTAACCGTAGACATGAGCCGGGTTGCCCTGCTCCTGGTTCACTTGGGTATGGACGATCTTCGGGGGTTTCGTGAACTTCGCATGGAAGTGATCGCCATGTGCTTCCAGTTCGACACCGGAATCCAAAGCGATCCAACCGCTTCCAATCGATCCTTTTTCCGAATCGTGAATACCTGCGACGAGAGCGTTGGCTATGGGCTCCATCTGAACATAGTTCTGTGTTTCCGGATCGAGCTTCGGAACACCTTCGACGCTGGCGGCGGCCAGTTTCCATTCGTTCCCGGTTCGCTGCAGATCGCCCCATCGCAACGTTTGTTCAGCAGTGTCTTGCCAGACGAGACGAGCGATGGTGCGTGGTTTTTCAACCCCGTTGTTCCCCTGTTGTTGTGCGAACAGGGGCCCGATTAGCACACTGGATGACAACAAACAAGCGATTGAAGCGAGAGGAGATGCGCATTTCATTTTTTGGATATCCGATATTCGTTACTTTAACAGTCCTATTTGGACGCGATTTCCATTTTCAACTCACAAACAGTGCAGTGCTTTTTTCGTTAATCATCGGCAAGGACTGCAACCTCGCCACCGTTGGCTGAGAACGTATTTCGATAGATTGTTTCGTCGACGTTGTTCGCAGCAAAGCGTACCGATCCATCGAGATAGCCAAGATGCACTCCGCTACCGTGAAGCGATCGAGCCGAATAGAAACCACGGCCATGGAATCCGATATCTGGGATACGATGATTCGGGGTCAGGTAACCATTGATCGTGGTCGCGAATGGCACTCCGCGGATCCAGGACTCGCCTCGATTGCCTCGATACGAACTCACGATGCCGGGGAAGAGTGTCGGTATATCTGGGTTGGAGATAACCCCGCCACCATGCAAGAAACCAGGGCCTGCAGCGTTCGCCGTGGTGCCAGCCCAGTTGCCGATTCTACGAATCGGCTGAGTCGTGGGGAGAGTCGGGCTGAATTGCTTGTCCCCCAAAATCGTTTCAGCGAGCATGACTGTATTGCTGGTTCCATCCGTGCATCGCGCCAGCTTTGCGAATCCTCCCGTCCAAAACATGCCATCGGTCATAAACCGATCATCATAAAATGTCTGGCGACCGCTACCGATGCTGACCATGTAGTTCAAACCTGCAGTGAAGCCTTGTGTATTGTCCGCGAGCGTGGTGGGGAACAAAGGATTCTCGGCATCGCTAGGGCACAGGAATGTTGGGACCCTCTGACTGATAACTCCCGCTAGGGCCGGATCAAACCGAGCGGCAAACACAGGGCCGACCAAAAGGGGACGATTGTAGTCGATCAGGTTGTTCAGGTTGGATTGCTCGATGTGGGGAAGGATCCGGGCCTGGGCTGAATAAGTGCTGCTCCCAAGCAACCCGGGAAATCGCTTGAAGGCGGACTCATAATTCATGGTCGCCAAAGCGATCTGACGCACGTTGTTGGAACAAGACATTCGCCTTGCGGCTTCGCGAGCCGCTTGGACCGCTGGCAAGAGCAATCCAACGAGAATCCCGATAATCGCGATCACTACGAGCAGTTCCACCAACGTGAAACCGCGACGTGTTGCTCGATTTTGAAAAACTCTTCTCATGATATATTAAGCCTTATTGCATAGGTTTTCGGTTCGCACATGCAAATCGTATGCAAAAAGAAAATGACGTCAATAGTCGAGAAACGATTTTTGATGTTTCGCGAAAGACCGATCAGCCTGTGGTGCGACCTAAGATGTCGAAGCGGTTCAGCCTTCGCTGACCAGATCCGAGTCGCGAACCAAACGCCGCTCGCTGCCGGTGAAGTAGACGACGGCCCCGATCGCGGCGATCGCGATCAGAATCGCGCGATACATCGTGGCGACGATCAGACCCGAGAATCCCTCAGGCATATCAGCCACCTCTTGGAACAGGCGGTCGACCGCCACTTCTTGAACACCGACTCCACCAGGGGTTAACGGGAGGGCGGCTGCTGCAAAAGCGGGAGGGACCGCTTGAAAATGCTGCATCAATGTCGGCGGCTGCTCATAGAGCGCATTGGAAATCAAGCACATGGAACTCGTCAGCAGACCATGCACACAGAATGTGGTCAGTAGCAAGTGAACCACAAGTTTCGGTTTGCCTTGAAATACCAAGCACGCCGTTGCGACGCGAAACAAAGAGTGCCCTACTAATGGAACTCGATGGAACCATCGTAACGGGATGCGATGACCCGCGATCACGATTATGGCTAGTCCGCCCAGCCCGATCACACTGAGTACGGTTGCTCCACGCCGGATCCATTGAAGATTGGTGGATAGATCCGTCGCAAAGTATAGCGTCGTAGCTGCGACGATGACCAATCCGAGCAGGCCAATCGCACGATCCACCAAGACAGATGTCACCACTTCGGTCCGTCGCTTGTGAGTCATTCGCGCCGCGGCGATGGCTTTGAAAAGATCTCCACCGATCGCTCCAACGCTTACCATATTGAGCATCGTGCCGAGGAATCCCAAACGGATGGCATCCAGTTGCTTCAGCGGAACATCCAAGGCCGCTACGAGTGTACGCCACCTTAGGAAAGTGATCAGATGGGCCGTGAGGACACCGAGGAATGCGCAAAAGAGCAGCCCCCAGTCTTTGTCCTGCGCGACCAGGGCATCCCAATCCTTTTTGGGAAACGTTGCCACGATCCAAGCTAGTATCGCAATGAGCAATACCAGCTTCAGGATCGAGATGATAGAGAGCGACCGACGACTTGAATCAGCCATGGTTAGGGTAAGGTCGTCGGTCGAAAGTGGTTGCGATTCGAGGTTGCGACCTTACGCACCTGCCAATGCATTTCCTTTGACAGCCTGGGCCAAGTCACGAGCGCGAGCGGTGCTCTCCCAAGTGAACTCCGGTTCGTTGCGGCCGAAGTGGCCACCCGCAGCGGTCTTTCGATAAATCGGACGACGCAGGTTCAAATACTGGATGATTCCGCGAGGAGTCAAGTCGAAGAATTCCTGAACAACTTCGCAGATCCGCTCGTCGGAAACCTTGCCCGAATCTTGGGTGTCGACACGGACACTCACCGGCTTGCTAACGCCGATCGCGTAGGCAAGTTGAACTTCGCAGCGATCGGCAAGACCTGCCGCCACGATATTCTTGGCAACGTGGCGCGCCATGTATGCTGCGCTGCGGTCAACCTTCGTAGGATCCTTGCCGCTGAATGCGCCACCGCCGTGTCGGCCCCAGCCGCCGTAGGTGTCAACAATAATCTTGCGTCCGGTCAATCCGCTATCACCATGAGGCCCCCCAACGATAAATTGGCCGGTTGGATTGATGTGGTAGATGATGTCCGGTGTCAACAACTTCGGTGGCAAGCAAGGCTTGATGATCTTTTCGATCACGAACTTGCGGATTTCGTCCTGAGTGACATCCGGCGAATGTTGCGTCGACACAACGACATTGTGGATACCGATCGGCATGTACTCGTCATACTTCACCGAGACCTGACTCTTCGAATCGGGCCGGAGCCAATTGACTTCTTTGTTGAAGCGAGCTTCGGTCAATCGATTGGTGATTCGGTGGGCCAATGCAATCGGCAAAGGCATCAACTCCGGAGTGTCATTGCATGCGTAGCCAAACATCAACCCTTGGTCACCGGCGCCGATGTCCTTTCCGGATGACGAGTCTTCGTTCACGCCCATGGCAATGTCGGGACTCTGACCATCGAGCGCTACCATGACGTTGCAGGTCCTGCCGTTGATTCCCCACTCGTCGTCGGTGTAACCCACGTCCACGATTGCCTGCCTGACGACATCGGCATAGATGACGATCGCCTTGGTGGTGATTTCACCGACGATCAATGCCAGTCCTGTGGTGACCACCGTTTCACATGCGACGCGGCTGAGGGGATCCTGAGCCAAGAGCGCATCCAAAACGCTGTCCGAAATCTGGTCAGCCAACTTGTCCGGGTGACCCATCGATACCGATTCGCTAGTGAAGACGTATTTACCTGAAGCCACCGTTTCAACCTCCCGCAAGGGACCATAGATATAAAGAGAAACCTCGATGCGAATCGCTTCACGAGCTCAGTCTGAAGGTCGATCCGCCACGCTCACAAGCCCTCAGTGTAATCCCATTTGAAAACCGGGAAAGTCGACTTGGGATCTTCCGCATGCTCGGAACCAATGCTACAGCCCGCACGCGGACCTCACACGGATCGCCGAAAACCCTCAATTTCTAATTGGGGAACAGGGCAGACTTTAAGGATCGGGTAGAGTTGCAAGGGTCGATCGGAGAGTCGGGACTTTTGGCGACCCAAGCCGACTTCACAAGGTAATTGACGATTTTCGAGGGGCCCATGTCCAGTGCACCTGTATCGGATTCCGAGCCTATCTTCGCTTGCTCGCCGGAATGGGCCGCCTGGTGGGCTGCCCCCGCACTGCGTGCCAGGGTATTTGATGGGTTTGAGAAGTGCCTGATTCTGGCCCTCTACCTAAGTTTCTTGAACGCTCTCTCCAAGTCCATGGCGAGCGGTTTGCTGCTCGGGCATGGAGTGGTCATCGGTGACGCAATGCTGCTGGCCACCGAGACGATCATGGTGGTCCTGGTGTTGCTGCGTCGCTCTGCCAAGGAACTGACCCTCAACCCGCGCGACTGGGCGATTGCACTGACGGCGACCTGCCTGGCTCTTTTGGCTAGACCGTTTCCCCACCCGCCCCAATGGTTTGATGCATTCGGTGCTTCTCTGACCATTGCGGGCCTCATGATGCAACTCTATGCCAAGATCACCCTCGGTCGACGATTTGGATTGGTCGCCGCCAATCGAGGTATCTGCTCCCAAGGGCCATACCGGTTCGTTCGGCATCCCATTTACTTCGGATATGTAATGCTCCATGTCGGTTTCTTCATCCTTAACCCAAGTTTCTGGAACCTCGCGGTGTTTGGAGTCCTCTACGCGATCAAGATTCCTCGAATTTTGATCGAAGAATATCTCCTTGCACGCGATCCGGACTACCGGCAATACATGGACAAAGTCCGATATCGACTGCTGCCGGGTGTGTTTTAACCCATCCTTGGCGTGCTTTAGCCGTATCCATAACTTCGGCGCATCTACTTGTTAAATCGGTGGCCATGTCGAATCATTCGAACCTCAGCAAGTTTTCAGGCATGATCCACAGAAGCATGAAGTTCGTAATCCTGGCGATCTTTTTTGGAGCCTCCGTCGGCTCGGTTTATGCGGACGATCCGGAGACATTGCACACTACCTTGAATCGTCAGGCGGACGCCTGGAATCGTGGGGACCTGGATGCATTTATGGAGGCCTATTGGAAGAGTCCCAAGCTGACATTCAGTTCGGGAGGCGAGACCACGCGTGGATGGGAGGAAACATTGGCACGGTACCGCAAGCGTTATCCGGATCGCGAGACGATGGGAAAGCTGAGATTCTCGGAATTGGAAACACAAATGCTGGGCCCCGATGCAGCGTTGACGCTCGGCCGATGGAATTTGGAACGCAAGGAGCCCGCACAAGGAAACTTCTCGTTGGTCTGGCGTAAATGGGATGGAGCCTGGAGAATCGTACACGATCATTCATCGTCTTCGAAAACTCCTTAGCTCCTCTCGCGATACATGGCCCAGATCACTATTCTCAACGGAACCCTTAGGTTTCGCGGGCCACCACTCCTCGACGAAGCGACATTGCGGATCGAGCCCGGCGACAAAATCGGTCTGTTGGGTCGCAACGGAGCTGGGAAAACGACCTTGCTGCGGTTGCTCGCTGGCTTGGAAAGACTGGAATCGGGGACGGTCGAGCTTGCACCAGGAACCCGTATCGCGTTGGTGCCCCAAGACGTGCCAGAAGGAATCACCGGTACGCTCGAACAAGTGATCGCGCAAGGGTTCCCGCCGGAATTCGAATCGCCGGAACTGCATTGGAAGAAGGATCAAATGCTCCAGCGTACGATCGACCAACTGCAACTCGATGCGACCCTCGACTTTCTCAAGTCATCGACCGGCATCCGCCGCCGAGCGTTGATCGGACGGGCCCTCGTCAGCGCCCCCGATGTGCTGTTGCTCGATGAACCGACGAACCACCTCGATATCGATTCGATCCTGTGGCTCGAAGGTTTCTTAGCCAGCCTGTCATCGACCCTTCTGTTCGTGACTCACGACCGGTCGTTTTTAACCAAGCTCGCGAAACGTATCGTGGAAGTGGACCGAGGCAAGCTGCTCGATTGGTCCTGCGACTACGAAACGTTTTTGAAAAGAAAAGAGCAGGCATTGTTGGCTCAAGAGAAGCAGGATGCCCTATTCGATAAGCGGCTCGCCCAGGAAGAGGTTTGGATTCGCACGGGCATCAAAGCCCGGCGCACTCGCAATGAGGGTCGTGTTCGGCGTTTGGAGGAAATGCGGCGAGTGCGGGCAGGTCGCCAATCGTCTGCGGGAACAATGAAACTAGCGATCGATTCGGGGGAACGAAGCGGTGTGCTGGTTTGCGACATGCAAAAGGCATCCTTTGGATACACCGATCGCATGATCATCCCGCCGTTGGACTTGACGATTCTTCGAGGTGACAAGATCGGCATCCTCGGTCGCAATGGGGTTGGAAAATCGACTCTACTCAAAGGGATTCTGGGAACGATTCCCCCCTCGGCAGGCACCGTGCGGATGGGAACGAAACTCGAGATTGCCTACTTCGATCAAACCCGCGCGGTGCTCGACATGACCAAGACCGCTGAGGAGAACGTGGGAGTTGGCAGGACAAGTGTTACCGTAGGCGGGCGAACCAAACATGTGATCGGATATCTGCAAGAGTTTCTGTTTACTCCCGAAGAAGCCCGATCGAGGATCGATAAATTCTCGGGTGGTCAGCGCAATCGATTGTTGCTTGCCAAACTCTTCGCGCAGCCAGCGAATCTCCTCGTCCTCGATGAGCCCACGAACGATCTCGACGCGGAGTCTCTCGAATTGCTCGAAGAGAAATTGGTGGAGTATGACGGAACGTTGCTCGTGGTCAGTCACGATCGAACCTTTCTGAACCATGTCGTGACCAGCATGTTGGTCTTTGAGGAGACTGGCATTAAAGAATATGTGGGAGGATACGACGACTGGTTACGGCAACGAGGCGATGCAAACAAAGCCGCAAAGAACGCCGCGAAATCTGAAACCTCTTCCCAGAAATCCTCGAACGAAGTAGCGTCGATTGTTCCCAAAAAGCTCTCCTTCAAAGAAAAGCAGGAACTCGAAGCATTGCCTGGAAAGATGGAAAACATCGAAGCAGAACTGGCAACTCTCCATCAACGCATGAGCGAACCGGAGTACTTCAAATCACCCCCAGCGGAGTTGTCCAAAGATCAAAAGCGCATGCAGGATCTCGAGCAGGCGCTGGAACAGGCTTATGCAAGGTACGAGGACTTGGAGCTGCGAGCTTCGTGACCCTATCGCTCAGTGATTGTGCCTCGGTACCGTTCGACAGACATGTCGATATTCGCAGGCGAAGTCCAAGCAGCCACCCGTGTGCAATTGGCCTACGTGACTTCGATACAACTCCTGCCACGGAGTAGCGCTGGCTCGTAACATGCCAACGCTTGTATCTGCGGCGGCTTCATCTGCGGCGGCTTCATCCCGGGATAGATCTGCGAATGGCGAACGAGATTCCCATTCCGAATCGTCGACTAACGCATCGACGCGGCGAGCACCCAAGTCGATTCGAACGCGATCCCCGGTCCGAAGTTTTCCGAGGCCGCCTCCTGCAAACGCTTCGGGAGATGCATTGAGAATCGACGGGCTCGCCGAGGTTCCGCTTTGTCGGCCATCCCCCATCGTCGGCAACTCTCGTATACCTTGCTTGAGCAGCGCATCTGGAGGTTGCATATTCACCACTTCGCCGCTCCCAGGAAATCCCAACGTTCCGCAACCGCGAATTACCAACAGCGTATCGGAATCTATCTCAAGCGATGGATCGTTGATTCGGTCGTGGTAATCCTCTGGGCCATCGAACACAACCGCGCGACACTCGAAGGTCTGCTCCTGGACGGGTCGATCGAGGTGCCGATTGAGGTATCGTTCGCGAAACGCATCGCTGATGACACTCGTCTTGAGCAACGCAGCATCGAATAGATTGCCGCTAAGCACCAGAAAACCTGCCTGAGTGCGAACCGGCTCTGTTATGGAACGAATGATGTTCCCATCGGGCGACGATGCATCAGCGATGTTCTCTTGCAGTGTCTTGCCGGTCACCGTCATCGTTTCCCCCTCGATTAGCCCGGCTCGCAGCAACTCCTTCATGACACTCGGCAAACCGCCGGCTCGCTGAAAGTCTTCTGCGAGATAACGCCCTGCGGGTTGCAGGTTTACCAACAGCGGCACGTCATATCCGCTCGTTTCCCAATCCTTGATATTCAGTTCGACTCCCGCATGGCGAGCGATCGCCAGCAAGTGGGGTGGGCAATTCGTGCTGCCACCGATTGCGGTATTGACGACGATTGCATTGAGCAACGATTTGCGACTGATGATCTTCGAAGGGCGAAGATCTTTGCGGACTATTTCGACGATCCGTTTCCCCGCAGCATGCGCGGCCTGTGCTCGCTCGCGATACGGAGCAGGAATCGCTGCGGTGCCGGTCAAGGCCATTCCCATGGCCTCTGCCAAGCAGTTCATCGACAATGCGGTCCCCATCACATTGCAATGGCCTAGACTCGGTGTCGCAGCGGCCAGCAACTGCAGAAAGCCTTCTTCATCGATTTCGCCAGCCCCCAGTCTGCGTCGAGCCTCCCAAATGATCGTGCCACCACCGGTAGGTTCGCCATCGATCACACTGTTGAGCAT
>Ga0169931_10014310_pt1 | contig 10752 bp, 15 predicted proteins | sample Kivu_15m_20L_FD_129675 | JGI IMG/M metagenome (GOLD analysis project Ga0169931, IMG submission 129675) | Freshwater microbial communities from Lake Kivu, Western Province, Rwanda to study Microbial Dark Matter (Phase II) - Kivu_15m_20L... | ecosystem: Environmental > Aquatic > Freshwater > Lake... | reverse complement strand
TCTAAGTTTATCTGCAACAATGCTCCAATTTCATATTGGGTTGCAATGGAACCGTCTTCCAACTACGGAAAGTAAGTAAATGAACATTGATCACTTTGTATGGGCGGAAAAATACCGCCCATCATCCATTTCTGAATGTATTCTTTCTAAGGAGAATGCAAGTACATTCAGTAGCATGGTAAAGCAAGGAGAACCCCAGAATCTTATGCTATCTGGTCCAGCCGGATGCGGTAAGACTACGGTTGCTAAGGCTCTTTGCAAGGATCTCGGATGCGATTACATTCTGATCAATTGCTCTGAAGACGGAAATATTGATACTCTTCGCACAAAGATTCGTGGGTTTGCTAGCACTGTATCGCTGACAAGCGCAAAGAAGGTAGTGATTCTTGACGAGTTTGATTATAGTAATGCAAATAGCATTCAACCCGCTTTGCGCGGGGCTATTGAGGAGTTTTCCTCCAATTGTAGATTCATTATGACTTGCAATTGGCCTAGTCGCATTATTGATCCTCTGCATTCCCGATGCACTCATATCTCATTTGTGATTCCCTATGAGGAAAGATCTACGCTTGCGACTAATATGTTCAAGCGGGTGAAACATATTCTTGATACTGAAAAGGTATCGTATAACGATAGTGCTCTTGCTACTCTGGTAAATAGTCATTTTCCTGACTTTAGGCGTATAATCAATGAGCTTCAGAGATATTCTGTCTCTGGCATGATTGACATTGGTATTTTGAGCCAATGTAAGGAAATTGACCTCAAGAAGCTGGCTGGATACATGTCCAGTAAGAATTTTGCCGAGGTTCGTAAATGGGTCGTCAACAATCTTGAGAATAACAACACAGATATTTTCCGAAGGATTTATGACAATCTGACTGATATGCTACAGCCAGCCAGTATTCCACAAGCAGTCATGATTATTGCGGAATATCAATATAAGGCAGCATTTGTTGCAGATCAAGAGATCAATATGACTGCATTCTTGGTAGAAATCATGATGCAATGTGAGTTTAAGAAGAAATGAACCTATCCAAGGTATTAGAAAGTATCAACTACACGAAGGAAGATGCCCTTGCCGACAACGACAAGGACTATGTTCCATTTGTGGTAAATAGATCATTATCTTACTTTATCGATACTATCGCCTATGCTAATCAGATGAATCTGTATCCCCATCTGAATAAACGACTTCAGTACGATTACTTAAGAAACGCTGTTCGCAAGAAGCGTAGATTCAGCAAATGGGCCAAGAAGGTTGAGAGTGACTGTCTAGAAGCCGTGTGCTTCTATTACGGATGCTCCAAGGTAAAAGCACTAGAAATCATCGGACTTCTTTCCCAAGACCAAAAAACACATATACAAACCGAATACGAAAAACTCCAAAAAACCTAAATAAATTGGTATTATGGAGTTTTTATGGATAATAATGACATATTTGATGGTTTAGGTGTTGAAATTACATTAAAAGATAAAGACGCTTTCTTGAAAGTCCGAGAGACTTTAACGAGAATTGGTGTATCTTCTAATCCAAACAAAAAACTATATCAGTCTTGCCATATCTTGCACAAGAAGGGCAGATATGCTATAATGCATTTTAAAGAATTGTTTGTTTTAGACGGTCTGGATAGTGATATGGATGAAACTGATTTAGCAAGAAGAAACACTATAGTGAAGCTTCTTGTTGAATGGGGTCTAGTAGATCCAGTAGATGAGAATAGATATAAAGAGCCTCAGCTTCCGCTGAATAAGCTCAAGATCATTCCCTTTAAGGAGAAGGGTGATTGGAATCTAGTTCCTAAGTACCATATTGGAAAGAAATAATGAATATTGTTAATGATTATGATTTGTATGATAAAGCAAGAAACATGCTTTATGAAGGTCTTGCCAAGTACGATATCAAAAAACCAATCTTCATCTATGTGGATAATGAAATTGGCGATGCAGTTTTTAATATAAAGAAGAATAAGCATAATTTTGAATTGGCTATTATTCTTAGCAATGAAGCTGTAGGTTTTGCTAAAGAAAATCTAATTGAAATTTTTAATAGATTTGATATGATTATTACTGACGATCCAGTAATAAATGAATATTCACTTTTTAGCAAAAAATAATTTTATATGATACCAAAAATTATACACCAGATATGGTTGGGTGATCAATCAAAATGTCCCTCTAAACTTATCCAAACATGGAAAGATAAAAATCCATCATGGCAGCATATTTTATGGACAGATGACAATCTTCCAGAATTACTTTGTAAGAAACATTTTGAAGAATGTCCCTCACTTCCGGGAAAGGCTGATATATTAAGATATCAGCTTCTTTATCAACAAGGTGGATTTTTTATTGATGCAGATTCTGAATGCATTAATTCTTTAGATGATTGCTTATTGAACAATCATTGTTTTTGTTGCTGGGAAAATGAAACAGTTCGTAAAGGACTTATGGCGAATGGATATTTAGCATCAGAACGCGAATGCGAACTAATGAAATTGATCATGAATAAGATTGATGCATATCCACATATGAATTATCCTCCTCTAGCTACATGGGAAATAACGGGACCTTTATTACTTTCCAATACAGTTTATTTCAATAAATATCCAATTACAGTGTATCCTAGTTGGTATTTTATACCAAGACATTACACTGGATTAGAATATAAAGGTGATGGTAAAATATACGCAAAACAATATTGGGGAACCACTCCTAACAGTGGTTATGATTACTAATGGAAACAGTATCTATAGTTTTAAATTCATATCGAAGAACAAGATGGTTTATGGAACAATACCAAGCGATTAAAAATCAATCTGTTCCTATAAATGAAATTTATGTTTGGCAAAATAAATCTGATTCTGAGCCGATAGATGCATCATATAAAAATGAAGTAATATTTGCAGACTGCAATAAAAATTTAGGAGTATGGGCAAGATTTGCATTAGCTTTAAACTGTAGATCAGATTACATTGCAATTTTTGACGATGATACTATTCCCGGTTTAAGATGGATTGAGAATTGCTTAAATACACATAAGACTCATCCCGGATTGCTTGGTACTGTTGGTGTTATATTTGGTGACAAATATTATACTTGGAATAAAGTAGAGCGTTTAGGTTGGTGTAAACCAAACGAAACAATAGAAAAAGTTGATATTGTAGGCCATTGTTGGTTTTTTCACAGAGATCTTCTTTCTGTTTTTTGGAGAGAACTTCCAAACAAAAATCAAATACCAATTGTCGGTGAGGATATTCATTTTGCTAAAATGATACAAAAATATACCAATCAAGGTGTGTATGTTCCACCGCATCCAACTAACGATATGGAAATGTGGGGAAGTATAAAAGGAGAATCATATGGACATAGTCAAGAGGCTATATCCATGAATTTATATCAAGTTGGAAATATGAAACTTGCTGGTGGGCAGATGATGGCTATGGAACTTTCAACTGCCGTTGATAATGGATTTAAATTATTAAGAGCATAAAATGATATCACTTTTTTACGGAACAAGACCAGAATATATAAAACTGTATAAACTTTATGTAGAAATGAAAGCCAACAATTTTAATTGTGAACTGGTAAAAGTAAATCAACACACCACATTAATTGAAGATTGTTTTTATGATAGATTAGTAGATATTTTAACTACTGATAATAATAGATTGAATTCAATTGTTCAACAAGCTTTAAATAGTAAATTATTTGATTCAGATACAACACATGTAGTTGTTCAGGGAGATACTGCAACAAGTTTTGGAATAGCTTTAAATGCATTTCACCATAAAATAAAAATAATACACATAGAAGCTGGCTTGAGAACTTGGGATAAAGAAAATCCATACCCAGAAGAAACGTATAGAAAATGCATTTCTAATATGGCTGATGTGCATTTTTGTGTTTCTGAGTTAAATAAAGAGTGTCTTCAAAATGAAAAAGTAAACGGTAAAATATACGTCGTAGGAAATACTGTGTTGGATAATTTAGATAATAAAAATGTTTATTATGGAAATATTATCCCCATAACTCTTCATAGAAGAGAAAATAAAGATATAATTGAAAAGGTATTAAAAGCAATAGATGATGTGGCTTTAAATTTTAAACATTTAAATTTTAAATATGTAAAACATCCATCTGTAGATATTAATACTGAATTTAAAAATATCTTTGTTATGCCACCACAGACCTATTCAAGTATGATAAATATGTTAAAAGAATCAAGGTTTGTTATAACTGATAGCGGTGGAATTCAAGAAGAAGCATCTTTTTTTAAGAAAAGAACAATAGTTGTAAGAAAAGAAACAGAAAGAAAAGAGGGTCTTGGGATATTTTCTGTTTTAGCTTTTGAGCCAATTAGTATAATAGAATCTATTAGAGAGTTTGATGAATATTATGAAATAAATGAACCTTGTCCATACGGCGATGGCAAAGCTATAGAAAAAATTATTACAGTGTTGGAGCAATATATAAATGAAATTATTTAAAAATGAAATTGAAAAGTTATTTACACGCTTAATTTCAAAAAAACCATTTGCATTTAGCAAATATGCAGATGGTGAATGGATGGCGATGAATCAATTTCCGATGTTTAATGGGGAATTTAAATCAGATTCATCAGAAAAAACTTTAAACTCTATTAAACTTTTAAAAGAATCATTTGTTTATAGAGATCCCAATTATATTATAGGAATCAGTTGTCCATGCTGCCAAGGCCAAGCACACCAACATATGAAAAAGGTTTCTGGCCAAGATGAAGAAAATCTTACATATGCCAATATATTTGTAAATTCAAATTATCAATATTATAAAGATAACTTTATCCCGGAGTATAAAAAATGGAATGTAAATTTAGTAGCAAATGAAAATTCTAATATAGAAAAATTACCTTTTAATATAAAAAGATTTTATCCAATCAAAGTTAATGCTTGGGTAGAAAATCTTGATTTAATTGAAACATTAAAAGAACTTAATACCCATGGTGAATTATATTTATTTGCCGCAGGACCTTTAGGTAATATATTGGCATATAAAATGTGGCAACATAATAAAAATAATACTTATATGGATATTGGTTCTACTTTAAATCCTTGGCTTGGGTTTGAAGGATTTAAGCGTGGTTATCTGTATGGATCAGAAGATTTAAATAAAATTTGTGTTTGGGGATAATACCATATGGGTGAAAAAAATTGGTATATATTAAAAGCACACCTTGATAAAACACATTCAGGATTTCCTGAATATCCGGGGTATTGTTCATGGAACATTGAGTGTCTATTAACAAAAAAATTATGAATAATATAACTTTATTTACATACACACACACAAACTGTAAAGATTTGTGGCCAATATATTTTGATTTGTTGGATCAACGAGCTTCAACATTTAATAGTGTTGTGGCATCTAATCAAATTTCAAATGATTACAAAAAGCACAAATTTGTAGAGTATAAAGATAAAAATTACTGTCAAGAAATTGCTGATATCATTGAAAACAACGTAAAAACAGAATATCTTATTTATATGCAAGAAGATTTTTTCTTGTATGATAATGTTAATATCGAAGAACTTAAATACATTATTGATTTTTTAGATGAAAATATAGTTTCGTGTGTTCGATTAATTAAATGTGGTCAAATGACAGAAATTCCAATTAAAGAAAAAATTTATTGGATTCAAGAACCGAATAGACCACATGATTCAGTAACATCAGTATCTTTCCAACCAACTATTTGGAGAACAAAAGATTACATTGAATTGTATAGAAATACTCCTTATACTAAATTTCAAGAAGGAATTGAGTTTGCAAAAACCATGAACAAACTGAATTATTATGCGGCCTATTACTACAACCAAGAACCCAAAAGAGGTGGCATGCACTGGGATTCTTCTGTATTTCCATACATAGCAACAGCTATTGTCAAGGGAAAGTGGAATGTCAGTGAATATAAAAAAGAATTAATTCCTATATTAAAAAAATATGGAATTAATTCATCATTGAGAGGAACTTGTTAAAATGATACCAAAATTAATTCACCTTGTTTGGTTTGGTGGAACAAGACCAAAATTTTTTGATTATTGTGTTGAAACAATAAAAAATATAAATTATGATTATGTTATAAAGGAATGGAATGATAATAATATTGATTTTTCTTTAATAAATCAATCTTTATTTGAAAAAACAGAAAATTATGGATCAAAATCTGATATTTTTAGAATTGAAGTTTTAAATCGTTATGGTGGGATTTATATGGATTACGATTTTATTCAGTTAAAAAAATATGATGATCTTTTAAATTTAAATTTTTTTGCAAGTGGCGGAAATTATCCTGAAGTTTGGAATGGTTTAATAGGAACTATACCAAACCACCCAATCTGCAATGAATACATAAACGGATTAAAACACAATAGCCCTGTTTTAAAAACATATAATCAAATTAGCGAAACTATGGAAAAAACAGGACCATATTATTTTACTAAAGTTTTTCATAAATTTTCTCATTTAGATAAAGTAATATATTTGAATAAAAATTTATTTTATACTTTTGATACTGATGCAAGACATGGAATAAAAGAGTTGAATGAAGAAACTGTAAATTTTATTAAATCTTTTGCTGTTCCAGAAAGTATTAATGTCCATTTTCATGCTTGTTCTTGGCAAAAGGAATATGTATGAATTACATACATGGTGAAAAATTTATTCCTTTAGCAGACAATAATATAATTTATTATTGTCCAACTAATGAAGTTGATATTTTTTTAAAAGAATCAAATTTTGAAAAACCATTTATATTAATTTCCCACAATGGAGATGGTGCTATAGAAAATATAAAATCAAGATACGATGGGGCATCTTTATCTGGAGTACCAAAAACTTTAATTAAATGGTTTGCCCAAAATGTTTGTGTAAAAGATGAAAGAATGCAATCATTGCCTATTGGCTTGGAAAATTTAAAATGGTTTCCAGAATTAAAAAAATTAGATAAAATAAAAACAATTACCAATCACCCAAAACAAATTAAAAATTTAGTATATGCAAATTTTAATATAGAAACAAATCCAAAAGAAAGAATTTATGCATATCAGGTTTGCCAAAATTTAACATATGCAACTACATCTTTTGGAAAAAATGGATCAAATTTTGATGATTATTTGTTTAATATTTACAATCATGATTTTGTTGTATGCCCACCCGGAAACGGTGAAGATACACACAGAATGTGGGAATCTTTATATGTTGGAAGTATTCCTATTGTAAAAAAAACTATAAACACAAGTTATTATTCAGATTTGCCAATATGTTTCATAGATGATTGGAACCAGATTTCAGATTTAAATTTTTTATTAAAACAAAAAGAATTGATTAAACAAAACAAAAATTTACAAATGTTGGATTTTGATTATTGGAAAAATATGATAATAAAAACCGCAACAGAGCTGAGTTCTTATAAATGAAAAAAACATGCATTATAACATTTTGTGATAAAAATTATTTGTCTAAGACCGAGAAGACAATAAAAGAACTGAGAACGACAGGTCAATATAATGACACCATAGTCTTAATGGTTGGCGATGATTTGAAGCACTATGAAATAAATGATACAGATATTATTGTAAAATATTTTCCCACAATTGACAGAACAAATGTTTTAAAGCGTCTTAATGGAGTTTCTACATCTGATGGGAGAGATTTTAACAAGCCTTTTCAGTGGCATAAAATATACACTTTTCATGAATATTTTCGTCAATGGGATGCTTGTATGTTAATTGATGGTGGAATGAAAATATATAATCCCATACAAAAAATGTTGGATTTGGATTGTACTAATACCTTTTTAGCTCACTCGGATGCTTATCCCACCTATGAATGGAAATTGTCTGGACAGTTTGAATCAAATAGATTTAAAAATTTACATGATGAACTGTCATCTTTATACGATTTAAATATCGATTATTTTCAAACAGGAATGTATTTATTTGACACTTCTCTAATAGAAGATCAGACGATAAATCGGTTGTTGGAGTTGGGAAATCATTACATAAATACTAGAACAAATGAACAGGCAATAATGAATCTACTGTTTAATTGTGAAAAACAAGTATGGAAACAAATTCAAATAAAAGATAACGAACTACATTATTACGATTGTATGGAACGAAATGGGTTAAACTGTAAAAATTACATAATGTTGAAGATGCCACAAACAATATGAATGGAATTGTATCAAATGAATTATGATTTTATAGAAATTGGAACATCGGATTTTGAAACTGAAATAGAAAAATGCGATGATACTTCTGTCGGATTATCTATTGAACCATTAATAAATTATCTAAACAAATTGCCAAATAAAAAATTAGTTACAAAGGTAAATTGTGCTGTTTCTAATCATAAAGGTAAAATGAATATTTTTTATGTTTTAGAAGAAAATATAAAAAAATATAATTATCCAGATTTTTTAAAAGGTTGTAATTCTATCGGAAAACCTCATCCAGTAACCAAAGGATTTGTTTTTGGAATACATGTTCCGGATAATTTAATTGATTCTGTTGAGGTGGAAGTTAAGAGTGTAGAGCAATTATTTAATGAATATGATGTCGAATCAATAAAATTTTTAAAAATTGATACTGAAGGACATGATTGTATCATAATGAATAGTTATTACGAATTGTGTACTAAAAATAATGACTTGTTTGCTGAAAAAATTTTATTTGAATCAAATGCATTGGCTAACAAAAACGAAGTTGATTTAATTATTGAAAAATTTATAAAATACGGTTATGAACTGATTGCCACTGGAGAAAATACAATATTAAAAAGAAAATAGTATTATGAATTTAAGTGAAAAAAATTACGACATTTTTAAAAATATGACAAACAAAATAAGTTTTTTAATTTGTAGCAAAAATGATAATTATGAAGGTATACCAATAGATAGATTGAGAAATTCTATCTTACAAACATGTAATAATACATCTCAATACAAAAATTATGAATATTTAATTGGAGATTGGGGTTCTGAAAAACCTATTTTTGAATGTTTAAATATCGATGTCCCAATTTCAATTAAACATTTTTATATACCCAAAGAAATAACAGCTTTATTTGATACTCCGATTTCAGAAGTTCATTGTTTAAATTTTTTAGCAAAACAAGCAACTAATTCTTTTGTTGGTAGAATAGATCAAGATACTATAATTGGTTCTAAATTTTTTGAATATATTGAAAAAGAATCTTTAGATATAAATGGACTTTATTACTCCACTAGACACGATCTACCAAACAATTCATTGATATATGCAGACGCTTCAATAAATTGTCCGGGATGCTACGAACATTTTTGGATGTGTGCTGTTGGTATTTTGATGGTATCAAAAAATAAATGGTTAGAATCCAAGGGATACAATGAACAAAATATACACAGAGATCACATGGAACATGAATTTTTTCATAGATTATCAAAAACTTCAACAATATACAACATAGGTTGTTCGCTAAACAGTCCATTTTATCACATATTTCATAGTAGAAATCAAATCAATCAAAGAAAAACAAATATAGCATTGAATATGAATCAGTTATCTAATTTGAACTACATAATTAATGATGACAATTTTGGTCTTGAAAAATATAAAACACAAATTATTGAAAAATAAGGATTAAAAATGAAAACAGCTCTTGTTCTCGGTGCAGGTGGATTTATTGGCGGTCATCTTGTTACTCGTCTAAAGAATGAAGGTTATTGGGTTCGTGGTGTTGACATAAAAGAACACGAATACAAAAAAACAGATGCGGATGAGTTTTTTGTATTGGATCTAAGAATCCAAGAAAATGTTGCAAAATCACTAGCACTGCCAAACAACTTAGGATTTGATGAGATCTATCAACTAGCCGCAGACATGGGTGGTGCTGGTTACATTTTTACTGGCGACCACGATGCAGATGTAATGCACAATTCAGCGTTGATCAATCTGCATGTTGCTCATGAAGCAATAAAATATGCCAAGCTACCTAAAGTGTTTTATTCATCGTCAGCTTGCATGTATCCAGAATACAACCAACTGGATCCAGACAATCCAAAATGTTCTGAGGAATCTGCATATCCAGCAGCACCAGACAGTGAGTATGGATGGGAAAAATTATTCAGCGAACGGTTATATTTGGCATATAATCGAAATTATGGTCTTCCTATTCGTATTGGTCGTTTCCACAATATTTTTGGACCTTATGGATCATGGAATAATGGAAAAGAAAAAGCTCCTGCTGCAATATGTAGAAAAGTTTCTTTTTCTGAAGATGGGATAATAGAAATTTGGGGAGATGGAAAACAAACACGTTCATTTCTTTACATCGATGATTGTCTGGAAACTGTTAGGCGATTTATGGACTCAAATTTTAATGGCCCGATGAACATAGGCTCAGAAGAAATGATCACCATAAATGATTTGGCTAAATTGGTAATGAGGTTAGCTGGCAAAGAATTGATAATAAAAAATATTTCAGGCCCACAAGGTGTACGCGGTAGAAATTCGGACAACGCATTAATACGAAATAAACTTAATTGGGAGCCAACGCAACCATTGTCTGTAGGTTTAACGAAAACCTATGAGTGGATTTCTAGCTTAAAAACTTGTCAATATTTAAATTAATTGGTATAATAAAATTATGAACCCTACAATAACATTATGCATGATCGTTAAAAATGAATCAGCAGTGATTCTTCAATGTCTTGAATCAATGTCCAAGTACATT
>Ga0169931_10014309_pt1 | contig 10753 bp, 9 predicted proteins | sample Kivu_15m_20L_FD_129675 | JGI IMG/M metagenome (GOLD analysis project Ga0169931, IMG submission 129675) | Freshwater microbial communities from Lake Kivu, Western Province, Rwanda to study Microbial Dark Matter (Phase II) - Kivu_15m_20L... | ecosystem: Environmental > Aquatic > Freshwater > Lake ... | reverse complement strand
GCGGGCTCAGGATCGCTTGCCGGTCGAACCTCGACGAGCCCGCGCGTCTTGTCAGCGGGCTCAGGATCGCTCGCCGGTCGAACCCCGGCGAGCCTGTGCGCCTTGTCAGCGGACTCGGGTTCGTTTAACGGTCGAACCTCGACGAGCCTGTGCGTCTCGTCAGCGGGCTCAGGATCGCTTGCCGGTCGAACCTCGACGAGCCTGTGCGTCTTGTGTCAGCGGGCTCAGGATCGCTTGCCGGTCGAACCTCGGCGAGCCTGTGAGTCTTGTCAGCGGGCTCAGGATCGCTTGCCGGTCGAACCCCGACGAGCCTGCGCGCCTTGTCAGCGGGCTCAGGATCGCTTGCCGGACGTACCCTGACGAGCCTGTGCGTCTTGTCAGCTGACTCGGGTTCGTTTACCGGTCGAACCCCGGCGAGCCTGTGCGCCTCGTGAGCTGACTCGGGTTCGTTTGCCGGACGAACCTCGACGAGCCCGCGCGCCTTGTCAGCTGACTCGGGTTCGTTTACCGGTCGAACCTCGACGAGCCTGCGCGTCTTGTCAGCGGACTCGGGTTCGTTTAACGGTCGAACCTCGCCGAGCCTGTGCGTCTCGTCAGCGGGCTCAGGATCGCTTGCCGGTCGAACCTCGACGAGCCCGCGCGTCTTGTCAGCGGGCTCAGGATCGCTCGCCGGTCGAACCCCGGCGAGCCTGTGCGCCTCGTCAGCGGGCTCGTGTTCGCGTCGTCGCTCAACGGAAATCCCGCCTCGGCGCATCGAGTGCGCCGAGAAGCGGGGAGTGATCGACGACCCGCGCGGCGATCAGGTGCGTGACCGGGCCACCGCGATGCTCCTCGCGTTGCCAGGTGCCGTAGACCGTCATCAGGCGTGCGCCGAGTATGGCTGCACGCATTCGTTCGAAGATCGCAGGCCAGATGATCACATTGATCGTCCCGGTCTCGTCTTCCAGCGTCACGAAAGTTGTCCCCTTGGCCGTTGACGGGCGCTGTCGATGGGTGACGAGACCGGAGGCGCGCGCGATGCGTCCGCTCGGCAGTCCGTGCAGTGTTGATGCCGGCTGAATGCGCATTCGATCGAGTCTCGTTCGAAGCAGGGCCACGGGGTGACGACCCATCGGTATGCCGGTCGAGCGGTAATCGGCGATCAGGTCGGCTCCTTCCGATGGAGTGGGCAGATCGACCGGCGCTTCATCAACGGTGCTCTCAGCCATCAGTCCGCGTTCGGCACCGATTGCGGCAATCGCCCAGTTCGCTTGATGACGGTCGCCTGCCAGGGTCCTCAGTGCCCCCGCCTCAGCCAATGCACGCAGCGCACGGCGATCCAGCGCCGCGCATCGCGCGAGATCATGGACGTCGTCAAATGCGAATACCGCTTGATGATCTGTGCCGACGCAGCCTGTCAGAAGAGCGCTCCCCTCCTGTTGGGATGTCCAGATGGCCCTCGGTTGCCGTTCGGTGAGTCGATGGGTCCGCGCTCCGATCAGCCGTTCGGCCGCATCGCGAGGTAGTCCTCGGATCTGATTTAAACCGAGTCGCACAGCCGGCTGCGTGTTGGCGAGTGGGCTCGCTGGCGGATCGTCAAGCTCACCTGATGGTAATTCGAACGAACATTCAAACTCGCTGTTCAGCACATCGACTGGCCTGACTTCGACGCCGTGCGCCCGCGCATCCCTTACCAATTGTGCAGGTGCATAGAAGCCCAGCGGTTGGCTGTTCAGGAGCGCCGCGAGGAAAGCGGCCGGCTCGTGGCGTTTGATCCAGCAACTCACATAGACCAGCAGCGCGAACGAAGCGGCGTGACTCTCCGGGAATCCATATTCGCCAAACCCCTCTATCTGACTGAATATTCGTTCGGCAAACGCGGGTTCGTAGCCTCGGGCGAGCATTCCGTCGATCACACGTCGACGGAACGGGTCGAGCCCGCCGCGCCGCTTCCAGGCGGCCATGGCACGGCGCAGCTGATCGGCTTCGCCTGCCGAAAATCCAGCGGCCAGCATCGCGATCTGCATCACCTGTTCCTGGAAGATGGGCACACCCAGGGTGCGTTCGAGTGCAGGCCTGATTTCGTCGCGTGGATAATCGACTGGCTCAAGGCCCTGTCTGCGTCGCAGGTAGGGGTGGATCATGCCTCCCTGTATGGGCCCGGGTCTGACAATGGCCACCTCGATCACCAAGTCGTAAAAGCATTCCGGCTTGAGTCGCGGGAGCATGCTCATCTGAGCGCGTGACTCGATCTGGAATACGCCAACTGTATCGGCACGGCCGATCATTTCGTATGTGGCGGGATCCTCGGCGGGAATGTCCTGGATCCTGAATGGCTTGGGCGCGGGTGCATCGGGCTTTCGCGTGAGGCCGGTCCGCCAGGGGTCACGCCATCGTCCGATCAGGTCGAGGGATCGGCGGATCGCGCTCAGCATGCCCAGTGCCAGCACGTCGACCTTCAGCAGGCCCAGTGCGTCGAGGTCGTCCTTGTCCCACTCGATGACCGTGCGTTCAGCCATGGCGGCATTCTCGATGGGAACGAGCCTGCTCAGGCGGTCGCGCGCGATCACGAAACCACCGGTGTGCTGCGACAGATGCCTGGGAAAATCCTGCAGTATCTGCGAGATTTCCAGCCAAAGTTCAACGACCGGCGAGTGAGGATCAAGCCCGGCCTCGGTCAGACGCTCTGCAGCGGGTACGCCGCGCCAGCCTGGGGACACGGTCAGCAGACGTGCGATCGATTGCGCATCGATCCCCAGCGCCTTGCCTGTATCGCGCAGTGCCGAACGACTGCGGTAGCGGATCACAGTCGCCGTGAGTGCGGCCCGATGGCGGCCGTATTTTCGGTAGATGTACTGGATTACCTCCTCTCGGCGCTGGTGTTCGAAGTCGACGTCGATATCAGGCGGCTCGTTGCGTTCCCGGCTGATGAATCGTTCGAAGAGCAGACTCATTCTTGCCGGGTCGACTTCGGTGATGCCCAGGCAATAGCAGATTGCGGAATTGGCAGCAGAACCGCGACCCTGGCAGAGGATGTTTTCGCTGCGGGCAAAGTGAACGATGTCGGCGACGGTCAGGAAATAAGGCTCGTAGCGAAGCTCGCCGATCAGCGTGAGCTCGTGGTCGATCTGCACGCGCACTGCTTCAGGCGGTCCATCGGGGTAGCGTCCGGGTACACCCTGGTAAACAAGTTCCCGCAGCCAACTCGTGGGGGTGTGGCCGGCGGGTACGATTTCGTCGGGATACTCGTAGCGCAGTTCATCGAGCGAGAAGCGGCTGCAGGCGGCGACCTCGAGCGTTTCCTCGAGCAGTTCTGCCGGATAAAGACTCGCCAGCCGCAGTTTGCTGCGCATATGCTGCTCGGCGTTCGGTGCGAGTGCAAAGCCGCATTCGGCAACAGGCTGACCCAAGGTGATTGCGGCGAGCGTGTCGTGCAGGGGTTTGCGCGAACGGCGATGAAACTCGGCACCGCCGGCCGCCGTGAGCGGCAGGCCTGTCGAGCGTGACAGCACACGTGACTGCTCCAGCCGACGCCTGTCATGGCCTCGTGCGAGCAATTCGACCCCCAGCCATGCCCGCTCGCCGAATATTTCTCGGATTGATTGAGCCTGTGTGGTGATCTCGATTGCGTCAATCGGTCGGTCCTGGGGCGGGATGAGCAGCGCGGTACAGTCGTCGATGCCCTCCGAAAGGTCGCTGGCAAGCAGGTGGTAGCGACCCTTCAGTGCCCGTGATCGGGCTCGCGTGATCAGTTCACAGAGGTCGCCGTAACCCTTGCGATTGCGTGCAATCAGGATCAGCTTGCAGCCGCTGTCGGATCCCGTTCGGAGGCTTGTTCCGTCCGGACAGTCAGTGGATGGCCCTGCAAGTTGCGGCAGGGTGAATTCGGCACCCACCAGAAGCGGGAAATCGAGTGCGCGAGCCCGCAGATGGGCACGGACCACGCCTGCCATCGAGCACTCATCGGTCAAGGCGAGCGCAGCGTAACCGAGTTCGTGTGCCCGCTCCACCAGTTCCTCCGGGTGCGAGGCCCCCCGCAGGAAAGAAAAGTTGCTGATGCAGTGCAGTTCGGCGTATGCAGGGATCATAAACTGTATATAAACACAGTATTTGGGCTGCAAAGTATACTCGTTCCGAAATTGCAAGTCAGACTTCGTTCTTTCGGCTGATCCGGAGGTGTTTGATGTTGTTTGCCAGAGGTCTTTGGCCTGGATCCGTTTGCATGGCCTGGCTGTGGTCGGTCGCTGCTGTGGTAGCGCTGTTCGGGCCGATTCAGCCGGTATGGGCTCAGTCGGCTTCAGTCAAGGACCCCTGGGTTCGCACCACGGTGCCCAGGCAGAAGTCCTCGAGCGTCTACATGGAGATCACTGCTTTGCGTGCGGCGCGCTTGATCGAGGCCAGTTCGCCCGTCGCTGGCGTGGTCGAGATCCACGAGATGCGCATGGAAGGCAATGTCATGAGGATGCGCGCCATTCCCGCCCTGGAATTGCCTTCAGGCGTGACCGTCTCGCTGCGTCCGGGTGGACATCATGTGATGCTGATGGATCTTCGAACCCATATACGGGAAGGGGACAGGATTCCCCTGTCTCTGATCATCGAGTTGCGCGATGGTCGCCGCGAGACGCTCGAGATTCGGGCGCTTGCCCGCTCGCCACAATCAGGTGCGACATCGGATCATCACTCAGGTCATGGCGCGGCGGGTAGTGGGGCCGCTCACTCCGGCTCGAGTTCCAGGCCCTGAAGGCCCATGAAATTTTTTCTCGCGGATGGATGTGTTCGATGAACAGGCCCTGGCCTTATCCTCGCCGGATCGCGCACCGTGGCGCGGGCCTGCTTGCCCCCGAGAACACGCTGGCTGCGCTGCGCGTGGGGGCCGAGCAGGGCTACGCCATGTTCGAATTCGATGTGAAGCTCTCAGCGGACGGCGTTCCGATCCTGATGCACGATGCGACGCTCGTGCGTACTGCGGGCATTGAGGGTCGGGTCGCCGATCGCAGCTGGGGTGAGCTCGCATCCTGTGATGTCGGGAGCTGGCATTCCCCGCGTTATGCGGGTGAAGGCATTCCTACGCTTGCTCGGGTGGGGGCTTGGCTGCAGGCCAACCGTTTTTTCGCAAATATCGAGATCAAGCCTTGCCCTGGGCGCGAGGCGGAGACGGCGGCCCGCGTCGTCGAGCATATTGATGCGCATTGGCGAGCGGCCATTGCACCGCCGCTATTGTCGTCTTTTTCCGAAGAGGCTCTCGCTCAGGCGCAGGCGCAGGCCCCGCATTGGCCCCGAGCGCTGCTGCTCAAGGATCTTCCTGCCGACTGGTTGGCCCGTTGTCAGGCACTCGGTTGCGTGGCGGTCGACCCGCATCATCGGGCACTTGATGCGGCTGTTGTTCAACAGGCCCACCGCGCGGGCCTTCGCGTTCTCACCTATACCGTCAACGAGCCCCAGCGGGCTGCGGAGCTCGAATTGATGGGCGTCGACGCGATCATTACGGATGCAGTGGATGTTCTGAGCGCTTGAGCGGCTGCCCGACGACACCCTGGGGACTTGGAGGTATGCTGAATAGGTTGAGCCGCGTGGTCTGAGCGCGAACCCAACAACTCAAAAGTGAGCGGCTTCGGCGGTCGGTCGCGGGCACGCGCAGGCGGGTGCAGACGATCGGTTGCGGCCTCACCCGGGAGGGCGCAGGCGGACGGGTCGGAGGGCGAATGGAGAGGCCGGGCGCTTTCCCCGCGACCGAAAGGCGCGCCGAAACGTCTTGAATCGAGGCGCGAACCGCAGACATAGGGGGCCCTATGGCGAGGATTCGCAACGAAGAGGCGGGGCGTTTTGGCGAGTAAGGCGGGCGCAGGGGGAGGCGCTCGGCCTCTCCCCCGCCCGGCCGGGCCCGTCCGTCGAAAGCCCGACCCCCCAAGACCCATCACACCCAAAATGAGCGGCTTCGGCGGTCGGTCGCGGGCACGCGCAGGCGGGTGCAGACGATCGGTTGCGGCCTCACCCGGGAGGGCGCAGGCGGACGGGTCGGAGGGCGAATGGGGTTTTGAGCCCGGCCGGGCCCGTCCGTCGAAAGCCCGACCCCCCAAGACCAGCAACCAAACGTCGAAAGCCCGACCCCTCAAGAAGCCGCCCTCGAAAGCCCGACCCCTCAAGACCAGCAACCGACCGTCGAAAGCCGCGAGCGGCGCGCGCTTGATGTTGGTCAATCCCGCTCTGTTTCTCCCTGTCTATGATCCCAAATCGTTGATTGGATTCAGAGCGGGAGCTTGGGATGACCCTGACCGATGAGCAGATTGCCGGTTTGCGCGAGCAAATGCATGTCCGCTCACGTGTGCTCGAAGCTGAGATTGCTGCGAAGTTGCGTGAGTCGACCGAGGATCTTGAAGAACCAGGGCGGACGGGCGATCAGGCTGATATCGCGTGGGCAGAGATGGAGAGTGGCCTTGATCTGGCTGAAGCGCAGCGAGACATTGAGGAGTGGCGCGGCCTGCGTGAGGCCTTGCGCCGAATCGACGAGGGTAGTTATGGCTTCTGCGTCGAGTGTGGCGTAGAGGTCCCCATCGAGCGTCTGCATTCTCAGCCCTTGGCGATTCGTTGTGTGAACTGCCAGGCCCGCAAGGAAAAGCAGGCGATGCAGTATCGGGTGTCGGCTTGAGGCGGCTGATCCCTTGGTCGAGCTTGATCGCCTCGGGCGGTCAGCGCCCCGTCGGCTAAGGTTTTCGTCGACTCAGCCATATCGGCCGTGCAGGAACCATCCAGCTTGCCTGCCTGTGCCGTCGTTTTTCGGCAGACGTGCCATGAAGACCCAGAACAGCCGGTGAGACGCATCCTCAGCGATGAAGTAGTCGCGCTGTGCCGGCGCTTGTTCCCACCATCCCGTTTCGATGCGCTCGGGCCCCGCGAGCAGGCGCATCGGGCTGTCGAGGTAAGGGCGGTTGTTGCGCTCGCTGAGGGCGATGGGGGGTTCGACCAGCCACAAGGGGCGGGGCAAGGGCCATTGGTACGACAGGGGGGCGGTATCGCTCGTGGGCGCTCGCTCGTCAAAGGCGACGGTGGGCCGTCGCGCGGGCGGTCGGCGACGCGCATCGGGAAGGCGTGGCGTACGAGGTGTCTCACGCGAGGAGCCATGCGGGAGACCACCCGGTACGCCTCGCTGGGCTCGCTCCGGGCGATGATCCGCCTCGATACGGATCCGTTGCACCTGATCGTGCCCGAGCCGCGCCTTCAGTCGCTCAAGCAGGCGATGGATCTGCTCGGGGTTCAGGGCGGGGTTGGGGAACAGGTCTTCCATGATGCCGGGTTGGTCGGCGGTCCATTCACAGTTCAGATTGAGCGATTGCGCTGGGGCGGGCAGGCGACGGTGTTGCAAATGCTCGTTGAGCAGAAAGCTCAAGTGGTCGGCATCCCGGGAAGGGCGTTCAAGCCGGAGACTGATCAGGGTGGGCGAACGGCCGCCACCATGACCGGCCGTGAGGTCGATACGCAAGGCGCCGGCCTGACGAGCATGGAGCCATCCGCATAGCCGCAGGATCAGCAGTCGGGCCGCGTGGAGCAGGTGCTCGATCTGCTCCAGGGAGGCTGGCAGGTCAATCTGTGTCTGAAAATGCGGTGGGGGGGCGAAGCTTGGATAGGCGTCCGGCCGATCTCCGGTTGCACGATCGATCTCCTCGAGCAGTGCCTGACCGAAGCGGCGAGCCAGTCCCGCACGGGGCAGGTGCAAGAGCTGACCCAGGGTGCGTAGTCCAGCGGTACGAAAGGTTTCCCGATGAGGGATGCCGGATTGAAGCAGGTCGACCGGCAGTCTGGCGAGTGCATCGCGAAGCGGTTCGAGTCCGCCGATCACCAGGTCATCCTGGTGCTGGGCAACCAGCCACGCACCTGTTGGTGTGGGGGCTGCGCATAGTCGAGCCGAAAAGCCCTGCTGATCAATGTCGCGCCGCAGTTGTCGGGCGAGCGATGGAGCCCCACCGAAGAGTCTCAGGCTGCGACCGATCTCGAGGATCAGACCTGTGCGGTCGATCTGGGGGCCGGGTTCGATCAGACTCAGTTGCGGCGTGAACCGCAGTGCACAGCACGCCAGCTGGAGCAGTGCGCCAGCCTCGCCGACCGGGTCGCGCTCGACCAGTAGAACCTCCGGACAGATGGCCCTGGCCGTCGCACACGATTGCCCAGGCTGTAGACCGGCTTCGCAAGCCGTCGGGCTCACGCGAACAACCTGCCTGGCCTGAGTGATCGCGAGGGGCCGTACGCGCGCGGCGCTGCGAGTGTGCAGGGCCTCGATCGAGAGCTGATGGAGATGAACAGCCAAGTACATCACGATGAACGATCGCTCAGTCAGACCACATCAGCCCCTCTCATCGGACTGCTAGTGACTCTGCGTGGTGCTCGCGCGGTTTGGGCGCTGTAGGTCAGCCGGCTGCACATACAGGGATTGCATGGCCGGGGGCCGCGGTACGGCCCCGACTGTCGCCGTAGTAGACGTCGCGGCCTCACCCACCGCAGGGCGCTCGGTCTCACGCAGTCCGAAGACGCTCACCGGTTGGGGCAGGTCAATGATCAACGGTTGTGCGATCAGAGGGCCTCGCCGCTTGAGCAATTGCACCGATAGCTGCTGGCCTGCCCGGGGCAGCAACAAGAGGCGCAGGGGCGCAGCCGAAGGCTCGAACTGCGCGGGCAGTTCGCGAAACAGAAATACCGGGCCGCCAGCCGACTGGGCGGCGCACTGGAGACGCCGGAGGTGTTCGGGGCGTGTACGGGCCTGGGGCAGCCAGGCGAGCAAGGCGCCGAAGCCTGCGCTCTTGAGACTTTGCTCGATTGTCCAGAGCCGGTCGGCCGCGTGACGGGCCTGAACGACGATCAGATAGTCGAGATCGATTCCGAATCCAGCCAGTGCAGGCGCATAGGGCGTCAGTGGCGGGGAGAGCAGGATCACGAAGCGTCGTGCCTGAGTCAGGCTGCGCAGCAAGGGGATGAGCAGGCGTAACTCACCGATACCGGGCTCGCGACAGATCAGCTCGGTCAGACAGCCCGTGGGCCAGCCGCCCCCTGGCAGAACGGCGTTGAGCGCTGGAAAACCGCTGGGTACACCCGGCTGGGTCGCGCTGCCGAGGCCGCCCGCGCGCCACACGCCAGCGGGTAATTCCCTTGTGCCTGGAGACTGTCGGGGTCCCTGCCGCCCGGCGCCGTCGGCAAACAGTCCGCTGGAGGAAAAGGCGGAGTTGGTCTGTGCAGTCACGACAGTTGCCCCGCGCGAATCAGGCCGACGCCAATGCCCTCGACCGAGAAGGTGTCGCTGGAGCCATCGATGACGATGGGCTGAAAGTCGGGGTTTTCGGGGAGCAGCGCGATCTGGTGGCCGCTACGCTGCCATCGTTTGACTGTGACCTCATCACCCAGTCGCACCACGGCGATCTGTCCGTTACGGACTTCGGTTGTGCGATGTACTGCGAGTAGATCACCCTCGAGTATCCCGGCATCGCGCATGCTGAGTCCCCGTACTTTCAGCAGGTAATCTGGGCGGCGCTCAAACAGGCTGGGGTCGAGCGAGTAGTGGGCGTCGATATGCTCCTGTGCAAGGATGGGGCTGCCTGCAGCCACCCGCCCCACCAGTGGGAGCATCAGTCCGATGCGTGCCGCCTGCTGGCCTGGCTCGTCCATGAGATCGGGCGCGGTGCGCAGCCGGATCCCGCGGGATGTGCCGGAACTGAGCTCCAGCATGCCTTTGCGGGCGAGAGCCTGAAGATGCTCCTCGGCTGCATTGGCCGAGCGGAAACCCAGTTGCTGCGCGATCTCTGCCCGCGTAGGCGGGAAACCGGTCTGTGTGATGTGTTTCTGGATGAGTGCGAGAATCTCATGCTGTCTTGCCGTGAGGGGGCGCATCGAGGTCTCCTGATTGGGGCTCGTTTAGGCCTTTGAGCAGGCCCGCAGACTGAATAACTGTAATTATATACAGTAATTGGGCGATCTGCTAGTCAATTCATTGGGCGTACCCCGGGCACAAAAACCCTTTGTGGATAATGTTTTGTCGTCCCTTCCGGATGGCGCTGCGCGTGATCGCGGGTCAGGCCGCGAGGCGTGCTTGCGGGGGAGGCGTTCGGATTCAGGCCGGATTTTCCTGATCCGGCCCATGATCTGCCGCAAGGTCTTACCCTTGAGGGTTTCCACTTTGTTGTGCAGTTTTCAGCGGTTGTGGCAAAGTTCTGAACACGGGTCGGCATCCGCCCATCCGATGGATTGCATTTCTCGGTTTGCTGGTTCCGGTTTTCCCCGAAATGCAATGGCGGCTCAATAGCGTTTCGAGGACTGTTTTCGATGGGAACCAAGATCTACGTAGGCAATCTGCCCTGGCGCGCCACCGACGCGCAACTTTCCGATCTCTTCGGTGCACATGGTGCCGTGACTGATGCCAAGATCGTGACCGACCGTGAGACAGGTCGTTCCCGCGGCTTCGGTTTTGTGACAATGGCCTCTCCCGACGAGGCACAGTCCGCGATTCGGGCGCTGAACGGTTTTTCACTCGAGGGCCGCAGTCTGGTCGTCAATGAAGCACGCGAGCAGACCGGTGGCGGTGGAGGCGGTGGCCCCCGGCGTGGTGGTGGGGGCTACGGTGGCGGCGGTGGAGGCTACGGCGGCGCGGGCGGTGGCGGTGGCTACGGACGCAGTAGCGATGGCGGCGGCGGTGGCTACGGTCGTGGCGGCGGTGGCGGCGGTGGCGGTGGCGGTGGCGGCGGCGGTGGCGGTGGCTACGGTCGCGGCGGCGGTGGTGGCGGTGGCTATGGCCGCG
>Ga0169931_10014308_pt1 | contig 10754 bp, 8 predicted proteins | sample Kivu_15m_20L_FD_129675 | JGI IMG/M metagenome (GOLD analysis project Ga0169931, IMG submission 129675) | Freshwater microbial communities from Lake Kivu, Western Province, Rwanda to study Microbial Dark Matter (Phase II) - Kivu_15m_20L... | ecosystem: Environmental > Aquatic > Freshwater > Lake ... | reverse complement strand
TTTCCGGTAATTATTAGAATATATATTTCAGTGACGCGAGGTCGTAATATTATACTCTTGTGGAGACATTAAAAATCTCATTACATCGTAGAAGCTAAACGCTAGTTCTGAATCAGGTGTGTCTTTGCCATATATTCATTATTCAATGTCGGAGCGTTTAAGGCACAAGAATGTCGAAGGCGGCGAAATACGTTACAGTTACTGAGCTTTCTTGTCTAACTTCTAGGCATCGATTACATACCTTCTTGGAGTCTACTAAGATGCTTATCGAAAAAATAGGATCAGGACGATAAAGCTCAGCAGCTGCACGCTACCTACACTTTGTCTGCTTCTTAGGGAGAAGATTGATCATTCGTACATATTCTGTATTTGTGTAGCTTCCATGATATGTGCAGTCTGTCTGTGCGTGAAGAGCCTATTTGTCACTGTAGAAGTCAAATAAAGGTATCGATGACGGCGGCCAATAGAGCAGAAAAGGCTGATTGATGGAGCAGATGGTGGTGTTCTGGATGATCATTCAAATTAGATCACCCCGTATAGCGTCTAGATGTTTTAGTGCATCTCGTACTTGTTTTGAGGATGGTATACGTTTCTAATAGACTCTGTCAAAGCCTTATTGATCTCCCTATCTAGGCTATGTGCGTATTTCTAAAGTGTATCACACCAATTCTACTGCTCCCGCCAGAAAGCGATTTCTCGAGAGCGATTTCTAAATACTGTACGTGAGTTGCAAGTATGCGAAACCTTCCTAGATACCAAAAGGGAAATAAAATAACTGATGTAAACGAAGAGATTGCAATAAATGAATTGGCGTCTGTCTTATTCTCAAACGGCATCATGATGAAAGGCTGCTCATCCTTCGGGATCGAGAACAGCAAGTCAAAAGCCGTGATCGAGAGTGGAGTCAACAACCATTACATCGGCGTACAAATCACACGTCTTTCTTTCAAAGAAGTTTCAAAGAAAGAAAAGGATCTAGACATTTATGCGAATCATAAGATGAAATTCTACTATTACTTATATTGGGATATTTTCATTACCTGTCTCTGACGAATTGGTGGGACGAGTTGCAATTTGCCATGTTTCTCCCACATCTTATCGAGAGTCTTGCGTGAGTTGCAAGTTGGTCTTGAATCTTGAACGCGCGTGAGCGTGGAGCAAGGAGCAAGACCAAAAAATGACCAATGCATGGGACTTATACGTGACTCTCTTGGTTCACTTTTGCCTTGCATGTGTCTTGATGTCACTAAAGAGGAGGATGACTTTCTTCTTCCCCATCTCCAGAATATCTATTTGTGAAAATTACAATAAATAAATGAGAAATGGCGTTGTCATGGAAGCAATGGACCCTTCTACTTTATTCGATTGCGTATATTTTTCTTTTTGCAGATCAGAATCTACTATCTCCAAATTTATCCGCCGCTGCTAAAGATTTTGGTTTCACTGACGTTGAAAGAGATCAAAAGTTGGGTGGTGATATAGCCGTAGCTTATTTCCTTGTAGGTGCACCTGCTTCGTTTATTATAGGATGCCTAGCCGACTCATACCGTATAAGACGGAATATCTTGTTTGGAATTATTGTTCTCCTTGGAGAAGGCTGCTGCATCGCTACTTATTTCACTAAAACCTACTCAGCTTTATACGTCACTCGTGCCTTGACAGGTTTTAGTGTCGGGGGAGCTCTACCAATACTTTCCTCTGTACTAGGCGATTGGTACGCACCCGAAGAACAAAGTACAGTCATGGGCTATGTTGGTCTTGGTACAGCCATTGGTATAGCACTAGGCCAAGTTCTTAGTGGGATGGTTGGCCCCCATTATGGATGGAGGATGCCTTTTCTTGTTATTGGTTTACCTGCAGTTGTAGTTGGTTGTCTTTTCTTGTTCACGACTATTGATCCACCACGTCCTTCAAGGCACAAGATCCAGGATCAAAACGTGAAGTCACAAAACCAGCAAGATATATTAGTATCTATAGATCATACAAATGTTTATTCTGATAGTGACTCGCCCGAGAAACCCGATATAAACACTGCACAGGCTGTCCTTGCCTCGAACTCATCAAATAGTCAGCTTACACAAAGATCTCCTCCTCGGGATAATAACTTATTCTCGACGATTTTGACCCTGATAAAAACGCCTTCAGTTCTAATTGCATTATTTCAAGGTGTTCCTGGATGTTTTACATGGGGAATGATAAATACATATCTAAACGACTATTTACATTCTGATATTGGAATGACAGTTCGCGAGGCAACACTTACGGTGATGATATTTGTGATAGGAGTTTTAGTTGGTATTATGGGAGGTGCCTACGGAGGAAGAAAACTTTACGCCATAGATGTCCGATTTCCATCTCTTCTTGCAGGAGTTATGGCTATGTTGGGTAGCGTACCACTATGGATGCTTATTAATGCAAGCCCAGTGAGACAATCAGATGGTTTCACAATTGGCACATGGGAATATATTTGGATATCCCTTACGGCTTTCTTGTCAGGATTCTGTAGTGGCTTTATAGGCCCAATTATTAAAGCTTTATTACAACAAGTGACTCTATCTGATGAAAGAGGGCAAGCCTTCGCCATGTTCAATACATTTGACGACTTTGGTCGCGGACTTGGACCATATTTCGTTGCACAGTTAATTGCTTCCATCGGAAGTAGAAGGAAAGCGTTCAACGTCGCGGTATTAGGGTGGGCTTTGTCTGGCCTTCTTGTTTTCTGCTCATTCTGTACAATCAGGAGGGATCAAGAGAGGCTCACAAGATATTCATCAGATTCGAACGCGTGTCATGAGAAGAGTGTACCCGTAGAATCCGATGATCATCAAATCTGTTAGATGGGAGATTGTATGTGTCATCATATCACCCCGGAATGATAAATGTCATCGCAAGCAGCATAGTCTACGCAGAAAGAGTCGTATCGAGATATGAATAATATCTTACGTATACTGTAGTATCAGGGTAAAGTAGAAGTTATGATATGCTGATTATGCTTCATACCGCCATATTTTAATGAGACCATCATCTCCACAAGAGACGAGTCTTTTACCATTCATCGGTTGCCAACGTACACAATTAATATCACTAAAATGGGCACCAGACACAAATGCATCTTTAGCGTATGCGGGAAGATCTGAGGGCGCATGTTCAACCTCCCTATAGATATGAATACAACTATCACTGCCAGTACAGGCGAAGAAATTTTGTCCACTCTTGGATGGTGAATAATAATCTATTGAATAAATAGGAAGGTGACTATTGGATTCTGAAAGAGTGATTTTTCCAACATTTTTCCATAATCCATCCGTGGAGCTTGAATAAATAGGATCCAGATGCTGAGAAAAAAGATAGTTTTCCATGGTTATTCATATTCACAATGAATCAACGTACCATACAACTCGTGAATTTTCTAATGGATAAAGAGTTTTACGTTCCATGGCAGTAAAACATTTCCATATCGCCAAGGTCCCATCCGCCGAGGCTGATATCATATTTAAACCGTTGGTCGAGAGTGATATTGACCAAATTGTAGAGGTATGTATATTGGATAAAGTTATGGCACAATACCATTCTCCTGCATCTTCAGCCCAACATTTAATTGTATCATCATATGAAGCAGACAGTAAAATATCATCCCCTACAAATAATAGTAAATAAACAAGATCATCCATGGTTGGTGGTAAGCCCTTACACACTTTTTTTTTATATCGATTCGATATACAATGAAGAAAAAATTAATACATTTACCATCACCCCATTGACCTTGACTTGGTGCGAATCGAATACATTTCACATCACCTGAATGACCTTGTAATACAGCAATACATTCATATTCTCCTTCCCCTCCACCACCACTCATTTTTGCTGCATATCCTCGTTGTCCTGTTCCCTGTGTCATATTTATTATATATCATCCCCCATATGGATTTTTTTTTTTGTTTTGCAGATGAGGAATATATGCATCAATAGACATCCTCATTTTTTGTTTTTGGATACTTACATCACCTCCTATAGACCCGGGTAAAAAACATTCCCATATCCAGACTGATTTATCCCTACCACATGAAGCTAGTAAAGTTCCAGTGGTATTCCAAGTTACATCCTTTACTTCATTTTCATGTCCTTCTAATTGTGCTGTACATTCCCATCCATGGGTATATGGAGACTTTGTATGATATGGTTCTTGTATAGGAGTCATCATCGCATCATCATCATCCATGGAAGAAAAATCTTCCCATATCGAAATAGTCCCATCAAAAGATGCTATAGCAAGAATATATCGTACATGTGGAGATATCATGGGTGCAAAAGCTGCAGATCGGATTGTACGTTTTTGTACATTCGTTTTGGTATGATTGTGTGAAGATGTAGGAGTCGTCGTAGTATTTTGTAAGGTGGCTATCAACACATAGGGTTCCTCATCTTTGTCTTCATTGTCGTTTGTTGTGAAACGAGTATGCACCATGCGAGTAGATCTATTACTACGCATCCATATTCGTACACAGGAATCTGGTGCACCATGACAGGATGCTAATCGTAGACCATCCGTAGACCAAACACATGACCAAACAGGGGATGTCGTATAGGATACGATGGAAACCTGTGGAACGTGAGATGTAAGTTGTTTTTCAATCATGTCTAAAACGGATGACTCTGAATCGGAACCATGGTTATCGTCAGAAACTGGGAGAGATGAAGATGAAACCGATGAAAGAGTAGCTACACATTTAAGTTTCCCCATGGATTCCGTCAAAAGCACAATTTACTTAATAAAGTTATTTATTATTAAAACTGTTTACTCCCAGATGGATCATGTAATAGGGAGTAGGGAGTACCATTCGGCGTCAGTGAGTTTGTCAGTTAGGGAAATTGCCTAGTAAAATAATTCTGGTACTTATCTACAGGAATCCTACGAGAGGGTTATTTTCGAATTCGAAACCATCCTGATTCAATGCAATTAGACCTAAGTATCATCGCGATAGATTCACATCATGAAATCACCTTCATTTCATGGTGAACTATGGCACAAAGTTTACTTTCTTAGTAATTGAGCGACGCCGGAGATGACGATATTATTTGTGATTTCATGATGTGAATCTATCGCGATGACACTTAGGTCTAATTGCATTGAATCAGGATGGTTTCGAATTCGAAAATAACCCTCTCGTAGGATTCCTGTAGATAAGTACCAGATTTATTTTACTAGGCAATTTCCCCAACTGACAAACTCACTGACGCCGAATGGTAGGCGTTGTTTAGGTTTTTTCTGTACGAACCCTAATGTTCTGGGTGACTGTCAGACGTATATAATTGTCCTCCGCGTCACTCTCAGCAGTAGATAGGATACCTACGCGCAGCTCAGCACCAATCAATCATTCGTCTCGGCTTGGTTGTGGCTGTGGAAAACGTTATCATGTTCAGATACTGTAACTTTCCATGTCAACTCTACTATATATACGTATATAAAGTAACAAATGACAACCTCTTTCACATCCATACGTATCTTATGTTGTGTTTGCGGTACCTCGATTGCACCCAATCCTTCCAATACATGTCCATCGTGCTTAGCTTCCAAAGCGGATGTTACAAAAGGTATACAAACAGAAGTTACCTTACATCAATGTCGGGGATGTCAAAGATGGCATTTAGAAGCTGGAAAATGGATAGCTTGTGAATTAGAAAGCCGTGAACTCATGTCCTTGTGTTTATCCAATGTCTCGGGTTTGCCTCATAGTAAGTCCTCCTCGTCGTCTAAAAAGAAAGGACACGATCATCATCAAGTTACAGAACCAATACGATTAGTCGATGCTGCATGGATATGGACAGAACCACACTCCATGAGGTTAAAAGTACGGTTGACTGTACAGAAACAAGTCCAAACTGGGACGATTCTACAACAATCCTTCATGGTTGTTTTTATAGTACGGAATCAACAATGTATGGAATGTCAATCCGAATTCCGTACAGGTAGTTGGAAAACAGTTATACAAGTACGACAACGTGTGAAACATAAACGGACTTTTTTATACTTGGAACAATTAATATTAAAACATGGTGCACAGAAGGGATGTTTGAGTATTGAAACCTTTAAAGATGGGATGGATTTTTATTTTGCGGAACGGAATAAAGCAGCTAAATTTCAAGCTTTTTTAGAAAATGTTGTTCCTATGCAGGTAACGCCAATTCTCATTTTTTTGTGTTTTCTTTCCACATGTATATATTTGTATCCTTATATACCCATTTGATTTATTTATTCATTCATTCATTCATTCATTCATCTCATCTCATCTTTTATGAAAATTATAACGTTTCTTATATTACATGTATTAGGTCAAATGTTCCAAGAAATTAATTGGGATGGATGATCGGAATAATGTAGCAAATTACAAGTATACACACTTTGTAGAAATCGTTCCTCTTTGTAAAGATGATCTACTTTTTCTACCCACAGAGTTAGCAAAATCATTAGGGAATATCTCTCGTTTAGTTTTAGTAAAGAATATATCAGAAGTTATACATGTTATGGATCCCTTGACTTGTCAAACGGCTCAATTTTCAGCAGAGGTTTATTGGAGATATGAATCTTCTGGTAATCTACGTCCCATTATTACAGCCAATCGATCTAGATTTACTCATTTTATTATCTTGGGTAAAGAACCTATTGCGGTATCTACTACATCAAATCCAGAATCATCTACCAAAAGTATTGGTTCCACCTCGACAACAACAATCTCTACCACCAAACGCCGACGTGACGTTCTCATCAAGCGACGAAATAATCGATTGAGTAAATTAGCTGCCTTGACTGTTTCAAGAGAAGAAGATTTAGGTGTCAATGATAATCAATATGAAACTATTTCACATGTTGGATACCTGATGAAATCGGGTGATACCGCTATTGGTTATGATCTAACCAAGATCCAGTTTGTGAACGACGAAGCGGAGGAAGCACGGTCCAATGGTTTATTGCCGTCCATTGTGATCTTACGCAAATTGTATAGTGTTCAACCTTTAGTTGTAGACACCAATGGAATAGAAAATTATCAGGGTATAATCAACAAGTCAAAACCTCAACGAATGTTTTCCCTACAAAAGTTAGATATTGACCGTGTGAATGAGGAAGAGGATACAAAGACTACTGGGCGTAAATCCAAAGGTCATAATAAGATGGATGTAGATGAAGATGAGGAAGAATTTTTACGTCAAGTGGAAGCAGATAGAGACATGAGAGCAAATATGAATTTGTTCAAGAATGAGAATACACGCCACAACAATACTGCGCGATTAACTTCTCTAGAGATAGACGGAAATGATATCAATCAAGACGATGACAGTGATGATCAACGTGTGCGTCTAGAAGAGTTACTTGATGGCCTTGCTTTAGATGACGGCCCGGATTCTATAGGCATGGATTCTGACATTCAAGATGTGTTAGCTTCAGAAGAAGGTACTAATGCCACTCGTGATGGCATTACCTTCGTAGGACGTGAAGATTCGAGACGAGTACGAAATAAAGACTTGGCGTTTGCAGTGTCTGAATTCGGTCAAGAATATAATAAGTGATTGCATAATTAGTAGCGTAAGCTAATTTTGCTCGAAATAGTATCAAGTTAATTCGTCTCGGAGTTTCAAGTCAACCTTGCAGTGTGATTACAGTGATTTTTACCTTACCCTTAACAGTTACATATCTTACTACCCTATAGAAAAACAAAGTTCACCTTTACCATTTCGGTAATTTGACCCCAGGCCTGCATGCCCTGCTGCTAAATCACTTGCAAAAGTAATATCAACCCTTGCTCCAATAGACGGGTCTTTCATCGCTTCCTTTTGTTGAGAAGATACCATCCGACCGCCGTCAGATTTCTGCATCGCATCGGAAAAGTATGAATACAAAACGGAACACACGCGTGCTTCTCGTCCATCACAAATTAATACCACGCACATTTTCTCGCTTCTGGGAGGAATCATATAGACATCATCCATGCTACCACAAACAACAGTGCAAACATTATTATTCTTTATTTGAAGTACAAGTCGAAGCTGTAAGCAATCGGAATGAGATGAATTAAGCACCAAAAAATATGCACAGCAACAGCCTTGAGTGACAGATAATACGCATTGAGGTCCTAAAACGTGCTCTTGTTTCCATGCCATTTTCAATACCTCCCGATGAAGGCAAGATAGCAGAGTCATTTGATTCATGATGAATAATGCTGGTCTTGAGGTTTTGACTATAGGATCAATTTGCAAGGCGTTCGACGAATAAGTAGTAAAGCGAATCGTTCGATCAAGCTTTGATGGATCGATTGCAATATCTCCACTACTCCATCCAAAAGAAATAGGTACAACTATATATTCATATGATGGATCTAAAAATGTTTCAACCTCGCACGATCGTTGAACTCCTTGAAGTATACACTTCTCACCTATCCAATTATCGTTGGCTGAAGATGATTGTTGCAATCGTCTCTTTAAAATCAGTAGGGATATGTCATAATACCAGTATCGACTCAGTGTATTAGCACGCTTCTTAGGTTGAATGATTGATAAAAATGCCCATGTTCTTTCTTTTACTTGTATTGTAAAATAATGGCTCGATGATGATAAAGCATCAGCCAAGGGTGCAATTTGAAAATCAAATGAAGCATGAACCCAATCCTTCAAATTCATAATGCATTAACGATAAAGTAAATTGTAAGGTACTGGAAAGGTACTACAAATGTGTATGAAATAAACTACCATTTTAAAAATAAACGTACCTCATGACACTTGGCAACATCCACATGATCAAATCGATTTATAAATTCATCCAAGGACATAAAAAATGTACCATCACCATGTTGGAAGGATGCACTTCCAACTTGTCTTCGTAATGCACTTGTCCATTTCTCACTATGTACACTCCATTCACCATGATATTCCTTACATCCCCATGGATTCCGTATATGAACTAATCGAATCGTCGATGATTCTATTATCGTAGTATTATGGATCTCACAATGTGTCTCGGAAGAATTTGTTTGAGTATCCTTTACTGCAGGATAGGTCCCCAGAACTATCACTTCTTCGTCGTCGTCCTCCTCCTTCTCCCCATGCCCATTATCATCATCATCATCATCAATCTCAAAGACTACCGATTGATTCTTATCCACAGTATCATCTAAGATTCCATCTTGTATTCTTTTTCTATCGTGATTATCATGGATGTTTCTTGATTTTTCATCATCATCATCATGAATTTCAAGTATTACAGGTTTATTATCATCAGTAACCTCACTTACAATTCCATCATATATTCTTTTTCTATCATCATCACGGATAGACTTGGTTGTTGTTCTTGTCGAAAAGTAATCAGTTACTTTTCTTTGTTCTCCTTGTATAGCATGATATATTTCTATAACATTTAATATAGAATAAGCATGACAGGGTACAATACCATCCTTCCCATCTATACTTGTTGCAGCACCCATAATAAATCCTGCAGATGTAAAAGATAAAAGTTTAATCCATATATTATCTATTCTTCTTCTTCTTCTTTCTTCTTCTTCATCATCACCATAATGATGATGATGTGGATATCGATATGGAACTAAATACAATCGTTCTGTCGGTGAACCTGTTAAATCTTCCAAGGCTTCCGATATATATCCACCTTGTAATATTAAATAGGATCCATGTATTTTAGCATATGCTTTTTCAATCAATGCAGGCCATAATATCCCTTGTGGCCAAGCAGCAAAAGCTGGATATATTCTTGTTTGTTGATTATTATTGGTTGGATTATATTTGATTCTTTTTCGAGTCGTTGTCGTCGTAGTTGTAGTAGTAGTATGCTGTTGTATCGTCGTCGTCGTCGTCGTCTCTTCGTCTTGTTTTTGTTGTTGTTTCAGTATAGGAAGATACGAATCAATATAAATAGATTCCCAACATCCATCAATAAAAAATTGTATACAATAACATCCTATAGAATGTAATTCTTCTTCTTGTTGTTGTTGTTGTTGTTGCTGCATCGATGATGATGATAATGATGACGATGATAAAAGACGATGAATTAAATAGGATTTTTCAGCTACAACAGCCAAGGCCGATAAGAACCAACAATTGCCTAATAATTTTCCTTGTTGTACATGTCGATAATGTGGTGATGATAAAGAAGAAGTATGATTTTTACCAAAAAGAGATAATGTATGTAATGTTTTGTCGCTGTTGGTATTGTTGTGGATGAGTGAATGAATAGGATACCATGTAATTTTATCTATCCATGGATTCCTTTTCTTTTTTATTCCTTGTAATGTATCCTTCTCTCGTTGTTGTTGTTGTTCATTGGTAAACCCTTGTGTTGTTATTGTTATCATTTTCTTATTCTGTATATCATCCCATTGAAAGAAATCACATGGATTTGAAATGGACGGTGTAATTTGATGATGTTGATTCTGTAAGGATTGACGTTGTGGACGAGGACGACGGCGGCCACAAGATAGAAAAGGTCTTCCATAATTAGGACCATCCGATTGTACTGTTTTACATGATGCGGGTATACCACATTTACATGGTATCACCGCAGGCGAAGAAGAAGGCGGCGGTGGAGGTATCGTATTTGGTGTTACTGCTACTGCAGGAATTTCAGTACTCGTCGTCGTCTTCTTCTTATAGGGATTCGTGGAAATATATAAGGATGATTTCAAATCTGTGTCGCTTGTAGGAATGGACATGCATGTTTCTGGAATTATGACCTCTCCTACTTCTTCATGTTC
>Ga0169931_10014307_pt1 | contig 10754 bp, 11 predicted proteins | sample Kivu_15m_20L_FD_129675 | JGI IMG/M metagenome (GOLD analysis project Ga0169931, IMG submission 129675) | Freshwater microbial communities from Lake Kivu, Western Province, Rwanda to study Microbial Dark Matter (Phase II) - Kivu_15m_20L... | ecosystem: Environmental > Aquatic > Freshwater > Lake... | reverse complement strand
CGGGTTGTCGATTTCGGCGCCGCGGGACTTCGGCATCCCGAACTGCGGCATCAACCGGATCGGTGCAGCCCCCGGCGGCTGGCAACTCCTCGCCTGGGCGGAAAAAAGCCACCTCAAGTCCGCCCTCGACGACCTCCCCCAATAAACAGGAAAAAACAGGGATTCCCTGTTTTTACTTAACCACCTTGAACAGGTTGTTGAAGCCGTCGGTCCAGAGTTGCAGGCCGGGGATGGGGTCGATTTTCTCAGCGTCGGCGAAGCGCTTGTCGGCGGCGAACTGCTCGTTGGCCGTCACCAGCACGTATTCAGTGCCGGAATACTTGCTCTCGGAGGGATCGTCGCTGATGCGGATCGCCTTCATGCCTTCGGCCTCGGCGATGAGCTTGAGCACCGGCGCGAGGCGCACGAAGCGGTTGGTGACGTTGTAGACGATGACCCCGCCCGGGGCCAAGTGGCGCTTGTAGACCTGCAGCGCCTCCTGCGTCAGCAGGTGGATCGGGATCGAGCCGCTGGAGAACGCGTCCACCGACAGCAGGTCGAATTTCTGCGGCGGGTCGCGCTCCAGGTTCAGCCGTCCGTCGCCGGTGACCATTTCGATTTTTGCCTTGGAGCCCGACAGGTACCAGAACTGCTCGCGCGCGATCTTCACCACCAGCGGGTCGAGCTCGTAGATGCGGAACGTGTCGCCCGTCTCGCCCCAGGCCGTGAACACGCCCACGCCCAGGCCCACGACGCCGATGCGCCGCGGTCGGCCGCTGTAGAAGTCCAGCGCCCGCGCGATGCCCGAGCTGGGGCCGAAGTAGCTAATCGGCTGCATGCGCAACTCGGGATCGGTGTACTGCCAGCCATGGTTGATGACGCCATGCACCAGGCTGCGGGTCGCGCTTTCCTCGGCGCTGCGCGCGTGTTCCTTGACGCGCAGCGTGCCGTAGAAGCTGCGCGTCAGCAGCAGCGCGTTCTGGCGCACGTAGGAGAGGTACTCCAGCGACAACCATCCCACCACCCCGGAAATCGTGAGCGCTAACGCGGGCACGCCGATGCGGACTGCCGTCCAGGGAATTTCGTCGCGCGATTTCCAGGTCAGCCAGGCGGCAAGCAGCCCGCAGGCGACCAGCGAAAGCGGCAGCTCGAGGTAGGTGTCGAAGATGCGCGGCGCGATCAGGCCGACGAACAGGCCGCCCGCGGCGCCGCCCACCGAGGTCATGAGGTAGAAGCGCGTCAGGTACCGGGGCGCCGGGCGCATCGCCGCCAGCTCGCCGTGGCAGAACATGCACGCGACGAACAGGCCCGCGCTGTAGAGCGCGATCGCGCCGCGGATGTCCATCACGCCCAGGTTGTCGAACAGGAAATACGCCATGCCGCCGAGCAGCGCGAACAGCGCCGGCAGCGCCCAGGTGCGCGAGTACCAGCCGCTGCGGCCGCGCCCGGTGCCGACGTCGAACACGAGGATGAACGATAGCAGATATAGCACCAGCGGCACGATCCACAGGAAAGGCACCGAGGCCACGTTCTGTGTGATGTGGCTGGTGATCGCGAGCAGCATCAGCGAACCAAGCGCGGACAGGCCGAACCACATCAGGTAAGCGCCCGCGCCGGGCACCGGGCCGGCTGCGGCGGGTTCGGATGCCGCGGCCACGGTTTGCCCCGCGGTCGCCTTCCAGGCCGAGGCCGCGCACAGCACGGCGAACAGCACATACAGCGCGCTCCAGCCCCAGGCCTGTGCCGCGAGCGTGCTCGCCGGCTCGATCACCGGCGGATAGGCGATCAGCGCGAGGAGCGAGGCCAGGTTCGACAGCGCGAACAGCCGGTACACCGTGCCGCTGGGAAAGCTACGCGCGAACCAGGCCTGCACCAGGGGGCCGGTGGTCGAGAGCAGGAAGTAGGGCAGGCCGATGGACGCCGCGAGCAGCAGCAGGATCCGGCCGCCGGGCTCGGTGTCCGGGTCCGGCTTCCAGGATTCGCCCGCCAGGATCGGCAGGAAGGCGAGGCTGGCGGCGAGCAACGCGGTGTGCACGATGGCCTGCGCGCGCGGCGTGAGCTTGCGGCTCACCGCATCCGAGTAGGCGTAGCCAGCCAGCAGCACCAGCTGGAAGAACACCATGCAGGTGGTCCAGACCGCGGCGGTGCCGCCGAACCAGGGCAGGATCTGCTTGGCGATAATGGGCTGCACCAGGAACAGCAGAAAGGCGCTGGTGAACACCGTTGCAGCAAACAGGATCATCGAGGGTACGGGGGCGGTCGGAAAGGCGGCAATTATCCCTGAATAATCTCCGGGAATCCGGGCGTCACGGCAGGGGGAGCGGATCCTCTTCCATGGCCGCGGTCTGTTCGCGCAGCTCCAGGATTCGGTCCTGCCAGTAGCGCTGGGTGTTGAGCCAGGGGAAGGCGGCCGGAAAGGCCGGGTCGTCCCAGCGCCGGGCGATCCAGGCCGAGTAGTGCAGCAAGCGCAGGGTGCGCAGCGGCTCGATGAGCGCAAGTTCCCACGCGTCGAAGTCGTGGAAGCGGCGGTAGCCGTCCAGCAGCGCCTTGAGGGACCGCATCGCGCCCTGGCGGTCCCCGGGCAGCATCATCCACAGGTCCTGCACTGCGGGCCCCATGCGCGCATCATCGAAATCGACGAAGTGCGGGCCGCGCTCGGTCCACAGGACATTGCCCACGTGGCAATCGCCGTGCAGGCGGATCCGGCGTACCCCGCCTGCCAGCGCAAACGCCTGCTCGACCCGCTGCAGCGCTTGCGCCGAGACGCTTTCCCACGCTTCGCGCACGTCGGCCGGGATCATCCCGGAATCAAGCAGCCATTGCCTCGGCTCGGTGCCGAAGGATTCGACATCCAGCGCCGGCCGGACGGCGAAGGGCTGGGTCGCGCCGACCGCGTGGATGCGGCCGAGGAACCGGCCGACCCACTCCAGCACCGCCTCGTCCTCCAGCTCCGGGGTGCGCCCGCCGCGGCGCGGGAACAGCGCGAAGCGAAAGCCGGCGAAGGCGTGCAGGGTGGTGCCGCTTGCGGCGAGCGGCGCGACCACCGGAATCTCGCGCTCCGCCAGTTCGGTGGCGAACGCGTGTTCCTCGAGGATCTGCGCGTCGCTCCAGCGATTAGGGCGATAGAACTTCGCCACCACGACGGAATCGTCCTCCAGGTTGACCTGGTAGACGCGGTTCTCGTAGCTGTTGAGCGCCAGCATGCGGCCGTCGCCGCGCCAGCCGGCGCTGTCGAGCGCATCGAGCACGGTGTCCGGCGTCAGCCCATCGTAGGCAGGAGGCATGCGCCAATAGTACGGCGCAACTGGGCTAGACTTGGGCCTGCATGGCAGACGAGAACATCCTGGTCGAAGTCTCCGACCTGCACTTCAACTACGGCGCGCTGCCGATCTTCCGCGGCCTGTCGCTGAAGATCCCGCGCGGCAAGGTGGTGGCCATCCTCGGCGGCTCGGGCAGCGGCAAGTCCACGCTGCTGAAACTCATCGGCGGCCAGCTCGAGCCCTCGCGCGGCTGGGTGCGGGTGGCGGGCAAGGTGGTGCACAAGCTGCCCCTCGACGAGCTCTACGCGCTGCGGCGTAAGATGGGGATGATGTTCCAGGTCTCCGGCCTGTTCGGCGACCTGTCGGTGTACGAGAACATCGCCTTCCCGATCCGCGAGCACCACAACCTGCCCGAGGAACTGGTGCGGCCGCTGGTGCTGATGAAGCTGGACGCGGTTGGGCTGCGCGGCGCGCGCGACATGATGCCCTCGGACCTCTCCGGCGGCATGGCGCGGCGCGTGGCGCTGGCACGCGCCATCGCGACCGACCCGCTTCTCGCGATGTACGACGAGCCTTTCGGCGGCCTCGATCCGATTTCCCTGAACGCCATCGCGCAGTTGATCCGCAAGCTGAACGACGCGCTCGGCCTGACGTCGGTGGTGGTGACCTACGATGTCTCGGAATCGCTCAAGCTGGTCGACTACCTGTACGTCATCGCCGATGGGCGACTGGTGGGCGAGGGCCCGCCGGAGGAACTGCTCGCCTCCGAAGACCCGTTCCTGAAGCAGTTCCTGCACGCCCTGCCGGACGGGCCGGTGCGGTTCCACTTCGCGGCGCCGCCGCTGGAAGAATCGCTGCGCCTCAAGCGCGCCGCGACTCCCGGCTAGCGCGTTCTACGCCTTCTGCGGGATGAAGGTCAGCGCCACGCCGTTGTTACAGTAACGCAGCCGCGTGGGCGGCGGGCCGTCGTCGAAGACGTGGCCGTGGTGGCCGCCGCAGCGGATGCAGTGATACTCCGTGCGCGGGTAGATCAGGTGGTAGTCCTTCTTGGTGCCGAACACCCCCGGGATGGTGGTGAAGAACGACGGCCAGCCGGTGCCGCTGTCGAACTTCATCGCCGACGTAAACAGGGGCAGTCCGCAGCCCGCGCAGGCGAATACGCCGGGGCGCTTTTCGCGGTCCAGGGGGCTCGTGCCTGGGCGCTCGGTGCCCTCTTCGCGCAGCACCTTGAACGCGGGCTGCGGCAGGCGTTTGGCCCATTCATCCTTCTTCAGGTCGAGCTTTTGCGCCGGATCCGGGATCTGCGTCCCGGGCGCAAGCAGGGTTTTCCAGTTGTTTTGCAGGTCTTGGATGTCTTTCATGGTCCTGGGCTGGGCGTGGGCAAGGTGGATGTGCGCCGCGCCAGGAAGGGCGAATGGCGCGGCCGCGAGGTATTTCAACACAGTCCGTCGCTGCATGCGGGGGTCTCCTTTGCGGCTTGGTCGCGCCAGGGGCTGCAACCTGACGCCGGCTAATCTATCATCCGGGCCAACTTGAGGAGAAGGAGAACGCCGTGAACAGGAACTTGTTGCTTGCCGCCCTGCTGGGGGCGTCCACGCTGTGCGTGGCGCAGGACTATCCGACCAAGCCGGTCACCCTGATCGCGCCGTTCCCGCCGGGAGGGGTGGCCGACATCGTCGGCCGGCCGCTCGCGGTGAGCCTAGAGAAGGCGCTCGGCCGGCCGGTCGTGGTGGTGAACCGCGCCGGCGCCGGCGGCGCGGTGGGCACCACTGCGGTGGCGAAGGCCCCGGCCGACGGCTACACGCTCCTGATGTCGCTCTCGTCCATTTCCATCTTCCCGGTCTCCGATCCGATCAACGGCAAGCCCGCGCCCTACACGCTGGCGGATTTCGCGCCGATCGCGCTGGTGACCTCCGATCCCACCGTGCTGGTGGTCGCCGCCGACGGACCCTACAAGACCATCCAGGAGTTCATCGCGTCCGCGCGCGCCTACCCCGGCCAGATGAACTATTCGTCCTCGGGCGTGTACGGCACGCTGCACGTGGCGATGGAAATGTTCGCCAATGCCGCGGGCATCAAGCTGTTCCACGTGCCCTACCAGGGCGGCGGGCCGGCCGTCGCCGCGCTGCTCGGCGGCCAGGTGCACGCGCTTGCCTCCGGCCCTGCTGCCGCGGTCGCGCAGATCAGGGGCGGCAAGATGCGCGCCCTCGCCGGCTGGGGCGACAAGCGTCTGCCGATGATGCCGGACCTGCCGACCTTCAAGGAACTGGGCTACAAGGACGTCGAGTTCTACATCTGGTCGGGAGTGTTTGCGCCTGCGGCCACCCCTGCGCCGGTGATCGCGAAACTGCGCGCCGCGGTGCGCACCGCGGTGAACGACGCGCAGTTCAAGGGCGCCATGGAGAAAGTGTCCACGCCGATCAGCTACCTAGATGCGCCGGAGTTCGCGAAGTTCCTCGCCACCGATGCCGCGCGCCTCAAGATCGCGGTCGAGAAAATCGGCAAGGTCGACGCGAAGTAACTCGCACCCGGCGCGCGGATCGGCGCGGCGCGCCCGGGGTCAGCCGCCCGCCGCCTTCTGCTTGGTTTCCAGCGCCTCCCAGCGCTTCAGCTTGGCGAGCAGCAGCCCCTCGATCTCCAGGCTGCGCTGCTGGTCCTTCAGCAGCACGTCGGCGCCCTGCTGGTAGTACTCGGCATTGCTCATTTTCGCGGCGAGCCCGTGCTGCTCGGCCTCCAGCGCTTCCAGTTCCCCGGGCAGCGCTTCCAGTTCCCGGGATTCCTTGTAGGACAGCTTCGGGCCGCGGGGCTTGGCGCGCACGGGCGCGGATGACTTCGCGGCCGCGGCTTTCGCATCCTCACCGATTTTCCGCTGTCGCACCCAGTCCGAGTAGCCGCCGACGTACTCCCGCCAGGTTCCGCCGCCCTCGGGCGCGAGCGTTTGCGTGACCACGTTGTCGAGGAACGCGCGGTCATGGCTGACCAGGAGCAGCGTGCCGTCGTACTCCTGCAGCGCCGCTTCCAGCAGTTCCAGCGACTCGATATCGAGGTCGTTGGTGGGCTCATCCAGCACCAGCACGTTGGCCGGTTTCGCGAACAGGCGTGCGAGCAGCAGGCGGTTGCGCTCGCCGCCGGAGAGCATGCGCACCGGCGACTGCGCGCGTCGCGGCGGGAACAGGAAATCGGCGAGGTAGGTCATGACGTGCTTGCGGCCGCTAGCTGTATCGACCCAGTCCGATCCGGGCGAGATGGTCTCGGCCACGGTGGCCTCGGGGTCGAGCGCCTCGCGCATCTGGTCGAAGTAGGCCGGCTGCACGTTGGTGCCGGTGCGCAGGGTGCCCGCATCCGGCGCCAGCGTGCCCAGGATCAGGCGGATGAGCGTGGTCTTGCCGATGCCGTTGGCGCCCACCAGGCCGAAGCGGTCGCCGCGGCTGATGAGCAGGTCCAGGTCCTTCACCACGGGCTTGCCGCCGAAGCTCTTGCACACGCCCTCCAGCTCGGCCACCAGCTTTCCGGAGCGCTGGCCGGCGGCGACCGACAGCTTCATCTTGCCGGTGCGCTCGCGGCGCGCGGCGCGTTCCTCGCGCAGGCGCTCCAGGCGCTGCACGCGGCCTTCGTTGCGCGTGCGCCGCGCCTCGATGCCCTTGCGGATCCAGACTTCTTCCTCGGCCCAGAACTTGTCGAACTTGCGCTGCGCCACCGCTTCGGCGGCGAGCTGGCTTGCCTTGACGCGCTCGTAGTCCGAAAAGCTGCCCGGATAGGAGCGCAGCAGGCCGCGATCCAGTTCGAGGATGCGCGTCACCACGCGGTCGAGGAACGCGCGGTCGTGGGTGATGACGATCGCCGTGGGCTGGCGCATCAGCAAGGCTTCCAGCTGCACGATGCCGTCGATGTCCAGGTGGTTGGTGGGCTCATCCAGCAGCAGCAGCTCCGGTTCCAGGGCGAAGGCCAGCGCGAGCGCGGCACGCTTGCGTTCCCCGCCGGAGGCCGAGGCGGGGTTGGTGTCCGGATCCAGGCCGAAGCGGTGCAGGTACTCGTTCAGTTTGTGTGCCAGGGGAACTTCTGCGCGCAGCCGCAGGCTCTCGCGGAGCGTCGGCGCCTGTGGGAGCACCGGTTCCTGTTCCACCTGCACCACGCGCAATCCGTCGCGCCGCTTCAGGTCGCCATCGTCCAGCTGCGCGGTGCCGGCGATGATGGACAGGAGCGATGACTTGCCGGTGCCGTTGCGCCCCATGAGGCCGACGCGCTCGCCCGCCTCCAGCGCGAACGCGGCGCGGTCGAGCAGCGGGTGGTCGCCGTAGGCGAGCTGGGCGTTGGCTAGCGTCAGCAGGGGCATGGGGGCCGGATTGTAGGGGCTGTCGGGTGGCGGCAGGGGCTGCAGGGGATGGATAAATACACGAACTTCGTGTAATTTCCTGGCCATGAAGAACGTCACCATCACCTTGGATGCGGATACCGTGCAGCGGGTACGCGTCGAGGCGGCCCAGCGCAACTTGAGCCTGTCGCGGTTCATCGGCGAGGTCCTGCGCGAGCGCCTGCGCAAGGCCGACGACTACGAAAGGGCGTTGCAGCGGGTCCTGGCCATGAAGCCGTTCCCGCTGAAGGGGCCTGCCCAGCGCTATCCCTCGCGCGATGAGCTGTATGACCGGCCGGTACTTCGTCGACGCTAACGTCCTGATCTACGCCCGGGATCCGCGCGATCGCGCCAAGCAGGCGCGAGCGGAGCAGTGGATCCGCAGGCTTTTCGTCCAGCGCTGCGGACGCACCAGCACCCAGGTCCTGTCGGAGTTCTATGTCGTGGCGACCCGCAAGCTGTCGCCGAGGGTCGCAGCCGACGCCGCATGGGACTTCGTGCAGGACCTGATGCAATGGAATCCGCAGCCGATTGACGGACCCTTGCTGCTGCGGGCACGGGAAATCGAGCAGCGCTGGCGAATCTCCTGGTGGGACAGCATGGTGGTGGCCGCGGCGCAGCTTCAGGATTGCGCCATCCTGTTGACCGAGGACCTCCAGGACGGCGCGGTGCTCGGGACCGTGACGGTGCGCAATCCGTTTACGTTCGAGTTCCGCGAGCCGGCGCCTGTGTACGGCCCTGGACCCGCCGTGGCGAGCCTGCATCGTCCACGGGGCCGCCCCCGGCGCACGGCGCTCGCTTGAGCATCGCCCGCACCCCCGCCGGCGCCCGCTTCTCCGCCTGCCGCACCTGGCGCACGCTGCTGTGGCGCCGCTGGTCGGATGCGCCCGTGGCCAACTTCGTGATGCTCAACCCCAGCACCGCGGACGAGCTGAAGCTCGATCCCACCTGTTCGCGCGCCCGCAACTATGCCGAGGCCTGGGGCTATGGCGCGCTCATCGTCACCAATGTGTTCGCGTTTCGCGCAACCGATCCGAAGAAACTGAAGGCGACCGATGATCCCATCGGGCCCGGCAACGACCGCGACATCCTGCGCGCGGCGAAGGAAGCCGAACTGGTGGTCTGCGCCTGGGGCAACCATGCCGCGCTGCAGGAGCGCGGCGCGACGGTGGCGGCGATGCTGCGCAAATCAGGGATCCGGCTCCACGCCCTGCGCATCACCGGCGCGGGCGAGCCCTCGCACCCGCTCTACCTGCCCGGATCGCTGACGCCGCAACCCTGGGCCTAGCTCAGCCCACGCCGAGCAGTTCCACCTCGAACAGCAGCGTGGCATTGGGCGGGATGACGCCGCCGGCGCCGCGCGCGCCGTAGCCCAGGTTCGCCGGGATCGTCAGCAGGCGCGTGCCGCCCACCTTCATGCCTTGCACGCCCTCGTCCCAGCCCTTGATGACGTGGCCCGCGCCCAGCGGGAACACGAACGGGTCGTTGCGGTCCTTGCTGGAGTCGAACTTCTTGCCTTTGATGACGCCGTCGGTGAGCCAGCCGGTGTAATGCACCGTGACGCTCATGCCGGCGGCGGCAGTTTCGCCCTGTCCCAGGGTGACGTCTTCGTGCTTCAAGCCGCTGGCGGTGGTGGTGGAAGCCATGAAAACCCCTCAATTGGTGAGGGCGCCATTGTAGAATGCCGACCCTGTCCCTATCTGCGGAAGTGGCATGGCCAAAGAGGAAATGCTGGAAATGGAAGGCGTGGTGGACGAAGTGCTGCCCAGCACCCAGTTCCGCGTCACGCTGAGCAACGGCATGGTGGTGCTCGCCTACGCCGGGGGCAAGGTGCGCAAGAACCACATCCGCATCATCGCCGGGGACCGCGTCACGCTGGAGATGTCGCCCTACGACCTGTCGCGCGGCCGGATCAGCTTCCGGCACCTGGACACGCGCCCGGCTGCCGGCCCGGCGCGGCCCGGCGCCCGCAAGCCGCCGTTCCGCAAGCGCTAAACCCCCTTCGTTTCAAGGGCCATCACCGGCCCGGGCCGCCGGCGGCGGCTTGATTCCCCGCCAGTCGTCCCCACCTTCAGGTTGACGCACTTATTCGCGTCAGCCCCAAGGAGCGGCGATGGATTTCTGGCGCAGGCGCAAGCAGGAAGCATTGGAAGGCACGGGCGAGGGCGAGGCGAAGCCGGGCGCTCGCGCGACTTCGCTCGCGGTGCGGCCGATCCCCGAGGACGCGCTGATCCTGGTGCCGCTGCGCAACGCGGTGCTGTTTCCCGGCGTGCTGACGCCGCTCGCCATCGGCCGCACGGCGTCGGTCGCCGCGGCGCAGGAGGCGAGCCGGGGCAAGCTCAAGGTGGGCTTCCTCCTGCAGCGCGACCCTGCGGTCAATGAGGTCGGCCCGGCCGACCTGCACCGCATCGGCACTGCCGGCACCATCGTGCGCCACGTGGCGCAGAGCGAGGGCGCGCACCACCTGCTGGTGCAGGGCGAGCGGCGCTTCCAGGTGCTGCAGTTCCTCGAAGGCTGGCCGTTCCTGGTCGCGAGCGTGGCCTGGATCCCGGAAGTCAAAAGCGAAGGCGGCGAGGCCTCCTCCGAACTGCAGGCGAAGTTCCTGCAGCTGAAGGACCTCGCCACCGAAGCGATCCGCCTGCTGCCCAACGCGCCGGACGAGCTGGCGGCGGTGGTGCAGTCCATGGACGAACCCGGCCCGCTCGCGGACCTGGTCGCGAACCTGCTTGAAATCAAGAACCAGGACAAGCAGGACATCCTCGAGACCGTGGAGCTGGGCGCGCGCCTGGATAAGGTGCTGCGGCTGCTCAGCCAGCGCGTGCAGGTGCTGCGCCTGTCCAAGGAAATCGGCGACAAGACGCGCGCCGAATTCGACGAGCGCCAGCGCGAGCACGTGCTGCGCGAGCAGATGCGCCAGATCCAGAAGGAACTGGGCGATGACGCCGAGTCCGCGGCCGAGACCGAAGACCTGAAGAAGGCCATCGACGCGGCGGACTTCCCTGAGGGCGTGGCCAGGCAGGTCCGCAAGGAATTCAAGCGGCTCAAGCGCATGGGCGAGAGCTCGGGCGAAGCCTCGATGCTGCGCACCTGGCTGGAATGGATGACCGAGCTGCCGTGGAAGGCCGAGCCGCAGCCGGCGATCGACATCGCCGCCGCGCGCGCGG
>Ga0169931_10014306_pt1 | contig 10754 bp, 8 predicted proteins | sample Kivu_15m_20L_FD_129675 | JGI IMG/M metagenome (GOLD analysis project Ga0169931, IMG submission 129675) | Freshwater microbial communities from Lake Kivu, Western Province, Rwanda to study Microbial Dark Matter (Phase II) - Kivu_15m_20L... | ecosystem: Environmental > Aquatic > Freshwater > Lake ... | reverse complement strand
TCAATACTCCATCCCAACTAATGGCATCCAAAGTCTCCTTGTCTGTTGGTATGGAGCTAACTTCCAATTCAAGGGGAACTCGAGATGCCTGTGATAATTTTTCGCTATCTTGAACCAATCCATCGGTAGTATCCATACAAGAGTGGATACGATAGTGAGAAAGAGATTTGACCAGAGCATAACGACTGATGGGAGCTAGGTGTTTAGATACGGCTAATTTTTCTTTGGAGGTTTGGGGCACCTTCCCCTTTTTTAAGATTTCATACCCCCAAAGGGAATATCCTAAGTTTCCTGTGATGTAGACAAAATCTCCAGGCATGGCTCCTGTTCGCAACCAAGGAGATTGGGTCTCCCCTGTTAGAGTAAGTGCTAAGAATAGGTGGGGAGAGGCAAAGGTATCTCCACCAGACAACTCTATCTCATATTTCTTCATCACGGATTGAAAAGCCTTTTGGAATTGCCTTATCCAAGTTTTTTTTAGCCGAGAAATCGGAAGACCAAAGTTAAGAAAAGCGGAGCCCACTTGGCCGCCCGAAGCGGCAATGTCGGAGACATTTACCTCTACGAGTTTTTGTGCGATTTGTTCAGGACTGGACCAATCGAGACGAAAATGCGTACCTTCCACAAGGGAATCCGTTGTTACTAGGAGCTGTGGAGGGAAGAAAGAGCAATCATCCAAGGGAAGCTTGCCTTTGGGAAAAAAGCCTTTGATGATTTCGATTTCGTCCAAGAGTTTCGAGGATTTTCCGTTGACCCTGAGGAGAAAAGGAAAATCCTGACCCCAAGGACGAGGATTTTCTACCCAATGCACATGCTCACAAAAGAACACAGAACTCCTTCTATCAAAAAAGAAGAAGTACAGAAACAATGGGTATTGGTGGATGCCAACGGGAAAACCCTTGGTAGGTTGGCGAGCCAGGTAGCGAGCCGTCTCCGGGGAAAGCACAAAGCCCAATTCACTCCCAACCAAGATTGTGGAGACAATGTCATCATCATAAATGCGTCCAAAGTAGCTGTTACGGGGCGCAAGTCCGAACAAAAGCTATACTACCACCACTCCCGCTACCCTGGTGGGATGACCGCTGTCGCCTTTCACAAATTGATAACCACAAATCCGGAGCGAATAGTAACCGAGGCAGTCAAAGGAATGCTTCCTAAGAGTAAACTTGGGGATCAGATGCTCAAAAACTGTCGCGTATTTGCAGGGGAGAAACACAACTTACAGTCCCAAAAGCCTGTTAAGTGGGAGATAGTGTAATCATGGCACAAAAAAACATCTGGGCCGTTGGCCGAAGAAAAACAGCAGTAGCCCGAGCAAAAATCACACCTGGTACTGGTAAGGTATTTGCCAATGGAAAAGATTTGAACGATTACCTTCATGGCAATGTTTTGAAATTAAGAGTGGCTTTGGAGCCTCTTACCTTTCTTGGGGAGAAGGACAGATTTGACTTCCATCTGAATGTGGTAGGTGGAGGTGTTTCGGGTCAAGTGGGAGCCATCCGTCATGCCATTGCTCGAGCCCTAGTAGCGTTCCAAGCTTCCTTCAAGCCAGCTCTCAAAAAAGAAGGCTTTTTAACGAGAGACAGCCGTATGGTGGAAAGAAAAAAATATGGATTGCACAAAGCGAGAAGAGGTACGCAGTTCTCCAAACGCTAGTCTGGTTTGAACTTAACTCTCTATTACGTTTCTTTTGCTTTGGGAACTCTTGCCGGGAGTTCGTTTCTTTACTCAGTGGTCATCTATAGCCAAGCCATTTCCAATGGTTCCGACTTTTCGGGACTTGTTTTCTTTGTTCTCTTTTTGGGTTTTCCTTTGTTCTTTTACCCTGCGGGCCACCTCTTAGATGCCTATCCCAAAAAGGCTGTCCTATTTGGGTTCCAATTTCTCCTATTTGGCAATGTCCTCTGCTTGGCTTTGGGTGAAGTACTGGGTCTAGGAAAGATAGTTCTCATCCTCTCTGCCTTTTTAACTGGTCTCGGAATGGCTTGTGTCCTTCCTGGGCGCATGGCAATTCTTCGGGAATTGGCTCCTGTCCACCGATTGGTTTTTCATACTGTTAGCGGAAATTTGGTGCTAATCGCGACCTTTGGCCTTAGTCCCTTCGCGGTTGGATTCCTTCGGAAAGAATTGGATTTCGCTAACGTCTTCCTGTGCCTTGGGGGGCTTCATCTAGTTAGTTTGTTCTTCCTTTCATTTGTTAGTGTGGAAAGAATTTCAGTCCCAAGGAATGCTCCATTCAGTGAATTCCTAACTTTTGTGCGAGACAAATCTCTAATTCTACAAATCTATGTTACAGCTATTTTTAGCATGCTGGCATTAGGACCCATCCAGGTGCTACTTCCATTGTATGTCAAAAAAAGTCTTGGGTTGGGGGACTTGGAACGCGGAATTCTTCTCTCTCTCTTGGGTCCAGGACTCTTTTTGGGAGGCATAGTTAGCCTAGTCTTCCACCACCGAGAAGGTAAAGGACTGGTTTTGCTATTTATGTTAGTTGCTTCTTCTGTAATCTTTTTGTTTTTCGTTCCCTTTTTGAGTATTTGGATAACGGGATTTAGCCTGGTTTTGTTTGGATTCTTGGGCGGAGTGGTTTCTTCCCTCCTACCAGCCCTTCTCCAAAAGCACTCTCCGGACCAGCTCCGGGGAAGGGTTCTTTCGGTCTATATGGTAGCTTTCCAATTCACTCCGGCGGTTTCGGGATTTTTATCTGCAAAACTAGAGTCGTATCTGGGAATGGTGTTTGCTTTTAACCTTCTTGGAGTTTCTTTTTTGTTCTTGGGACTTTATTCCTTATTGTTCTTTAGAGATTTACGGAAAGCATAGATTCCAAAATTTGGATGTATGTTTCCAGAATCGGTTTCTTCCATCGCCAAAGCCTACCTGGATTTTTTTGAAAAGAACGGCCATACTGCAGTTCCTTCTTCTAGTTTGGTTCCCTCTGGAGATCCAACTCTTCTTTTCACAACTGCTGGTATGGTGCAGTTCAAGCCACTCTTCACTGGAGCCGTAGCCCTTCCTTACACGAGAGCAACTTCGTTGCAAAAGTGCATCAGAACCACAGATCTGGAAGTGGTTGGGAAAACAGAAAGACATTGCACCTTCTTTGAAATGTTAGGTAATTTTAGCTTTGGAGACTATTTCAAAAAAGAAGCGATTCAATTTGCACTAGAATTTTCCATCCAAGGTTTGGGAATTCCAAAAGATAAAATTTGGGTAACTGTATTCTTGGATGATGATGAAGCAGTTGCTATTTGGAAAGATTTAGGAATTCCAGAAGAGCGGATTACAAGGTTAGGAAAGAAAGATAATTTTTGGGGACCAGCAGGAGATTCTGGGGCATGTGGTCCCTGTTCAGAGTTATATTTGGATAGAGGAAGAAGTAAGGGAGAACCAGGTTGCGGAGATAAGGCGAGCTGTAGGCCGGGTTGCGACTGCGATCGATTTTTAGAGTATTGGAACTTGGTCTTCAACCAGTTCAATCAGAAGGTTACGGGAGAGTTAGAACCGCTCAAACAAACGGGCATAGATACAGGATCGGGATTAGAAAGAGTAGCTATGCTTTTGCAAGGAGTAGACTCAGTCTATGATACCGATGAACTGAGATCTATTATTTCCGAAATCGAAAAGCTCTCTGGCAAACTTTATTCGAATGAAACAAAAATTTCTTTTAGAGTCATCACAGATCATTCCAGATCTGTATTTTTTGCTATTGGAGATCGAATACAACCAGACAAAACTGGCAGGGGATATGTTGTTAGGCGACTTATAAGAAGAGCTGGACTCTTTTTGAAGAAGCTGGGAGTTAATGAACCGTTTTTGTATCGACTAGTTCCCAAAATCACATCGATTTATGGTTCGCGTTATCCAGAATTGCTAGAGAGAAGCTCCGAGATCCAGAGAATTTTGAAAAGCGAAGAAGAGCTGTTTTATCATACATTAGAAGTTGGTCTCGGACTTTTAGAAGAAACGATACAAAAAGAAAGTGAACGAGGGATATTTTCAGGTAGGTCTGCATTTGTTCTATATTCTACCTACGGCTTTCCTGTGGAAATGACCAGAGAACTTGTCCTTGATTCTGGTCTGAAATTTGATGAAGAAGGTTTTCAAGATGCACTTGAAAAGGATCGTGACTTAAGTCGCTCGTCATGGAGAGGAAAGAAACAAAGCTATCTGACAGGGTTGAATTCTCCTTATCTAAAAACTAAATTTTCTGGATACACAAAACTCCAAGAAGAAACAACCATTGAACTTGTATTCGCTGAAGGAATTCATGTGGATTCACTTTCTTCACCTAAAGAAGGTATATTGGTTCTCCGTTCTACCCCATTTTATGCCGAGGGAGGTGGTCAATTGGGAGACCAGGGTTTCATTAGAAGACAAGGCATGGTTTTCCAGGTATTCGATACCCAGAAGGAGAACGATACTTACTTGCACTTCGGACAACTTCTCCAAGGCGAAGTCCTTAGCGGTCTCGAGGTATCAGCTGAGGTCCTTGAGACAAGAAGACAAGGTCTTAGAGAGCACCACTCCGGTACGCACCTTTTGAATGGAGCTCTTCGTAAGATATTGGGCGATCACGTATACCAAAAAGGATCAGTTGTCTTTCCTGATTCTTTGCGATTTGATTTTTCTCACCCTAGTTCACTTACGGAAGAAGAAATACGGGGTATCGAACGAATAGTAAATCAGGCAATTCAAGAATCTATTCCAGTCATTACAGATATTTTGCCTATCCAAGAAGCTAAATTATCAGGAGCCTTATCCATGTTTGATGAAAAGTATGGGGATGAGGTGAGAGTGGTTTCTATGGGGAATTTTTCGAAGGAGTTCTGCGGTGGAACTCATGTCAATTCAACCAAGGAATTGGAACAATTTCTAATTTTAAAGGAAGCATCGCCCGGAGCTGGTACAAGAAGAATTGAAGCGGTTTGTGGAAAATCTGTAGTGGATTACTTTGTATCAGAATTCCAGGCCTTGCAACAAAAGTTGGAAGAGCACAATTTACGTGCTAAATCCTTGGAGAGACAAGACCTAGTTATTGCTTTCGAGGCGCTTTCTCCTGAAAAGATATGGGAAAGTTTTCAAAAAAAAGACAGCTTTACAGTTTCGAATTGGAAGTTACTTCGAAAGAATTTGCTTGAGGGAATGGAAGAAAAAGGCAAAGAGCTCTTTAAAGATTGGAAAAAAAGAGAGGCAGAGATATATAGAGAATCTTTACCCAAAGCCTCCGAACTATTGAAAGATAGCGAAAGAATTGGTGAAATGCTGTTAATTGCCCAAGTATTTCCGAATACCTCCGCTTCAGTTTTGAAGGAACTTGGTGATCAGCTCAAAAGCCAGGCACCCAATGCTATTGGACTTTTTGCATTCCAGGAAGAAGAAAGAACTACTCTTTTGTTTGTCGGAGGAAAAACAGCTCTTGCCAAAGGTTGGCACTCAGGTGAAGTTCTAAAAAAAGTAATCCATCCTTTGGGCGGAAAGGGTGGTGGAAAACCTGACTTAGCGCAAGGCGGAGGTCGATGGGATGTAAGCCTAGAAGAAGTAATAACTCGAGCGAAAAAGATCGCAAAAGAGCACTTAGGAGTTTAATATGGCACAAGATCCTTCCTTTGATATAGTTTCCAAAGTGGACAAGCAAGAATTGCAGAATGCAGTCACCCAGGCTACCTCTGAAATTTCTACGCGTTTTGATTTCAAAGGAAGCAATTCCAAAATAGAACTGCAAGAAAAAGAGCTGGTCCTTCTCTCTGATAATGACATCAAGTTGAAGCAAGTCATCGACGTTCTAATCTCAAAACTCGCCAAGCGAGGGATCGGCCTCAAAGCCTTCAATTTTGAATCCAAAATTGAGCCTGCTACAGGCCAAACCGTTCGAATGAAAGTCCCGATACAAACTGGTCTCGATAAAGACCAAACCAAAAAAATCACAGGACTTGTAAGGGATTCCAAACTCAAAGTCCAAGCCCAAATTCAGGGAGAAATGGTTCGCATTTCGGGCAAAAAAAAGGATGATTTGCAAGAAATCATGCAGCTTTTGAAAACTGCCGATTTTCCTTTTGATATGAGTTTTACCAACTTCAAGGGTTGATTTTTTTCCTGTTTATGTCCTAAAAAAGGGTCGATAGACCTGGTATGAAGAAGGGAGCCAAAACTTCCAAAAAAAAGCCCGGGGTCACGACTCTATCAAGACCCAAGAAAGCAACTCAGGAGCTTATACCGTATTCTCTTCTATTCCTTGGTTTGTTTGTTGTCCTCTCACTCTTCTCCTTTCAGGAAGGGGAGGCATCTACCAATTGGTTCGGTAGAATTGGTTACCTTTCGTCTTACGGACTCTTGGCCGCATTTGGTAAAACAGCTTTCGTTATAGGGTTCTCTTTAATTTTATTAGGTGCTATTTCTTTGAAGTCCAATTTCAACTTTATGATTGGTCGAGGGCTTCCTATTTTTATCTTCAATTCTACAGTCGCATTCCACAACTACTATTTCGATTTCGAAGACTTTGGCAAGCGAGGTGGTCTGATTGGTCAATTTTTAAATTGGATCCTCGAATATCTCTTTGGAGAGACAGGAAGAAATCTAGTTGTTGGATTGAGCTTTGCCTTTGTATTTCTGTATTGGACTAAGGACTTTTGGTTCCAAGGAAATTTTAGGGGAATCGATTCTATTGTATCTGACTTATTGAAAAAAGTACCAGTAGTACAAGAATCCAGTATCAAAACGGTTGCTTGGTGGGAAAGGAAATCAGAAAACTTACCAATAGAAAATGAGGAAGAAGTTTTCCTAGCAAGTGAAAGTGTCAAATCGGAGCTTGCCGATATTTCCAGGATCAAAAGAAAATATTCAGGCGCTGCTCTAATTCATGGATACTTTGAAAATGAAAATTCTTTTCGAATTCGGGAACCAAAAATGATTCCAACAGACAAACGAATTTTTTCCCACATCCAAATCATCGATGGAAGAAAAGCCAAGTTTGAAGTAGATTTGAATTCACCGCCTGCTTACGTTTCTAATTGGGAAGTGGAACAGGAAGAGCGATGGAAAGAGCTCGAAAAATCTCGCTGGGAGGAACCGAGACAAGACATACCAAGCCCAATAACCAATTTTTCTAACCTCGATGAAGAGGAGGATGAAGGATATATTGAAGAAGAGAGCGAGGTAGAGATATCCAGTTTAGAACAAGAAGAAGATTTTGAAGAATTCTCCAACGAAGAAGAACATGAAGAGGAAGAATCTAAAATCTCATCAAGTCTTGTGGCATTTCCTAGTCCCAAGTCTAGTAATGAAGAATCAAACCAAAGTTCTATGGTTCCAAAAGTGAATCTCAAGAAAGGTATTTACTACATTTCCTCAAAATTACTTAGAGATCATAAAAAACCTTCATCTGTCACTGCTTTTTGGGAAGCCGAAGCTGAATCTGTTTCAAGAAAAATCGAAGAGGTCACTAGAACATTTGGAGTTGAGGCTCGTGTGATTGGCAAAGAACGGGGTCCTATCATTACCCGTTATGAAGTGACAATTCCCTTTGGGCAAAAGGTAGCAAAAGTAGCAAACTTGCACGAAGAACTCCTTTATCACTTGGCTGTTAAATCAATAAGAATTGTTTCTCCAATTCCTGGCAAGGCTTCGATTGGCATTGAAGTGCCAAACAAAAATAGAGAAGATGTATTTTTATCTGAGATTTTAAAAGAAACTTTACTCCAATCGAAGCCAAAAGACTTAACTATTGCAATGGGAAAGGATATTTCTGGGAACATAGTCTTAACGGATCTTGCCCGACTACCGCATCTGCTGGTAGCAGGTACGACTGGTTCTGGAAAATCCGTATGTCTCAATTCTATGATCACTAGTCTCATTTGTACGAGATCTCCTGAAGATGTTAGAATGATCATGATTGATCCAAAAATGGTGGAAATGAGTTTGTATGAAGACATACCACATCTCCTAATGCCCGTCATAACAGATCCCAAGAGAGCCACCAAAGCTCTGGCTTGGGCGATCCAAGAGATGGAAGCTCGTTACCAAATGGTTTCAAAACTAAAATCCAGAGATTTCAAAAGTTACAACGAGAAAGTAGAAGAGTTTGGTTACAAGAAAGGATTCGAAAAATTTCCTTATATCGTAATTTTCATAGATGAATTGGCAGATTTGATGATGGTCTCTGGCAAGGAGTTGGAAGACCAAATCATGCGCATTTCCCAAAAATCTCGCGCCGTGGGAATTCATCTAGTACTTGCAACCCAAAGACCTTCTGTAGATGTCATCACGGGAACTATCAAAGCGAATTGTCCTGCTCGAGTTGCCTTCCAAGTCCCTCAAAAAACAGACTCTCGCACCATCCTGGACTCAGGCGGAGCGGAGACTCTTCTTGGAAAGGGAGATTTTCTCTACAAATCGCCAACTTCAGGTGATCTTGCCCGAATCCAAGCCCCTTTTATTGAAGAGAAGGAGATCGAATCCATCGTGGAAGAGGCAAAGAGACAAGGAGTTCCTACCTATGTTTCCATGGATTGGGAGGAGTCGGAATTGCCAGGAGGAGAGGGGGAGATCGACGAGGACCTCTTCCAAAAAGCCCTCCAAATTGTCATGACGGAAAGAAAGACATCTACAACCTATATCCAAAGAAGGCTTAGAATTGGATACAATAGGGCAGCCGACCTAATGGAAACCATGGAAAAGCGTGGTTACGTTTCCCCGCCCCAACTGGGCTCAAAAGTGAGGGAAATTTTGCGTTCAGCGTAAATCATGGACAAAGGAATGGTTTTTCGAAATATTGTGGTTCGTATGGGTCTACTTATCCTTGGGTTGGTGTTTTTGGGAGGCTTGGATCTTTTTGCCCAAGAAAACCCAAAGCCTTCGCACAATTGGCACTCTCCTTCGGAAGTTGTCAAAAAAATCAAAAAAAAATTCGAAGGAATTCAAACATATAATGCAGATTTTGCGATCAAATCGTTAGACAATAAAAAAGAAAAGTCCATGAGAGGAAAGTGCCAATACAAAAGACCGGGCAAGATTAGGTATAATTTTTTGGAACCAGAAGGAGATGAGATTGTCTCTGATGGCAAGACTCTCTACATTTACATCAAAAAGTTAAATGCCGTTGGGAAACAAGATTTGACCATGGACAAGAAAAATTCGTCGGGTAACATATTTACTGCCAATAGCCCAGAAGGTTTGTCTCGCCTGTTCAAAAAATATCATTATAAATTTGATACCATCGAACAACCTAGGTTAGTATTCGACAAAGATAACACCAAGTATTTTGTTTTGGATTTGGACCAGAGGGAAAGGATAGGAGGGTTTGAGAAAATGAAGTTATATGTGGATTCAGAAAGCTATGTGATCAAACGAGCTCAAGGATTCGATGGAAGAGGTAAGGAAACTACAGTTGCTTTTTCCAATATAAAATTCGATGAAGAAATTCAAGACGGTATCTTTAACTTTCACCTTTCAGGTAATGCCAAAATAGTCAACAATCCATTGGTATCGGAAAACTAATCCAGTGAGGAATTCGCTTTTGAACACAAAAAGAGTTGGTCAGATTCTCAGGGAAGCACGAGAAGAAAAAAAATTAACAGTCAAAGACGTCTCTAAAGAAACAAACATAGCCGTGAAATATATCATTGCTTTGGAGACAGAGGACTATAGCCAGTTTCCCGCCGAAACTTTTGCCCTGGGATTTTTGAAAAATTATGCAAGCTATCTTAAATTGGATACAGGCCTTCTATTGAATCTCTATCGAGGAGAGCAAATCGAAGAATCTCAGGCGCCTTTGGAAGAATTAACAAAGCCTACTACGAGTAGCTTCTCTTTGGATAGGAATAAGCTTCTAGTATTTTTTTCGATCCTAATGATTGCTTTTTCTGCCTATGTAATCTACATCAGTGTACAAGAATCCAATGAAGTTGTCGTGGAGGAAGAGACAACGGAAGAAGTTCGTCCGAATATGGAGATCGAGATCCCAACTTCTCTTAGCTTCAAGGCGCAATCTGTGCCAGAAAATAGTTCTGTTCCTTTTATACTTACTGAATACGAAGGTGTTTCCTTCAGTGTGAACAACCAACAATGTAAGATTTTCATTAGAGGAGTAGAGGCGGGAAAAGCCACATTTGGTTTCAATATTGCTCCCGAAAGAAATGTGTATTTTTTTCAAATGGGGACTGGTGACGAGAAACTTCTTTCCTACCGAATTCCTGAGTTATCGAATCTTAGGCGAGATGTCAAAATAGTCTCACAAACAGTCACTGAAAAATCAGCAAAGATACTGGTTTCACTCAAGGAAGAGCGCGAAGGCGTGGCGATGAAGCCAGTAGGTGATGTCCCAATTCAAGTGACTCTAATTTTCAATAAAGATTCGTATGTCGAATTTGTAATAGATGGCCAAAAAGGACAAAGTGGCGTTGTCAGTGGGGGACAGATCAAAAATCTAGAAGCGAGGGATCGCTTGGAGATCAAGATTGGAGACGGATCTGCAGTGGAGATGATCCAAAATGGCAAAGAAAAAATCCTTCTGAACAAGACCCCAGGCAAATTGACCAAAAAGATTTTTGTAAGGACCCAAAATCCTTACGATTCAACTCAATCTATAATCAAAGAATTAGATGAGTGAGAATCCAAAGTCATTTTACATCACTACACTAGGCTGTCCCAAGAACACAGCAGATTCAATGGCGATGCACCATTCGCTCTTAGGGCAGGGCTTGCTCCCAGCAAATTCAGTAGAAGCCAGTGATTATCATTTGATCAACACTTGCACATTT
>Ga0169931_10014303_pt1 | contig 10755 bp, 7 predicted proteins | sample Kivu_15m_20L_FD_129675 | JGI IMG/M metagenome (GOLD analysis project Ga0169931, IMG submission 129675) | Freshwater microbial communities from Lake Kivu, Western Province, Rwanda to study Microbial Dark Matter (Phase II) - Kivu_15m_20L... | ecosystem: Environmental > Aquatic > Freshwater > Lake ... | reverse complement strand
GATCGAAGGCCGCCAGCACCACGAGAATCCCGCCCACCACGAGCGCGTTGAGCTGGAAAAGCGCGAGTGACCACGGCTCGACCGTACCCAAGGCGAGGGTCGCCCGCATCGCGGTCACGAGAAGGTCGACAAAAACGATCCTCTCCAGACGCTGGCTCCAGTTCCGTCCGGCCGTCCACTTGCTGGTCACGGGCCCACCTCCCTTCTCTCATCGATCAATGGACGGAGAGAGACTTCATCGATCCAGAGGGTGGCACGCTCCAGGCTGTTGACGGTGCGATAGGCGGGAGTTCGCAGGAGCAGGCGGACCGCTCCGACTGTCTCGGGAACCTCGAAGTCGAGAGAGAGCTCCCGCGTCTCCTCCTGCTGGCGAGGGAGTGCCACTTCAGCGAGCAGATCCTCCGGTCGAGCGGCATTCTGAACCTCGATCCAGGGCGTCTCCACCGGCAGCTGCGTGGCGCGAACCCACAATCGCAGTCGGTGGACTTTGCCGGGCGTCGTGGCGGCAAGCAGGGAGAGGTGCTCGTACGGACTCTCCATCGGAATGGCAAAGAGGAGAGAGAGGGACCGGGCCCCGTGCAGCGGCCGCGCGTCATCCCGCCGGACCACCACCTGCGGGTGCGGGTCGAGCAGCCAGTCGAACCCCAGTCGCGACTGCCGGAGAACCGGCAGTTCTTCGGCGAGCGGGGCCTTTTCAAATCCCCCATTCTCGATCCCATCGTCCGTCGATTCACCAACAAACGAAGGCCGACCAAGCAGACTGCGCAGTCGGTGCCAGACCTCTCTTGCCTCCCCAAAACGTGCCTGTCGTTGGGTTTGCCCGAGGAGGTTCAACAGCAACGCGCGCGTCGGTGGATCGTCCTCCCGAGCCTCTTGTCGCATAATCGCCAGGGCTGGGTCGATCACTCCCTGGTCCAACAAAAACTGCGCCAGCGCGATCCTGCCGAGCCGGTCCTTTGGCGTCACCCGCTCCAGGAGTGTGGGGTCAAGTCCAAGCCTCCCGGTCAATATCTGATAGACGTTGAGGGCCGCCCGGGGGTTTGTCCGGCCGCCGCCCACCTCCGAGAGTTGCAATGCGCTCCGGAACCGGTCGAGCGACTCCTCGATCCTCCCCTGCCGCAGATGGAAGTTGGCGAGTGTCCAGTGGGTCTCAAAATATCTGGGGGCCAGTTCGATCGCCCGATGAAAGGCGCGGGAGGCCGGCGCCATCGCTCCCGTGCTCTCATACCCCCGCCCCAGCTCCAACCAGTAGCGATAGTCTGTGGGAGATCGACGGACGGCCTCCCGCAACGATTCGATTCCCGCGTACGGATCGAGCGTCTCCGCGCGGAAGAGCAGATACTTTCCTCTCGCGACCAGGACCCGCGGGTCTCCCGGCGCGTACTCGACAGCCCGAGCGCGAGTCGACGCTCCATCTCCCATCGACACCAACACCTCGGCCAGGTAGCCAACCCCCACCTGCCACCCAGCGTAGAGCGCCAGCAAGAAGAACGGGATCGGGAGAAAGTGTCGTAGGCGCATCACCTCTCACTGAGGTCAGTTTTCCGGATAGCTCTGATCGTAGGAATACTTGTAGTTGTAGTAGTACCCATCGGCGCGGAGATTGATGCCGTTGAGCACCACCCCGAAGATCTTGGCATTGACATCGAAGAGGGCCTGCTTCGCGCGGAGTACCACTTCGCGTGGCGTCTGGCCGCTCTTGACGACCAGGACGACGCCATCGACCAGGGGAGAGATGATCAGGGCGTCCGAGACCTGAATGACGGGCGGAGAGTCGATGATGATGTGATCAAACTGGTCCTGGGCCTCGGCGAGCAACCCTCGCAGTTTGGGGGAGCTGAGTAGTTCCGAAGGATTGGGCGGGATGGGGCCTGCCGGCATAATCGAGAGCGTCGGAATCTCGTGAGGCTGTATCGCCCGTTCCAGTTCGACCTCCCGCGAAAGGTAGGTAGAGAGTCCAACCTCATTGGGCACACGCAGAATCCGGTGGCAGCGTGGGCGTCGCATATCCGCGTCGAGCACCAGGACACGCGCCCCTGTCTGCGCCAGGGAGATCGCTGTATTCGAGGCGATCGTCGTCTTCCCCTCGGCGGGATAACTGCTTGTCACCAGCATGATCCGGGGAGCCCGCTCCGCCGACGAGAGCAGCAGCGAGGTTCGCAACGCCCTGTAGGACTCGGCGAACGACGAGACCGATTCGTGAGTCGAGACGAGCTCGGCCCGGGTCACCGTCGTCCCCAACCCCGTCTCCACTGGAACCCGTGAGGACGTCCGTCCCCGCAGCTTTCGTCCACGCGTCAATGTCTCCAGAGACGGAATCGCTCCCAGGGAGGGCAACAACAGAATCCGCTCGACCTCGTCCACTGTATTGATCGTATTGTTCAAATACTCGATGAAAAAGGCCATCCCGATCCCGAGCGCCAACCCGATCAACAACCCCAGTCCAATGTTGAGAACCCGGTTGGGGCGAACCGGTGCAATCGGCACCTCCGCCCGCTGCACGATCCGCATATTGGCCGGCCGAAAGTCGCTTTCGACCTCTGCCTGTCGCAGCCGTTGCAGCAGATCCTCATAGTTCTTTCGGTCTGTCTCTGTCTTCTGCTTGATCAGATTGAGCTCGGTCGACTCGCGATTCTGCTGGATCGTCTCCCCCTTCGACCTCAAGAGCGCCCCGCGCAGATCGTCTTCCCGGGCTCGCGCGATGCGAAACTGCGTCTCGACATTCCGCACGATCCGTTGCTTCGCCTCGGTCAACTGGAGATCCAGCTGTTTGACCTGCTCCTCCACCTGGCGAACCGCCGTATATCCGGGTTGATAGCGAGCCGAGAGGTTGGCCATCTCCTGGCGCTGTCGGCTCAATTCGCGGGTGAGGGCCTGAATAGTCGGATCGGCAAGCACGGGGGGCAGCTCGTCCGGGGAGACCTGCCGACTCCGCTGAAAGACCGCCTCGGCGGACCGCCGCTCATTCTCGGCCTCGACCAGCTGGCGATTGAGCTCCTCGGTACGAGCCAGGGCGATGTTGCCACGGTCATCGAGCGAGATAATCCGACGATCGGTCAGATAGCGAGTGTAGGCCTCTTCGGAAGCGCGCAGCTCGTTGCGGGCCTCTTCCACGCGGCGACTGAGGAACTCCCGTGTCGTGCCCAGCCCCTGCAGCCGACTCTCCATCGACCAGGCGATATACTCCCCAGCCACGGTGTTGGCGACATCCGCGGCCAGTACGGGACTGTACGAGTCGAACGAGACCGTCACCACGCGGCTCTGACGACCGACCGCGACGTCGTATCTCCCCTGGAAGGCGTTGACCAGCCGCACCTCTCGCTCGTGCTCGGGGAGAGACCCCGCTTCCCGCAGCTGAAACTCCTGATTCTCAGCTAAATTGAGGCGCTGAATCACCCGCCGCGAGATATCCCGGCTGCGTAGAATGTCGACTTGGGTCTGAAGGTAGAACGGATTGAAGACATTGGCCGTCTCCAACTCCATGATGCGTTGACCGGCCAGCACCCGCTCCGTCTCCTTCCCAATCTCGATCCGGGCCTGCGCGCGATAGACGGGTCGACTCATCAACGTCCCAATCGTGACGATCGAGACCATCACAAAGAGGGTCGCCAACACGGTCCACCGATGCTTCCGAAGAATCCGCCAGTACTCCCGAACGGAATTCTTTTCTGGCTGGATAGGGGTGGCGCGGTTATATCCTGGATACCCTCCCAACCCCCGTCTCCCGGAAGAAGGAAAGGCACCCTCTTCCGGCGCACTGTCCAATCCCATTCCATTCCCTTTTCCAGAACCGGAGAGGGAGGGCAACGCCCGTGGCTTCTGATCATCAACGTTCATCGTCTCGCTTCCATTGTCTATCGATCGACCAAGGTCACTGGGCGGGCACGAGTGACCTTACCATTTGAAAACGCCCGGATCGCTCGCTCGGGTGCAACGTCTGATTCACTCTCTTTTGGTTCTCACTGAGGCACGGAATGGGGGAGAGGGAATCATCGCTGGATGTCAATCCTCGCTTCCCTCGCTGATTGGCCGTGCCCCAGGTCTTGGTGCCAGCAACAACCACCGTCCCAATCTCATTCTCGTGTCTCTCCGCAACCCTGCGGCTCCGTCAGGTCATCTGTCCGGGAGCGAACAGGATGTCAGGGCAGGATGTCAGACCGTCTGAAGATATGGACAGCTGGCCCGAAAGAAGGAGGAAGGACCGACCTCACGACGGTGAGGAGAGAGTGCGTGGCGCTCCGGCTACCGGAGGAGGACCCAGCCAAGCGTGCTGGCAAATCCCCCTGCCAGCGCCTGCAAGAGCGTCTTTGTCTGCTTCGAGCGCCCGGACTCTGGGACCATCACCACATCGTACGGCTTGAGGACAAGATCCTTCCGCGGGTCTCGTTCGATCTCCTGCAGATCGACGATCGTCTCGGTCGTTCTGGTCTGATCGGCATCGGTCGCCCGCACCAGCTTGATCTCTCGTCGAACCGTGTCGGGAAGCAGCCCGCCGGCCATGGCGATGGCCTGGGTCAATTTGACGGTATCCTTCAGCGGAAATGATCCAGGCCCGCGCACATTGCCCGTCACATAGAAGATTCCCGCCTCCGGCACATTGACGAAATCGCCATCCCGAAGGACCCGGTTGAGTTCCGGACGTCGGATCAGATCCTGCAGATCGATCACTTCCAGGCTATCTTCTGGTTGGGTGTGAATGAGATGAACGACCGTGCCCGCCTTCTCGGTGATCCCTCCCGCCAGGCTGATCAAGTCGTAGAGGCGGATCTCCCGGGTCAAGGCGACCTGCTTCGGTTGGTTGACCGCACCCGCAATCGAGGCGAGCCGGGCGTGATACTCCTCGATGAAGAGCGTAATTTGCGGGTCCTTGAGGATGGACGTGAACTCCTCCCGAAGAAGGGCGGTCACCTCGGCCTCACTGAGGCCGGCAATCAAGAGATCCCGTGGGATATACGGAAGGCGAATCGTTCCCCGCTCCATCACCTTCACTTTACGTTTCAACTCTGGTTCGCCGGCGACTTCGATGAGCAACACATCCCCAGGACCAACTCGGTAGTCCGCTCGATGAGCAGCTCCTCCTCGCTTGGGCGCAGCCTCCACTGCTCCAACCGGCCCTGACGTCGGTGTCACGGACTCTTGTGAGAAGCCCATCGTCCCCAACAAGCCCCACACGACCAACATCCCCCCCCACCGGAACCTTCTCTCCTTGCCCCTCTCCATACCCATCCTCTCCTTCCAGAGCCCTCTCCAAGTCCTCTCCGGCTACTTTACGCTCTTCCCTTCTTCCCTCATCCTGATTTGCTTCCTTCCCGCTCCGAATCCCGCGACGCTTCGACCGGGCAGGTCCATCCTCAATCAACGAATCAATGAATCAACGAATCAACGTAATTGGAATCTGTCATCAGCAGGTGAGAACTTGCTTCGGATGAATTTTCGTCACCAAGGGTTGCAAGGAAAGTGGAAGAGTGTTTGGTACGATCTTCTGGAGAGGTAGAGCAGGACTCTCCCTCTCGGCTCCCCAGGCTTGGAGAGGACCAGCCTGGAGAGAGATTTGGGGATGAGAACGAAAAGCGCCGAACTCCCCGAGAAAAAGGGAGATCGGCGCCAATACAAGGAACGGAGAGGCACTTCAGATTGTGCCAATTGAGATCATCTTCCCGATAAGACGAGGCCTCAACCGTCAGGAGGTTATGGACGAAAGCCGCTGACGATAATCGAAGAGGGCGAGAGGTTGTCGGCCTGGGTGATCGCGATCGCACCGACCACACCAGCCCCAATCCCAGCCATCATCAGCGCGGCAATCGTCGCGGCCGTCAAGGAGGCGGGATAACTGAGCAGCTCTTTTCGGGTGCAACGGGAAGTCGCCTGAGTCCCGACGGTCACCTCTTTGCCAGCCGCAACGTTCTCGACGCGTCCACCGGAGGCGACACTGGCATCTCCACGTGTCGCCGCGACGAGGGTGTCTCCGCAAGTGACGTCGACCGTCACCGCCGAAGGCTGACGCCCGGTCGAGGTCGCCACCCCACTGGCGGTCACCACCGTGATCGCCACCCCGGTAGGGGCGTTGACCACCGCCCGTCCGGACGAGAGATTTCCACCGAGAGTCGCCTGGTTGAAGCGAACCGTCATCTCACTGTCCGGACCGAGCTGCATGCGTCCCAGGTTGCCGAGACTGACGATCGCGGCGCTGTTGCGTGCCGTTCGGATCACGCTGTCACTAAAGACAGTCGCGCCTGGAATCGCCGAAGCACCGTTGATCGTCACCGAACCTGTCACGGAAAGCTCCCCAGCCATCCGACCCGCCGTCTGCGCCAACGCGCTCGTCGTCACCAGCGAGTAGAATCCACCGACCGCGACCATCAGACCAATACAGAGGGCCTTGCGCAAGCTGGTTGGTTTACTGCTCATACTCTTTCCTCCCTGTTCCGAATAAGACAATGGATCTTGATCCCGTCCGTGGAGCGATCCCTCTCAGCTCTGTGATCTTCTTCCAATTAAACAAGCCAAATAAGCAAAATCGTGACGCAGCTCCGGTCTTCCGATCTAATCAATTTGTCCGGATCAATTCGTCCGGATCAATTTCCCCGGCCGTCTGAGATCAGGCTGGCGAATCTGTCACAATTTGATGTCAGTCAATTGCTGCAAGATACCCCGGACTTAAGAAATCTGAAAGACGGAATATCGCCAGAAGAACAGGGTAGAAAATACCCGAATCAAGGACGATTTGCAAACCCGAACAGCACCGTCTTCAAGAGAGCGCAGGAAGATACCCCGTTCGACGAGAGAGCCGGTCAGGTATGACCGGGTCGTTACTGCAGCGAGGAGGGCTCTCGGTGGAGATTCCTGTACCAGGCGATCGTCTGGGAGAGGCCTTCTTCGGGGGGGACGCGAGGCTCCCAGCCGAGTACTTCCCGGGCGCGGCGGATATCGGGCTGGCGCGTTCGCGGGTCGTCCTGTGGCAGCGGGCGGTACACAAGCGAACTGGAACTGCCTGTCAATTGAAGAATCAGGTCGGCGAATTGACGAATGGTCATCTCGACCGGGTTACCCAGGTTGACGGGCTCGTGGTACTGGACCTCCATCAGACGTCGAATCCCCGCGACCAGGTCATCGACATACTGAAAGCTGCGGGTCTGGGTGCCATCTCCGAAGAGGGTCAGCGGCTCTCCGGCGAGGGCCTGATTGATGAAGGTTGGCACGACCCGCCCATCATCGACCCGGTTGCGTGGGCCATAGGTATTGAAGATTCGTACGATCCGGGTATCGAGATCGTACGTTCGACGATAGGCCATGGTGACGGCCTCGGCGTAGCGTTTGGCCTCATCGTAGACCGCCCGGGGCCCGATCGGATTGACGTTGCCCCAATAGGCTTCCGGTTGTGGATGGACGAGCGGATCGCCATAGACTTCAGAAGTGGAGGTCAGGAGGAAAGAGGCTCCCTTGGTTCGGGCAAGTTCCAGAGCGTGGTGGGTACCGAAAGACCCGACCTGAAGGGTCTCGAGTGGAAGCTGGAGGTAGTCGATCGGGCTGGCCGGGCTGGCCAGATGAAGAACCCAATCAACGGGCCCAGAGACAGTAAACGGTTGGCAAACATCCAGCTGCTGGAACTCGAGCCGCGGATGAGCGGAGAGATGGGCCAGGTTTCGGCGCGAGCCGGTCAGCAGGTTGTCGACGACCACGACCGACAGCCCGTCGGCAAGCAAGCGATCGCATAGATGGCTGCCGATGAACCCGGCGCCTCCGGTCAAAACGATTCTCATTCGGTTTCCTTGTCCCCCGGCAGGGCCGCCTGGCCACAGTAGAAAGGGAAGCGCGAAACGGGACGCGCTCGCGCTATTCTCCCAACCCTTTCGCTATGAAGAAGGGGATCGGTCGTAGAGGGGAACACACGGAAGAATACGGGCTTGACGCCCATCGTGAACCGCGTAGGTTCCCCCCTTCCAGAGCGAGGCTCCACCGTGTTCGCCACGCTTGTTGAGCGCGTAGAAGTTGATGCTGAACTTGCGTAGCTCAGCGAGGTTGTCGCCATAACGGGCCGAGATCCGCTTGACAGCGTCGAGCGCGGCCTCGGTCGGCGACATTCCCCGTCGCATGTTCTCGACGATGGTATGGGAGCCATTGATGTAGATGCACTCCTCCCCTCGCCCGGTTGAACCGGCGGCGCCGACCTCATTATCGACATAGAGGCCGCTGCCGATAATGGGGGAGTCTCCGACGCGTCCAGGGATCTTCCAGGCGAGCCCGGAGGTGGTGGTGACGCCAGAGAGGTCGCCGGCCGCATTGACCGCGAGGCAGTTGATCGTCCCAGTGGGCCGGTGGCGGAGTTTGTCCTCGATCCAGGACTGGAGGGCCATCTGTTCGGGGGAGGAGCTCGCCTGCGAAATCTTCTTCCCCTGCTCGCCAGCCGTTCGGAGAGGGCTCGGGCCCCAGGCATCCTGAGGATTGAGACTCTCTCGCCAGGCGAGCCAGGCGAGTCGGGCTGGTTCCGTCAGGAGGTCTTCCTTCTGAAAGCCGTGCTTGAGGGCGAAGCGAAGGGCCCCTTCGCCGACCAGCAGAATATGGTCCGTCCGCTCGAGAACGAGTTTGGCGACGCTCGCCGGGTTCTTGATGTGACGCAGGCTGGCGACGGCCCCAGCGCGCCGCGAGGGGCCGTGCATAACACTGGCATCCAGCTCGACATCACACTCCTCATTCGGGAGTCCACCATAGCCCACGGAGCTGTCGCGCGGGTCATTCTCGACGATATTGACTCCGGCCACCACCGCGGCGAGGGTATCCCCTCCCTGCTGCAGGATCTCCATCGCCCGGGTGACGCAGGCTTTGCCCCCCTCGAAGACCTCTCCATTGGGGGCACGGTTGATATTGGAGCTGGAGATGACCAGGGGTCTGGTCCCCTGCGTGCTGACGATGGAGGAGAGGCCCTCCTCCCCCTCGGCTTTGCTCAGCAGCCAGGGGGCGGTGACCCCCGCCGCCGAATGGCGCATAAAATCTCGTCGTCGAATCTTGTCTTGTCCCATGCTTTCTCCAATCGATCGATCTGTCGTGTCAACGTTCTCTTCGCCGAAAAGCCGGGCTAGGGAGTCGGCGTTGGCATCGGGTTCTCCTTGGCGTCGCCAAGGCGGCGAAGCTGCTCCTCGGATTGTTGCAGGCGCTTCTCGACCTCTTCCTGTCGGGCCTTGTAGGACTCGATCTGCCCCAGCAGGTCCTGTTCGGTGCGCTGTAGCTGGTCGCGCTCGGCCTGGACCTGGCGCAGCCGGAACTCGTGGTTGAGGCGAATCTGCTCCATGGTCTTCTCGCGGTCGAGGGTTCCGATATTGAAGCTCTGGGAGAGCAGGCTCTCCCTCGTCATCAGCTGGAGCAGATTCTGTTCATCGACCCGAACCACTGCCAGGCGATCCCGCACCGTCCGCAGATCCTGGGAGAGCCCATCGGCCCGGGTCGCGAGGCTGGCGAGGCGGGTCATCTCTACCTGCGTCTGCTGGCGCAAATTCATCACACGGATCTCATTGACCAGCGAGCGCATCTCGGTGGTCAATGACTCCAGGGCCCGCAGCATCCCTTCCATTTGAGGATCCGGCGCCGGGTCGCTCCTGGTTGTCGACTTGGGTGGTTCCCGGTTGCCCTGATCCTGAGCGGGGCTCTCAGCCCCGGAGAGATCGATGATGTGCGGATACTGCGGCGGATTGCGAACCGGCTTCCTGGCAGGCGGAGGGGATTGAGCATTCCCCCACGCCGAAGAAAGCACGAGCAGGAAGAGAGCGGCGGATCGAACATTCATCGGAAATTCATCCCCTGTGGGCAGGTCGCCAATCTTTTTCCAGGAGGAAGGGCTACCGCCCCCGTGGAAAGACCGGAACGCTGGCGTTGCCGTCCCGATCGAGCGCCTGCACGCCAAAAAAGTAGTCGTCCTTGGAGAGACCCGGCAGGGTCACCTCCGTCGCCAATCCGACATCGAGACTGCGCTGCCAGAAAGGCTGGTAGGTCTCCCGCCAGACTACGCGATAGCCCGCCAGATCCGGTTCCGTGCTTGGCTGCCAGGTGAGGACGGCGTCGTACTGCTGGCGTGCGCTGCGGAAGGTCACGCCAGTGGGAGCGGCCGGCGCAAGCGCCATCCCGGCGAGCGCGATGGCGTTGACCCGGGCGACCTGCGCAATGTAGCCGAAATCGACCATCTCGATGACATCCCCGAACTGCTGGCCATTCTCCTGACGGACGCGTTGGTGCTGACGCGAGAAGTCCTCGTTGGGCTCGGTGAAGCGCACCGCCGGGTAGCCCGCCTGGAGGAAGGGGATATGATCGCCGCCACGCCCAAAGCGGTCCCGTCGGAAGACGAGGGTCACATCGAAGGGAGAGAGGTAGCGCTCCGAGATCTCCTTGATGTAGCGGGCGAGCTGGCGGGAAGGGCTGTCGTTCTCCCCTCCGACCGATTGGCGGAGGCGCGCGTCGGCGGGAGTTTCGGTGGAGGGAACCCCTTCAGAGAAGACCCGGAGACGGGCATTGTCGCGAACGCCATTGCCGCCGTAGGTGTTTCCGACAATATCGTTGGTGATCATCGCGGTGATCTGGAGCTGCTTGCGCCTGGCCTCCTCGACCCAGTGGGTTGACCCGAGCAGGCCCTGTTCTTCTCCAGCTACCAGTAAGAAGACGAGGGTCGCGTCGAACTCGTATTTCGACATGACGCGAGCCATCTCGAGCACAGCGGCGGTCCCGGAGGCGTCGTCGCTCGCGCCGGGGGCGTCGCACTCGGCGTCTTCG
>Ga0169931_10014302_pt1 | contig 10755 bp, 11 predicted proteins | sample Kivu_15m_20L_FD_129675 | JGI IMG/M metagenome (GOLD analysis project Ga0169931, IMG submission 129675) | Freshwater microbial communities from Lake Kivu, Western Province, Rwanda to study Microbial Dark Matter (Phase II) - Kivu_15m_20L... | ecosystem: Environmental > Aquatic > Freshwater > Lake... | reverse complement strand
GAAGATCAGGAGTACGTCGACTCGATTCTCGACGCGGTGCGCTGGCTGGGCTTTCACTGGGACACCGAAGGCGAAAGCAATCTCTACTACGCAAGCGACTACTTCGACCGATTGTGGGAATTCGCTGAATGGCTCGTTCAGGCAGGCCACGCGTACGTCGATTCACAGAGCGCCGAGGACATGCGCGCGGGGCGCGGCACGCTCACCGAGCCCGGCCGTAACTCGCCCTACCGCGATCGCAGCCCCGAGGAAAGTCTTCGCCTGATGCGCGAAATGCGTGACGGCAAGCACCCGGAAGGCAGCCACGTTGTGCGTGCGCGCATCGATATGGCCTCGCCCAACATGAACATGCGCGATCCGGCGCTGTATCGGATCCGCTTCGCTGAGCACCATCGCACGGGCACCAAGTGGTGCGTCTATCCCATGTATGACTATGCGCATCCGATTTCCGATGCGCTTGAGAACATCACGCATTCGATCTGCACGCTCGAGTTTGCAGACCACCGGCCTCTTTACGACTGGCTGCTCGAGCGGCTCGCCGAAGGCGGCTTCTTCGACAAGCCGCTGCCGCAACAAATCGAGTTTGCACGGCTCAACCTCAGCTACGCGATCACCAGCAAGCGAAAGCTCCAGGATCTGGTTCAACGCGGGCTGGTCAGTGGCTGGGATGACCCCCGAATGCCCACTATTGTGGGGCTGCGCCGGCGGGGCTACACGCCAGCATCCATCCAACTGTTTGCAGAACGGATCGGCGTTGCCAAAGCGGATTCCTGGATCGACATGAGCGTGCTCGAGCAGGCCCTGCGCGACGATCTGGAGGCAAGTGCCGCACGAGCCGTGGCGGTACTCGATCCGCTCAAGCTCGTGATTGAGTCCTGGCCCGAGGATCGCAACGAGGCCTGCAGCGCGCCTGTGCATCCGCAGCAGCCTGAGCGCGGGCGGCGCAGCTTTCCGTTTACCCGCGAGCTCTTTATTGAACGCGAAGACTTCGCCGAGACACCGCCCAAGGGTTTCTTTCGCCTGTTCCCCGGCAACCGGGTGCGGCTTCGCTACGGTTATGTCATCGAATGCACAGGTTTTGACCGCGATGCCTCCGGTCAGATCTGCGCGGTTCGTGCGCGCCACTTCGATGACTCCAAGTCGGGCACGCCGGGGGCCGACCTGTACAAGGTCAAGGGCAATATCCACTGGGTGTCGGCGAGCCACGCGCTGAAGGCGCAGGTTCGGCTCTATGACCGGCTCTATCGTGACCCGCAACCCGATGCGGGCGGACGCGACCCCTTGCAGTCGTTGAACCCGGAGTCGCTACGAACAATTAAAGCCATGCTGGAACCGACGCTTGCCCACGCAGCACCCGAAGACAGGTTTCAGTTCGAGCGGCATGGCTATTTTGTGGCCGACCGAAATGACTCAAAGCCCGGCGCACCGGTGTTCAATCGTGCCGTGGGTCTGAAAGACTCCTGGGGAGGCGGCGCGCGCGGCTAGCGTCCCAGCACCGAATCCGCCACAAACGGATTGTGCTGGCGCTCATCGCCAAAGGTGGACATCGGCCCATGCCCGGGCACAAACGCCACATCATCGCCAAGCGGCCAGAGCCGGTCAGTGATTGAATGGATCAGCGTGTCGTAATTGCCACGCGGAAAATCGGTGCGGCCGATCGAGCCCTGAAAAAGCACATCGCCCACGATGGCCAGCCGGCTCGGCGCGTGAAAGAAGATCACATGGCCAGGCGTGTGGCCCGGGCAGTGTCGAACCTCAAGGGTTTGCTCGCCAAACGACACTGTGTCGCCGTCGGCAAGCCAGCGATCGGGCTCGAAGGCCTCGAGGCGCGCAAAGCCAAAGCGCGCGCCCTGCTCGGGCAACTGATCGATCCAAAAGCGGTCGTCTGGGTGCGGACCCTCGAGCGGCACATGGTGGCTGCGCGCAAATTGCGCCGACTTCCCACAGTGATCGATGTGGCCATGGGTGAGAAACACCTTCTCGAGCGTGGCGCCTTCCGAGGCCAGTGCGCGCTCGATCCGATCAAGATCGCCCCCTGGATCAACCGCCGCCGCAAGCCGTGTGCGTTCGCAGATGAGGACCGAGCAGTTTTGCTCAAACGGTGTCACGGGGACAATCAGAAGTTTCAGCGTCATGAACAGGGCTCAGTCGCGCGGCGCAGCCGGATGGTTGGGTTGCCAGGCATGTTCGCGCAGCAACTCATAGGGGACGATTCGCAGGGCGTTTTCGTGCGTGGCTTCCAGGACAACCGGCGGCGCCACCCCTGCCAGGCAGGCTTCGAGCCAACGACTGGCGCACAGGCACCAGCGATCGCCCGGCTTCAACCCGGCAAAGCGCCATTGCGGACGCGGTGTTACCAGGTCGTTGCCGCGCAGCATCGAAAAATCGAGGAATTCACGGGTGACCCGTGCACACACGGTGTGGCTGCCGGTATCCTCCGGACCCGTGTCGCAACACCCTGTGCGCATGAAACCGGTGAGCGGATCGAAGGAGCAGGCCTGCAATGGGCCCCCCAGCACGTTCAGCGGTTGTTCGGTGATCACGGCGTCGGCTCCTTCCAGGACATCCCATCATTGTCGCATCGTGCACGGCTGAGCGGCCAGCCTATTTCCCTGCCGCCTATGAGCCTGATCGACGTGTTGCCCCAATCGGTCAGGCACGCTTGATCGATGGATGAGCCCCTGATGAGCGACGCCCACTTGTCTCTCGACCTTCTCGGATCCTCCGTGGCGCCCCGGCGGGGCGATCCTGCACCCTGCGCCACGCGTCTGGATCGTCCTGCGGTGCTCAGCGCGTACACACAGCAGTTGTTTCTTGGCACCTCATCATGGTCGTTCCCAGGCTGGGAAGACCTGGTCTATGCCAAGGCACTGCCGGAATCAAAGCTGTCAAAACTGGGTCTACTCGCCTACTCCCAGCACCCGCTGCTGAACGCGGTCGGCATCGATCGCGGGTTTTATGCCCCGCTGACACGGGCGCAGTTCGAACACTATGCAAGCCAGGTCCCCGACCCCTTTCGCTTTCTGGTCAAAGCGCCTCAGCTGATTACCGACGCCACGATGCGCGATGAAAACGGCAAACCGGGCGCGCTCAATCCCACCCACCTGGATGCCGCCACGGCAATTACGCAGTTCGTCGCACCCTGCATCGAGGGTCTGGGTGCGAAAGCAGGCGTGCTGGTGTTTCAGGTATCGCCGCTGCCGCGCGCGTGGTTGTCGGAGTCTGCCCGGTGGATTGCACGGCTGGGCGAGTTTCTGAGGCAGCTTCCGCAGGGCCCCTGCTATGCGGTGGAACTGAGAGACCCTGATCTGATCACACCCAGGCTGATGCGCACGCTGGCAGAAACCGGCACCCGCTACTGCCTGAGCCTGCATGACCGGATGCCGCCCATCGAGCGGCAACTGCGCGCACTCGATGCCCTGAACGCGCTTCGGCCCGGCGCCCTGATCGTGCGATGGAATCTGCACCAGGGTCTTCGCTATAACGCCGCGCGTGAACACTACGCGCCCTTCAACCGGCTGGTGGATGAAGACCTGCCTACCCGCACGGCGCTTGCCAGGCGCGCCGCGGACACGTCGCTGGCAGGTCAGCCGGTTATCGTGATTGCGAACAACAAGGCCGAGGGCAGCGCACCGCTGACGCTTCAGAAGCTCGCGGGTGCCATTGCGGAGGCGCTGGCGCGCTGATCAGCCCTGGCCGCGCGCGAACCGCGCGCCGAAAGTCTTGCGGTACTTCGCCACCTTGGGCGCCACCACCATCCGGCAATAGCCCTGCCAGGGATTGCGCTCAAAGTAACGCTGGTGATAGGGCTCAGCCGCAAAGTAGTTGGACAGCGGCGCGACGTCGGTCACGATGGGGTCGCTGAACACCCGCGCACGCGACAGCTGATCTATGACGGCCTGCGCCTCCGATCGCTGGGCGTCATCCATCGTGAAGATGGCCGAACGATACTGCGGCCCTTCATCGTTTCCCTGCCGATCCGGCGTGGTCGGGTCATGAATCACGAAGAAAATTTCCAGCAGCTCACGGAAGCTGATAAGAGCGTCGTCGAACTCAATGCGTACGACTTCGACATGGCCTGTATTGCCATCGCACACCTGTTCATAGGTGGGCGCATGCACATGCCCGCCGCAATAGCCCGACTCGACCGCCGTGACCCCTTTGACCTCGAGAAACACCGCCTCGAGGCACCAGAAGCACCCACCACCCAGAACCGCCTGCCGGACCATTGCGTGCCCCTTACTTTGCGGATGCCGCGAGCTGGCGCTTGCTGGCATCGGTACGACCCCGCCCGAGCGTGCTGTGTAATTGGGTGGCGCCCGTGTGGTACTGCACCGGCCAAGCTGCGCCACGGTAATCCTGTTCAGCCGCGGCACGCAGCGTGAAGTAGGGGTCGGCGAGATGCGGGCGGGCCAGCGCCACCAGATCGGCGCGGCCAGACAGCAACAGCGTGTTCACCTGGTCGCCCGAGGTGATCGCGCCAACCGCCATCGTCGGCATGCCGACCTCCAGCCGAATCTGCTCCGAAAAACCCGCCTGATACATGCGACCATACACCGGGCGCGCGGCCGGGTCGGTCTGCCCGGTGGAGACGTCCATCAGGTCACAACCTGCCGACTTTAACGCGCGCGCCACCTGGACCGAGTCGGCAGCGGTTTGCCCCCCCTCAATCCAGTCGGTGGCTGAGATCCGCACACTGATCGGGCGCTCGCGCGGCCAGGCGGCGCGAACGGCTTCGAACACCTCGAGCGGAAAGCGCATGCGATTCTTCAGCGAACCGCCATAGCGATCGGTTCTACGGTTGGTGATCGGCGACAGGAAGCTGGCCAGCAGATAGCCGTGCGCCATATGGACTTCAATCATGTCGAAGTCGGTTTCAATCGTCAGTTCGGTGGCGCGGACAAACTGTGCAATGACCGCATCCATGTCGGCGCGATTCATTTCACGAGGCACCTGGTTGACGCCCTCGCGATAGGCAATGGGTGAGGGCGCGATCAGGGGCCAGTTGCGATGAACGTCGGCCAGCGGCCTGTCCATCTCTTCCCAGCCAACCTGCGTGGAGCCCTTGCGCCCCGCATGGCCCAGCTGAATACACAGCTTTGAGGCGGTGTTGGCATGCACAAAATCGGCAATCCGCCGGAAACCCTGCGCCTGCTCTCGGTTCCACAGGCCGGTGCATCCTGGCGTGATGCGGCCTTCCGGGGACACGCAGGTCATCTCGACAAACACCAGCCCCGCGCCACCCTGCGCGCGCGCGCCGTAGTGCACCAGATGCCAGTCGTTGGGTACACCATCCACCGCCGAGTACTGCGCCATCGGCGACACCACCACCCGGTTGGGCAGCCACATGTCGCGCAACCGGAAGGGCGCGAACATCGGCGGTGCGTCCAGCCAGGAAGGGGTGTCGGTGCGCTTGCCGGTCACCGGGTCGGTTCCGGTCTGCGCAATACGCAGCCGCTTTGCCTCGTTGCGATTCCACCAGCGGGTGGCCTCAGTGACCAGACCCGCGTCCCGCATCTTGAGATTGTCGTAAGTGATCTGCTTGCTGCGTGTGAGCAGCGACACGTTGAACTGCACCGGGTCCATCTTCCAGAACCGGGCAACGTTTTCAAAGAACACCAGCGACACATTGGCCGAGTGCTGAATACGACTGGCTTCCTGGCCGCGCACCTCCTGGTATGCGGCCAGTGCAGCGTCAATGGCCTGCGGCGTGGCTGACTTGGCGCCCGCACCAAACTTCGACAGCAGCGCACCATGCAGGGTGATTGCGTCTTCAAGGGCCAGCTTGGTGCCCGACCCGATCGAGAAATGCGCGGTATGGGCCGCATCGCCCAGCAACACAAAAGGAATGCCGTCGAGCCGGTTCCACCACGTACGGCAGTTGATGGTGGGGAACTGCCGCCAGTGCGAGCGGTTCGACAGCACCCGGGCGCCTTTCAGGTCATCGGCGAAGACCTTCTCGATCAGCGCAACAGTGGCCGCCTCATCGGTAATCGAGAGCCCCGACGCGCGCCAGGCTGCATCGGTGGTCTCGATCACGATGGTGGATTCGCCTTCGGTGTACTGATACGCATGCATCGCCCAGACGCCGCCCGCATGCTCGCGAAAGCTGTAATAAAAGCCCGGGAGGTTCATCTTGGCGCCCAGCCATACAAACCGGTTGGTGCGCTGATCAACGCTGGGGCCAAACGCATCGCGCCAGCCTTCGCGAACCGCGCTGTTGATGCCATCGGCGGCCAGCACCAGATCAGCGCCGCGATGCGCCTCAAGGCCCGAGTCATCGGTTTGATAGCGCACCGGAATACCCATTTGTGCCGCGCGCCGCTGCAGGATCTCGAGCAGCGTCAGCCGCCGAATACCGGAAAACCCATGCCCGGACGACTTCATCACATGGCCCTGGTACTGAACGTAGATGTCGTCCCAGTAAGCGAAATTCGCGGCGATCTCGGCGTGGCTTTCAGCATCGGCCGCGCGCAGGTTGCCCAGGGTTTCATCGGACAGCACGATTCCGAACCCGAAGGTGTCGTCGGCGCGATTGCGCTCCACCACCTCGATGGTTGAGTCGGGGAACGATTTCTTCAGCAGGATCGCCGAATAAAGTCCGGCGGGGCCGCCGCCTATCACGTCAATTCGCATGGATGTCCTCGGGTCGGAGCGGGCGCCGCTGCGTAGCGTCAGCCGATTCGGCGCAATTCCGGCTTGTCCGGAATTTGCTTTAAGTCTAAAGTATTTCGCCTGATCCAGGTTAAAACCCCGCCACTCCAAAGCGCTTTGTGCACGAGGCTTCGATGCAGATTCTTCAACCTCCCGACTGGGCGCGTCCGCGCGGTTACGCCAACGGCATTGCCGCGCGCGGCACACTGGTGTCAATTGCCGGACAGATCGGGTGGGATGGTCAATGCCGTTTCGTCGAAGGGGGATTCGTTGGCCAGTGCCGTCAGGCGATCGCCAACATTCTCGACGTTCTCGCTCAGGCCGGTGGGCGCCCTGAACACATCGTCAGAATGACCTGGTATGTCACCGATAAGGCCGAGTATCTGGCGGCTGGCAAGGCGCTGGGCGACGCTTACAAATCGCTGATGCGCACGATCGATGGCCGCGTGCACTATCCGGTCATGACCGCGGTGCAGGTGGTTGCCCTGATCGAGGATCAGGCAAAGGTTGAGATTGAAGCCACTGCTGTGATCCCGGACGCTTGAGCGGCGAATCCCACCGCAACGATAGAATCGCCGCTTTCCAAGGAGTTCTGATGTCCAGCGCCAAGGCCCAGTTCAACTGGCAGGATCCGTTTCTGCTCGATGCCCAACTTACCGACGATGAGCGCATGGTTCGCGAAGCAGCCAGCGCCTACTGCCAGGAGCGGCTCGCGCCGCGGGTTGTCGAGGCGTTTCGCGCCGAGTCCACCGACCCCGAAATCTTTCGCGAGATGGGTCAGATCGGCCTGCTCGGCCCAACGATTCCCGCTGAATACGGCGGGCCCGGGCTGAACTATGTGTCGTACGGCCTGATTGCTCGCGAGGTCGAGCGCGTTGATTCCGGCTATCGCTCAATGATGAGCGTGCAAAGTTCGCTCGTCATGTTGCCCATCTACGAGTTTGGCACCGAGGCGCAGCGCAAACGCTACCTGCCCAAGCTTGCCACGGGCGAGTACATCGGCTGTTTCGGACTCACCGAGCCCAATCATGGGTCCGACCCTGCATCGATGGATACCCGGGCGCGCGCTGTCCCGGGAGGCTACGAGCTCACCGGCAACAAAATGTGGATCTCCAACAGCCCGTTCGCCGATGTGTTCGTGGTCTGGGCCAAGTGTCAGGGCGGCGACTTCGATGGTCGCATCAAGGGATTCGTGCTTGAGAAAGGCATGAAGGGCCTGTCCGCCCCCAAAATCAAAGGCAAGGTGGGCTTGCGCGCCTCGCTCACCGGCGAAATCGTGATGGATCGGGTGGCCGTTGACGAGTCCGCGCTGCTGCCGGGCGTCGAGGGCCTGCGCGGCCCCTTCACCTGTCTGAATAGCGCGCGCTACGGCATTGCGTGGGGTGCACTGGGCGCAGCCGAAGACTGCTGGCTGCGTGCCCGTCAATATGTTCTTGATCGGAAGCAGTTCGGCCGTCCGCTCGCCGCCAACCAGCTGATCCAAAAGAAACTGGCCGACATGCAAACCGAAATCTCACTTGGTCTGCAAGGCTGTCTGCGGCTGGGTCGCATGAAGGACGAGGGCACGGCTTCAGTGGAAATCACCTCGATCCTCAAGCGCAATTCGTGCGGCAAGGCGCTCGATGTCGCTCGGATGGCGCGCGACATGATGGGTGGCAACGGCATCAGCGACGAGTTCGGCGTTGCGCGTCATCTGGTGAACCTTGAGGTGGTGAACACCTACGAAGGCACGCATGACATTCATGCGCTGATCCTCGGTCGTGCCCAGACGGGCATCCAGGCGTTTTTCTAAGCCAGGGCCTCGCCCAGTTTCACCGGCCGCCCGCTTTCCCAAGTGGGCCAGTGGGCGGCTGATGACTGCTCGACCAGCAGAATCACGGTTGAGCCGAGCAGAAAGCGGCCCATCTCGTCGCCCGGCCGCAGTTCAATTCGCTGATCGCGATAAGACCAGCTTCGGATGCTTTGAGGTCGCGGCGGGTTGACAACGCCGTGCCAGACCGTGGCCATGCTGCCCACGATGGTGGCGCCCACCAGCACCATGACAAAGCGCAACCCATCGGTGGATTCGAACACGCAGACCACGCGTTCGTTTCGCGCAAAGAGCCCGGGAATACCGCGCGCAGTGACTGGATTGACCGAGTAGAGCGAGCCCGGCACATGCCGCATCTCAATGAGGCGGCCAGCCGCAGGCATGTGAATCCGATGGTAGTCACGCGGACTAAGGTAGAGCGTTGCAAATGCGCCATCGGAAAATTGATGCGCAAGCGCCGCATCGCCGCCCAGCAGTTCGGCGGCGGTGTAGTGGTGGCCCTTCGCCTGCAGAATCTCACCCGACCTGATCGGCCCGCACTGGCTCACCGCCCCGTCCACCGGGCAGATCCAATCCGCTGAGGCAAGCGGCCGCGCGCCATCTCGCAGCGGCCGGGTGAAGAATTCGTTGAAGCTCCGGTAGGCTGCCGGATCGGGGTTGGCGGCCTCGGCCATGTCAACCCGATATCGCTGAATGAAGCGGCGAATCGCAAGGCGGGTAAGCGCCCCACCCTCGCGCGCGGCCAGCCAGCCAATCGCTTCGGTCAGGGCCTGCTTCGGGAGCAGTCGCTGCGCAAGCAGAAACAGCCGATCGCCCAACTCAGACATAGCGACGCGTGATGGCTTCGGCCACACAGACTGGCTTGTCGAACCCTTTGCGTTCAATGGTGACCTCGACCGTCACCTGCATACCTGACCCTGCAACATCCTCGACCGAGAGCAGCCGAAACCGCGCCCGCAGCTCGCTGTCAACGGGTACCGGCGAGGTGAATCGCACCCGGTTGAGCCCGTAATTGACGCTCATCCTGACATCGTCAAAGCGCAGCGCATCCTGGATGAAAAGCGGCAGCATCGACAGCGTCAGAAAACCATGCGCGATGGTTTTTCCGAAGGGCCCGGCGGCGGCCTTTTCAGGGTCGGTATGAATCCATTGATGATCGCCCGTTGCCTGGGCGAATTGATCGATTCGCTGCTGGGTGACAGCAAACCAGTTGCTGACGGCAAGTTCCTGTCCAATCATCGACTTCAGGTCAGCAAGGTGGGAAATGATGCGCATCGGCAAGGTCCGTGTCGGAATCCAAACGTGCATTATCGCGCGCGGCGTCATCGGCCTGCACGCCATCAATGTTTTGCGCATCAGGTTGCCATTTAAGTCGCAAGCCCTGAGCAGGATCAATCCGACAGGCGTCCGGCGCGATCCAATCGCACCTTACCTGGAACGCCGCCGATGAATGCGCCCGAATTGTGTGTCCGTGACGTGAGCGACCCTGCGCAGAGCGCGTTGCTCGCCGATCTGTATCAGCTGACGATGCTGCAGGCCTATGACGCAGCAGGCATGAACGCGCAGGCGAGTTTTCAGCTGTTCTGTCGAAGGCTGCCGGCGCGCCGCGGATTCGTATGTGCTTGCACATGAGGCCGAGGCGATCGCGTTCGAACAATTTGGGCACGCAAATCCAGGCAATGTTGCCTTCGTGATCGACACCTACGACACCGAACAGGGGGCCCACCGCGCAGTGGCGGCCGCGCATGAACTGGCCCGCTCCGGCATTCGTTTGCAGGCTGTTCGAATCGATAGCGGGGATCTCAGCCTGATGAGCCGGCGGGTCAGGATGATTCTGGATTCAGCAGGCTTGCAGCAGGTGCGGATTCTCGTAAGCGGCGATCTGGACGAATGGCGCATCGCCGCGTTGCGCGCGGCGCACGCGCCGATTGACGCGTTCTGTGTCGGAACCGCGCTCACGACATCAGCCGATGCGCCCTCGCCGGACCTGGCCTACAAGCTGGTTGAGTACGACGGCCGCCCCTGCAGCAAGCACTCGCCTGGAAAATCAACGCTGCCTGGGCGCAAGCAGGTGTGGCGGCGACATGATGTTCACGGATTGATCGCGGCCGACCAGATTGCTCTGGCAGACGAGCCTTCGCCAGAGGTTGCATAGAGCGCGTGCGCGTTGACAGGGGGGAAGGGACTGCCGCTCACCGAGTCGAGCGCGCCGGAAGGCAGGGCGTGGCACGCGTTGCTCATGCCCGTGATGCGCGAGGGCCAGCGACTCCGCGCGGCGCCATCCATGGATG